>JGI26380J51729_10000585_pt1 | contig 18673 bp, 21 predicted proteins | sample SaaInlV_165m_DNA_FD_51729 | JGI IMG/M metagenome (IMG submission 51729) | reverse complement strand
ATCTTTGCATGAGATGGTTTCATGGAAAAAGAGTGAGGAGACGCGTAACCATCTACAATTAAACCTGGTTTTCCAATTCCATCCATAAGATAACTTGCTAATGAATGTAATGGTTTAATTGATGTAACTACTTTTACATCAGCTTTTACTTGTGTAATAAAAGATACAAGTGATAAAATTGTTAAAATTAATGGTAATTTTTTGATTTTTTTCATAATAAGTAATTTAATTGGTTGTTATAATATAACAATATGTAATAATATAACATTTACAAGTCAAGTGATAAAATGAATTCGAATAATATTTTAGTAAAATTAAATAACGCAGGTTTTCGTCAAAACGGAAAGTGGCTAGTAGAAGGTGTTTCTTTAAATGTTGAAAAAGGAAAAATTGTAACACTTATTGGCCCAAATGGATCTGGCAAAAGTACAACAGCTAAAATTGCATTAGGTATTTATAAAAATATAGAAGGTAGTGTTGAAAAATATACTAATAAAGTTGGTTATGTTCCTCAAAAGATTTCAATCGATTGGACTTTACCATTAAGAGTTCATGATTTTATGACCTTAACAGAAAATATTAAAGATAATGAAATAAATGAAGCTTTAACATTGACTGGTGTATTGAATCTTAAAAATAAAAATTTAGGTAATTTATCTGGTGGTGAATTTCAAAGAGTTCTTCTTGCTAGAGCTATTTCAAAAAAACCAGAATTACTAGTATTAGATGAACCAGTGCAGGGTGTTGATTACACTGGAGAAATTGCATTATATGAACTAATTAAAAAAATTTCAGATACACTAAATTGTGGAATTTTATTAATATCCCACGATTTACATACTGTAATGACGGCAACAGACTNTGTTGTTTGTTTAAATGGACATGTTTGTTGCTCAGGTTCACCACATGATGTTGCAAAAAATAATGAATATAAGACATTATTTGGTGANCAAGCGTCACAAATTCTTTCCGTTTATGAACATAAACACGATCATGTTCACTCTGATGAAGGGAATATAAAAAAGAATTAAATGTTTGATGATTTTTTTATAAGAGCGTTGGTTGCTGGAATTGGAATTGCATTAGTTACAGGGCCACTTGGGTGTTTTGTTGTTTGGAGAAGACTATCCTATTTTGGTGATACACTTGCCCACTCAGCATTACTAGGTGTAACAATGGCATATAGTTTTGATTTAAATATTGCTCTTTCTGTATTTATAATTTCATCAGCAATTGCTTTAATATTAATTCAACTTCAAAAAAAAACTAATTTACCAGGTGATGCTTTACTTGGTCTGCTAGCGCACTCATCACTTGCTGTTGGTTTGGTAGTAATAGGTTTTTTAACATTTATTAGATTTGATATTATGGGATTATTGTTCGGTGATATACTAGCAGTAAATACTAATGATATTTTTACAATATGGGCTGGTGGAACAATAATATTAATAGTGCTTAAATTAATTTGGAAACCTTTATTTGCCTCAACTGTAAATTACGAATTAGCAGAAGCTGAAGGTTTAAATCCTGATAGAGCAAAAGCTATATTTACTATTTTAATGGCAGCCGTAATTGCTATCTCGATTAAAATGGTAGGATTGTTATTGATTACTGGAATGTTGATTATACCAGCAGCTATGGCGAGAAACATCTCAGACAGTCCTCAAAAAATGGTATTTTATTCAATAATAGGTGGATTATTATCTGTAATCATAGGATTATATTCTTCGTTAGAATTTAACACATCCTCTGGACCATCAATAATTGTAGCTGCTCTAGCTTTGTTTATATTATCTTTGTTAAATATTAAGCAATCGATTAAGTTAAAAAATTAACAAGTTATTAAAAAATAAAAATGGAAAAACAACAAAATCTCTCAAAAAACCAACAAATTATTTTTGATATAATTCATAATTCCTCAGAACCTTTAAAAGCATACTCAATTCTTTTTAATGTGCAAAAAAAAGGCATTAAAGCTCCTTTGCAAGTGTATAGAGCTTTAGATAAATTGGTTGAAATTGGAAAGATTCATAAAATAGAAAGTAGAAATGCTTTTATAGCTTGTCAAAATTCTAGTTGCCAAATTTCAAAAGCAACTGCATTTTCTATTTGTGAAAGTTGTGAAAAAGTTTCTGAAATAAGTAACTCTAAACTCTTAAAATATTTATCAAATTTTACTGATGAGACTGGAATGAAATTCACTAAATATAATTTAGAATTTTTTGGTTTATGCAAAAAATGTAGATCAAAATAATGAGTACTGTTTCTTTAACATTAGATGAAATTTTTGATTTAGCAAAAAAAACTTTATTAGCAAATGGATGTGATGATCAAACAGCATCTTTATTATCAGATATAATTAGAAATGCTGAAAGAGACGGTTCTGTTTCTCATGGGTTATTTAGATTGCCTGCTTATGTTTCAGGTTTAAAAAGTGGAAAAATTAATGGAAAAGGTAAACCTGAAGTTAAAAAAATTTCACCATCAGTAATTAAAGTTCAAGGAAATAATTCTTTAGCTCCAGTGGTGTTAAATAAAGGATTGCCAGAATTAATTAAAGCTGCAAAAGAAAATGGTGTCGCTGTATTAGCAATAAATAATTCTCATCATATGGCTGCTATGTGGCCTGAAACAGAAAAATTAGCTGAGGATGGGCTAGTTGCTTTTGCTTGTACATCTTATAAACCAGCTGTAGCCCCAGCTGGTGCAATCAAACCCTTGTTTGGAACAAATCCAATTTCATTTGCTTGGCCAAGACCAGGAAAAACTCCTGTAGTTTATGATATGGCAACGGCTTCCATGGCAATGGGAGAAGTCCAGGTTGCTAAAAGAGAAGGGCACAAAGTTCCATTAGGAACAGGACTTACAAAAGATGGAAAAGAAACAACAGACCCGGGTGAAATAGCTGATGGAGGGGTACTGTTACCTTTTGGAGGATACAAAGGATCTGCTATAGCGATGATGGTTGAGTTGTTTGCTGGTGCTTTANTTGGTGATAATTTTAGTTACGAAACAGCCGCAAAAGATAACAATGATGGTGGCCCTCCAAGTGGTGGAGAATTTATTCTAGCTATATGCCCCGATAAGACTGCAGGAACTAGTTGGCATCAACATGCAGAAGAGTTTTTTGAAAAAATGAAATCAATGGGTGAAGTAAGATTACCTGGTGAAAGAAGACATAAAAACAGATTAGATGCAGGCCCTAGAAATATTAATGAGGAACTGGTTAATAAAATTAAATCTTTAAGCTAATTTAATTTCAATAGGTGTGTGATCAGAAGGTTTTTCCCTTCCACGAGGTTCTTTGTTTATATTCATATCTTTCACTAAATCTATTAAGGAATTTGAAACTAAAAAGTGATCTATACGCATACCATTATTTTTTTGCCAAGCACCTCTCATGTAATCCCAGAATGTATAATCCTCTTTATATTCATTAAAATGCCTATAAACGTCACTAAAACCTAGATTTAACATCTCTCTAAACTTTTTTCTTATTTCAAGACGGTATAAAGCATCATCTTCAAAACTCTTAAAATTGTATACATCTTCAGCTGCTGGAATAACATTGAAGTCACCTGCAAGTATTATATTAGAATTTTTCTTAGTTAATGATTTTAGTTGTTTAATTAATTGATCCATCCAATCTTTTTTATAATCATATTTTTCTGTATCGACAGGGTTCCCGTTTGGAGTATAAATATTTATTAGTTGAATATTCTTTTTTTTATATTCAACTTCAGCTGAAATGATTCTAGATTGTTTTAGTTTGTCTTTAATTAAATCTGTCCTAATATTTTTTAATTTTGTTTTTGAAATAATTGCAACACCATTGTAACTTTTTTGACCAAATACATGACTCTCATAATCCATTGCTGAAAAATCATCATAAGGAAAATTAACATCTTCAGTTTTAATTTCTTGCATCATTAAAACATCAGGCTTGTATTTTAGTAAATAACTTTTGATATTTTCAATTCTAGCTCTTACAGAATTTACATTCCATGAAGATACAATCATTAAAGTGAAAAAGAAACACCACAACCACATGAAGATTTAGTCTGTGGATTGGATATTTTAAAAGACTCTCCAATTAATTCTGAAACGTAATCAACTTCTGAGTCTTTTAACAAGTCAGCTGAAGTTTTATCAATTAAAATATTTTTAAATATTAAATCATCTTCATTTTTTGATTGTTCAAATGTAAATTCATATTGAAATCCTGAACACCCACCACCCTTAATCGCGATTCTAAAAAAAGAACCTTCATCTTTTTTAGACAACAAATTTTGTATTTGTTTTAGAGCATTATCGGTAAATTTAATTTCTTTAATCATGTCTGAACACTGATATTACTAATATAGTACTTAATTATTTAAATTAAAGGATGAAAAAACACTCACAATTAGGCTTATTTAAAAGCAAGGGTAGACTTAATAAAGAACCTACTTCAAAATACAGATCACCTTTTCAAAGAGATAGAGATAGGATAATTCATAGCGCGTCATTTAGAAGGCTAAAACACAAAACACAAGTTTTTGTAAATACTGAAGGAGATCATTTTAGAACAAGAATTACTCATTCAATTGAAGTTGCTCAGATAGCTAGATCTATAGCTAAATATCTTAATTTAAATGAGGACTTAACAGAGACACTAAGTCTAGCTCATGATTTAGGTCACACACCTTTTGGTCATGCTGGTGAAGATGCTCTAGATGAATGCATGGTAAAATATGGTGGTTTTGATCATAACTTACAGACATTGAGAATTGTTATGTTTTTAGAGAATAAATATTTTAAATTCAAAGGCCTCAATTTATCAATTGAAACTTTAGAAGGACTTTTAAAACATAATGGACCTGTTGAAGATACAGATTTGGTGAATAAATTAATTGGACTAAAAACATTTAAAAGAAAGATTAATTTTAAAACATATCCCTCTTTAGAGGCACAAATTTCAGCAATATCAGATGATATAGCTTATAATAATCATGATATTCAGGATGGTATTAATGCTAACTTGTTTAAACTAGAAGAGCTTATGGAGATAGATTTTTTTAAATCAATTTATCTTAGATATAAAAAAAAAATTAATAAAAAAAATTATAAAATTGCAACATATCAAGTTATTAGAGACTCAATTGATTTAATGATTAGAGATTTATTAGCAAATACACAAATGAACTTAAAAATTCTTAAAATAAAATCAATTAAAGACATCGCAAAGTCTGAGCATTCAATAGTTTGTTTTTCAGATAAAATTCAAAATTCAGAAAGAGAAATTAAATCATTTTTACGAACTAAAATGTACGATAACAAACTTGTGTTAAGAAAGAATCAAAGAGGAAAAGTCATTATTAAGAAATTGTTTAGTACAATCAAATCAAATCCCAAAAAATTTTTAACAAAAGAACAATTGACTCAAGATAAATTTAGAGCTATTTCAGATTTTATCTCAGGTATGACTGATCGTTATGCAATTAACCTATATAATAATTCTAAATGAATATTTTTGACCTATATTTAGATAAGATTAAATCTGTATTAGTTGATTTAAGAAAGAAGGGAGAACTTGTTATTCCAGAGACTTTAAATGGAATTAATGCAGAAATACCTCCTTCTAAATTTGATTGTGATATTTCAACCAATGTCGCCATGGTTCTTTCAAAATTGAATAAAAAATCACCATTAGAACTTGCTGATAGAATATCTTCATCCTTAAAAGAAAACGATCCGCTTATTCAATTTATAGATGTTGTTAAGCCAGGTTTTATCAATATTAAATTTAAACCATTTTTTTGGTCAAATTTTATAGAAAGTATTATTGTTAATTCAAAAACATTTGGTGTTAATGATAAAGAAAAAAAACTTAATTATTTAGTCGAATTTGTTTCAGCAAATCCCACTGGTCCTTTACATGTTGGTCATTGTCGTGGAGCAATATTGGGTGATGTAATTTCAAATATATTAATCTTTAACCATCATAAAGTTACTAAGGAATATTATGTTAATGATTATGGAAATCAGATCATTAATTTTACTAAATCTGTTTTTGCTAGAATACGTGAGTTAAAATTTGATGAAAAATTTCCAATTAATAATTCTGATCTTTATCCTGGAGACTATTTAATAGATTTTGCAAATAATATTATTTCAACAAATACTGGATTGAATTTTGATAATTATGATGATGTAAGCAAAAAATTAACAGAATTATCAATCGAACAAGCCCTAATATTAATCAAAAAAAATCTCAAAAGTCTTGGTATCAAACATGATAATTTTGTTAGTGAAAAAAGTATCGTTACAAATAAAGAAGTTGAAAATGTAATCCAATTTTTGGAAAATAATAATTTTGTTTATAAGGGTAAAATTAAAGCGCCAGCAGGNGAAGACACAAAAAATTGGGTTGAAAGAGAACAATTGTTGTTCAGATCNACAGATTTCGGTGATGATAAGGATAGAGCTTTACAAAAATCTGATGGCACATGGACTTATTTTGCAAGTGATGTTGCGTACCATAAAAATAAAGTAGACCGTAAATTTGATTATTTAATTAATATACTTGGCGCAGACCATGCCGGTTATATAAAAAGAATTTCTTCCTCTGTAGACGCGTTATCAGNAACAAAAAATAAATTAATCTGTAAAATTAGTCAGCTTGTAAAATTAATTAAAGATAAGAAGCCATTTAAAATGTCTAAAAGAAAAGGTGATTATATTACAGTGGATGATTTAATTGAGGAAGTCGGCAAAGATGCAACTAGATTTATTATGTTAAATAGAAGTAGTGATGTGGAGTTNGATTTTGATTTTGATGCAGTTAGAGAAAAATCTAAAGATAATCCACTTTATTATGTTCAATATTGTTATGCTAGAATTTCATCTGTATTTAGACACTTAGATAAAGATTTAGAAAAAGATGTTAGTGCAGATAACTACAATTTTGAATATTCTGCAGATGAAATTAAAATTTTAAAAAAAATATCTGAATGGCCAAAATGTATTGACTCAGCAAGTACAAAACTTGAACCTCACCGAATACCAATTTATTTGTATGAGCTTGCTGCAGAATTTCACTCTTATTGGAATCTTGGAAAACAATTTCCTGAAAAACGATTTATCAATGATCAAAAAAATATTTCTCAAGATAAGTTAGTTTTTTTAAAAGCAATTGCCAATGTTATTAAATCAGGAATGGATATAGTTGGTGTCTCGTCTCCATCTAAAATGTAATGTTAAAAGAAATTAAGTATTTATTATTTATAGTAATCATTTCATTATTTCTTTTTTTTACTGGAAAATATTATTTTTCAAATGAAAACATCAAAAATTCTTATCGATCTTACAAAAATATTGATCAAAAGATTAAAGACTATTCTAAAAATTTACCAATATTAAAAAATGATACAGAAAATGTCATTGAATACGTCAAACAGACTGACAAAAAAAAGAAAAAAAAATTCAATTTTTGGAAACTTTTAGAAAATGATTAAAAATAGAAGAGCTTTTATAGTTGGTATTAAATCATATAAATTATCAATTAAAGAAAAAAAATTTTTAATAAAATATAAACCTTGGGGGGTGATATTATTTTTAAGAAACATTAAAACCATTAAACAAACAAAAATTTTAACAGACAGTATAAAGAAAATTTTTAAAGATAAGAATTATCCAATATTGATTGATCAGGAAGGTGGAAGAGTAAATAGATTAAGTAATATTATTTCTTTTGATAACTTTACGTCTGAATATTTTGGTAATCTTTACGAAAAAGATAAAATGAAATTAGATATAATTTATAAATTATTTGTTGATAAAACTTCTCACTTATTAAAGCTAATAGGAGCAAATATTAATACAGTACCTGTTTTGGATCTTAGAATTAAAGGATCTAGCAATATAATTGGTGATCGATCTTATTCTAAAAAGTTAAATACGGTCTCTAAAATGGGTGATTTATGTATAAAATTATTTCATGAAAACTCTATTGGAACCATAATAAAACATATACCCGGACATGGTTTAGCTAAAGTAGACAGTCATAATTTTACACCTATAGTCAATAAATCCCTTAAATATCTAAAAAAAAATGATTTTAGTGTATTCAAAAAAAAAGACTGTTTCTTTGCTATGACAGGACATGTTATTTATAAAAATATTGATAAGTTAAACACCGNAACACATTCAAAAAAAGTCATTAATTATATTAGAAAAATAATAGGTTTTAAAAATATTATAATTTCAGATGATCTTTCAATGAAAAGTTTAAAAGAGTCTATTAAAAAAAACACTGTTAAATCTTTTAAAGCTGGGTGCAATATAGCTCTTCATTGTAATAGTAACTTCACTGAAATGAAGTCAGTGGCTGAGAATTCACCCTTGATAAGTAGTTTTATAATCAAAAAAACATCACAATTTTATAAAATTTTAAGATAATATTTGTTTATGTCTGAGTCTGATTCTGTTTTATTTAATGTTGATATCAATAATTATAATGGTCCTTTAGATGTCTTGTTAGATCTTGCTAAGGCTCAAAAAGTAGATCTAGAGGAAATATCTATAACTAAGTTAGCTGATCAATTTCATGATTATATAACTAAAGAAAAAGACTTAAATTTAGAAATAGCATCCGAGTACTTATTAATGGCTACGTGGTTAGCTTACTTAAAATCAAAATTATTACTACCTGGCACTCCTGAAGAAGAGTTTAAAGTTCAAGAAGTTGCTGAAAAATTAAAATTACAGCTTAAAAAATTAGAATTGATTAGATTACTTTCAGAACAGATGCTTAAAAGAAATCGATTAGGAAGAGAAATTAGAACACGTGGAATAAAAGGAAATATAAAATCTATTTATAGCTCTGAGTACAATGTAAGTTTATTTGAACTTTTGAAATCATACTCTTCTGTAGTGATGACTAAAGATTTTCAAACAATGAATATTCCAAAATTACCTGTATTTACTACCGATGATGGTATTAAGACTATAAAACAATTTCTTGGTAAACTTATGGATTGGAAAAACCTTGATGAACTAATTCCAAAAAATTTTAAAAGTGGTTCTAAATATAAAAAAACAGGTAAAGCAGGTATTTTTGCTGGATCTTTAGAATTAGTTAAAGAAGGTAATCTTTCGATGAAACAAGATAATTTATTTGATGATATTTATGTAAGGGAAGTTAATGATTAAAAAAGCAAAAGTGATCAAAAAAGATAATATAGTTAATTTTCCAACAAAAATTAATGATCTTGATAAAGAAATTGAGGCTGTAATTTTTGCAGCTGCTGAACCCCTTGATGTTGATACAATTGAAAGTAAAATTTCAAAGAAAGNGAATGTTGTTAAATCTTTAGAAAAATTACAACAAGAATATTCTAGTCGAGGTATAAATTTAGTTTGTATTAAAAATAAATGGTCTTTTAGAACATCGCCTCAACTTTCAACTTTAATGACACAAGAAAAAACTGTTGAAAAAAAATTATCTCGTGCTGCAATAGAAACTTTGGCAATAATTGTATATCATCAACCTGTTACCAGAGCAGAAATTGAGGAGATACGAGGCGTTGCCTTTGGAACAAATACTCTAGAAATTTTAATGGAATTAGATTGGGTTAAACCCGGAGGTCGAAAAGATGTTCCAGGCAAACCAATCCAATATTTAACAACCGATGGTTTTTTAAGTCATTTTAATTTACAGAAACTATCAGATCTTCCGACTGTAGATGAGTTAGGTGCNGCTGGATTAATTGATAGCTCTAGTGTTGATAATGCAATATTTGGTACAAGTAAATTTTTTAAAGAAAAACAAGATAAAAAAAAAGAAGATATCTATTCTAATATTGATGAAATGCTAAGTGGTACTCTTGATGAAGAAGAAAAAGATTCATAAAAAAGTAACTTTAAAATCAATCATAAAAAGGTTATAAGTTTTTATGAGTATAGGAATTTGGCAAATAGCAATTGTTGTAATATTAGTTGTCTTATTATTTGGACGAGGAAAAATATCGAGTCTAATGGGTGATGTTGCTAAAGGTATAAAAAGTTTCAAAAAAGGAATGGCGTCGGATGTTACTGANGAAAGTGAGCCAAAAAACATTTCTGACGAAAATAAAGAATCAAATAACAAAGATTAAATTACATGCCTACTATTGGTTGGTTTGAAATTTTAATTGTTGTTGGTATTGCTATAGTTGTACTTGGACCTAAAGATTTTCCTGTCATGTTAAAAAAAGTTGGTTCTTGGATTGGTACCACCAAAAAATACATACATGATATTCAAAGTGAAGTTTCCAATATCAATATTGATGATGAAAAAACTAACGAAATAAAAAAAGATAACAAAAAAGATGAGTAATGAAGAAAATGAAGGTGGCTTTATAAGTCATTTAACTGAATTAAGAAAAAGACTTATCCATAGTTTTTTATTTTTGTTTATATTTTTTGTTGGATGTTATTTTTTTGCTGAAAATATATATGGATTTTTAGTAGATCCATTTGCTAAAGCAGTTAAAGATGATGGATCTGAAAGAAGATTAATTTTTACTGCACTACAAGAAACCTTTTTAACTTATCTAAAAGTTTCATTCTTCACAGCTTTTTTTGTGACATGTCCATTTATTCTTATGCAAATATGGAAATTTATAGCGCCTGGTTTATATAAACATGAAAAAATAGCTATTATGCCTTACTTAATCTTAACACCTATATTATTCCTTCTAGGAGGAATGCTAGTTTATTATCTGATTATGCCACTAGCGATTAAATTTTTCTTGTCATTTGAAAGTACTGGTCTTTCAACCAACTTACCAATTCAACTTGAAGCAAAGGTTAACGAATATTTATCGCTTGTAATGAAACTTATTTTTGCTTTTGGATTAAGTTTTCAGCTACCTGTAGTGCTTAGTTTATTAGCAAGAGTTGGAATTGTTGATAGTCAGTTTTTAAAAGATAGACGAAAATATGTTGTTGTGATTATTTTTGCTGCAGCTGCTTTGCTCACTCCACCAGACCCCATAACTCAAATTGGTTTAGCTATTCCATTATTAATTTTATATGAATTATCAATATTTTCTGTAAAATTTATTGAAAACAAAAATTTAGAAAAAACAGATGCATAATTTAAAAGATATAAGAAAAGACTTTACTGTATTTGCTAAATCTCTTGAAAAAAGATCTATCAATTTAGATATTAAAAATTTACAAAAATTAGATGAAGAAAATAGACAGTTAATTCATAAAAAAGAAGCTTTAGAAAAAGAAAAAAAAGATATTTCAAAATCTAAAGATGAAAAAATGTTTAAAAAATCAAAAGAAATTTCTTTAGATTTAGAAAAAATTTCAGAAAGTCAAAAAAAAGTTAAAATTGAATTAGAAGAAATATTATCAAATATTCCAAATATACCTCATCCCGATGTCCCTAATGGTAAAGATGAAAATGATAATATTGAAATTTCTAAATCTGGTAAAATTCCTGATTTTGATTTCAATCCTAAATCTCACTATGAATTAGGTGAAAATTTAAAAATGTTAGATTTTGATCTTGCTACAAAAACTACAGGTTCAAGATTTGTTTTTGTCAAAAATAAATTAGCTTTATTGGAAAGAGCTTTATCAAATTTTATGCTAGATACTCATGTAAATCAAAATNAATATCAGGAAATCTCACCACCATTAATTGCNTCTGATAATACAATGTTTGGTACNGGNCAANTNCCTAAATTTGAAAACGATCAATTTGAAATTAAATTTGANGAGGGTTCNGATAGAAAATTTTTAATTCCAACAGCTGAAGTAATATTAACAAATATTGTTAAAGATAAGATTGTTGAACGCAATGATTTACCAATGAGATTTGTTGCTTCAACACCTTGTTTTAGAAAAGAAGCAGGAAGCTATGGAAAAGATACCAAAGGAATGATCAGGCAACATCAGTTCTATAAAGTTGAAATGGTAAGTATTGTACAGAAAGAAAATTGCTTGGAAGAGTTAGAAAGAATGACTAACTGTGCCACAGATATTTTAGATAAATTAGAATTACCATATAGAAAAATTATTCTATGTTCTGGTGATATGGGTTTCAGTGCTGAAAAAACTTACGATATTGAAGTTTGGCTACCTTCAGAAAATAAATATCGTGAAATTTCATCTTGCTCTTCTTGTTCAACTTTTCAAGGTCAAAGAATGAAAACTAGATACAAAAATGAAAACAAAGAAACTCATTTTGTTGGTACTCTTAATGGTAGTGGACTTGCTGTTGGTAGAACACTTATAGCTGTTTTAGAAAATTATCAGCAAAAGGATGGTTCAATTGTTGTGCCAAAAGTTTTAAGACCTTATATGAACAATTTAGAAAGCATTTCATTTAATTAAAGTTGTTTTCATTATTAAGATAGTATAATAGTTCATCTAATTTATAAGGAGATTTATGGAAGGTTCAGGAATAGGACAATTTATACCGCTAATTTTAATATTTGTTATTTTTTATTTTTTNTTAATAAGACCTCAACAAAAAAAAGTTAAAGAGCACAAAGCAATGGTCGAAAGCTTAAAAAGAGGTGATAAAGTAATTACATCTGGTGGCATTACCGGTACTGTTGAAAGATTAATTGATAACGATAAAGTTGAAGTTGAAATAGCTGACAATGTAAAAGTTGAAATTGTTAAAGCAACAGGTATTCAAGGTCTTTTAAATACTCAAGAAGTTAAAAAATAATTAGTTAAAGAAAAGTGCTTTATTTTTCAAAGTTAAGAATTGTAATTATAACTCTTTTCTCACTTTTATTTATTGCTATTGCGTCATCTAACTTATTTAAAATTGATGATAATTTTTTTGATAAGAAAATAAATCTAGGTTTAGATTTACAGGGTGGTTCCTATCTTTTATTAGAAATTGATAACACTCCAGTCATAGAGCAAAAACTTCAAAATTTAACAACAACTATTAGAAATTTTTTTAAAGATCAAAATATCAAAATAAATAACATTAAAATTGAAGGTCAAAATATATTCTTTAATGTTGATGATCAAAGTAAACAAATAATCATTGATACTTTTACTGATGAAAATAGTGATATAAATCCTTATTATCCAAGATTTAAGTCACATCAATTAAATATAGAAGATACAGGAATTAATTTAAAAGTAAATTTTTCAAAACAAGGGATAATAAATCTTAAAACTTCATCTCAAGATCAAGCAATTGAAATTGTTAGACGAAGAATTGATGAAGTTGGAACAAACGAACCAAATATATTAAAAAGAGGAAATAATCGTATTTTAGTTGAGCTTCCTGGATTGGATGATCCTATGAGAGTGAAATCTCTTTTAGGTAAAACAGCAAATTTAACATTCAGATTTGTTACTAATAATGAAAAAGATAGTTTTGGAGTTGAAAAGTTAAAATATGAAGACGGTATTGAAGAAGCAATAGTCAGTAAACGTATTATTATAAGTGGCGACAATCTTTTAGATGCACAACCTCAAATGGACACTCAAAATAATCAAACTATAGTATCTTTTTCACTTGATAGAGTAGGTGCCAAAAGATTTGGTAAAGCAACATCTACTGGTATTGGTAAACAGCTAGCAATAGTTTTAGATGGTAAAATTATTAGTGCTCCAGTAATTAGGGATACTATTGCAAGTGGTAATGGACAAATTAGTGGCGGTTTTACATTTCAATCAGCAACAGATTTAGCGCTACTGCTTAGATCTGGTGCGTTACCAGCTCCTTTAGATATTATAGAGGAACGTACAGTTGGACCTGACTTAGGTCAAGATTCTATAGATGCAGGAATGATTGCTTTAGCTATAGGGTTTCTTTTGGTTATAATTTTTATGTTTGTTAAATACAAAATTTTTGGACTAATCACTAATGTAACGTTAATAATTAATTTGTTTATTTTATTAGGAATTTTAACTTTATTTGAAGCTACATTAACATTGCCAGGTATAGCAGGAATAATTTTAACTGTTGGTATGGCAGTTGATGCAAATGTTTTGATTTTTGAGAGAATTAAAGAAGAATTAAAAGACGAAAAAAATAACATAGTAGCCTTTGATAGTGGATATATAAAATCTAGAACAGCAATTATTGATGCAAATATAACTACTTTATTAGCAGCAATTATACTTTTTTTTATGGGCTCCGGTCCAATAAAAGGGTTTTCAGTTACTTTAGGAATAGGAATTTTTACAACTTTATTTTCTGTTTATTTTATAGCAAGATTATTCACTGGTCTTTATGTATCCAAAAATAGAAATAAGGAAAAATTGATATAATGATAGCTTTCAACAAATACTACAATCACTTTAATTGGATATCATCATTATTAATTATTTGCTCATTAATTTTATTAGTCTTTAAGGGACTAAATTTTGGAATAGACTTTAAAGGAGGAACTTTAATTGAACTCAGATCTTCAGACTCTAAAATAAATGTNATCTCATTAAGAGATAAGTTTAGTCAAATGAATCTTGGAGATATTTCTGTTAAAAAATTTGGTAATGATACAGATTATTTAATTAAATTTGAAAACAAAGACAATAAGAAAAATATAATTGAAGAAATAAAAACAAATCTTGATAAATCTTTTGGAAATAATTTCAATTTTAGAAGAGTCGAAAATGTCGGCCCAAAAGTAAGTGCTGAGTTACTAAAATCAGGTGTAATTGCTATATCATTATCTTTAGCAATCATGTTATTTTATATTTGGATAAGGTTTGAATGGCAATTTAGTCTAGGAGCAATTTTAGCTTTATTTCACGATGTAATTGTTACACTTGGTGTGTTTTCATTGTTTAGTCTTGAAATTAATTTATCAATTATTGCTGCTGTTTTNACAATAGTAGGATATTCAATGAATGATACCGTGGTAATTTTTGACCGTGTTAGAGAAAATTTAAGAAAATATTCTGACATCAAAATTTTTGAATTAACTAATATTTCTATCAATGAAACTTTATCCAGAACTATAATTACCTCTGTTACAACTTTATTAGCATTATTGGCTATTTATTTTTTTGGAGGAGAAATTTTAAAAGGATTTTCACTAGCAATGATACTAGGTGTTGTATTTGGTACATATTCATCAATTTATATTGCTAATACTGTTTTGGTTAGACTTAGAGTTTCTCAAAAAACTGTTTTGAGAGAGGATGATCAAAAATAAATCAGAACATTCAACGGCAATATTTTGAATGAATAAAAAACTTTGGGAACCATCAAAAAAATTAAAATCTAATTCAAATTTGTTAAAATTTGAAAAATTTATATCTAATAGATTTAAAAAAAAATTTAATAACAACTTTGAAAAAATTCATAATTGGACAATAAACAATTCGCAAAATTTTTGGAATAGCGTTTGGGATTATTCCGAAGTAAAAGGAATCAAAGGTAAAGATAATAAAAAAAAATTCTCAAAATTTTATAAAAATACTTTTCTAACTAATTCAAAACTAAATTTTACAGAAAATTTACTTTCAAAAAATAATGAAGATAAAGCGATTACTTTCATTAGCGAAAATGGTTTTCGTGAAATAAAAAAATGGAGAGAATTAAATACAAATATAAAAAAAGTTTCAGCTTTTTTAAGATTATTAAATATAAAATCAAAAGATAGGGTAGTAGCGTACATGCCCAATATCTCTGAAACTGTAGAAGCTTTTTTGGGTACAGTTGCTATTGGCTCAATTTGGTCCTCATGTTCACCAGATTTTGGAATAAATGGAGTTATAGAAAGATTTTCTCAAATTAAGCCTAAGGTTTTATTTATAACTAACGAATATTTTTATAATGGAAAAAAAATTAATGTTTTAAAGAGATTACCAGAAATTGTAAAAAAAATACCATCTATCAAACATGTGGTTATCTCAAGATATCCAGGTCAAGCTGAAATTAAGAAATTACCAAAATATAAAAATATTAAAACCCATTATTGGAAAAATATTATTAAACAAAAAAATACAGAATTAACTTTTACTAAATTTAATTTTGAACATGAGTTAGCAATTTTGTATTCAAGCGGAACAACAGGCAAACCAAAATGTATTTGTCACAAAACTGGGGGTGTATTGTTACAACATTTAAAAGAACATCAATTACATTGTGATATAAAAGAAAATGATAATGTTTTTTATTTTACTACTTGTGGATGGATGATGTGGAATTGGTTGATTTCTGTTTTAGCTTCAAAAGCTTCAATTGTATTATTTGATGGATCACCAATGTATAAAAAAGAAGATCTACTTTTAAAGATAGCTAATAAAGAAAAAATAACTTTGCTTGGTGTTAGTGCAAAGTATATTGATGCACTTCGTAAAACTGAAAAAAATTACAAAAAACTATATAAATTATCTAATTTAAGAACTATTTGTTCAACTGGCTCTCCTTTATCAGAAGATGGTTTTAACTATGTTTATAAGAATATAAAAAAGAATATTCATCTAGCATCTATATCAGGGGGTACTGATATTGTTTCTTGTTTTGTTCTAGGAAATTTATATCAACCAGTTTATTCAGGCGAAATACAAAACAAAGCATTAGGCATGGATATTCGCGTTTTTAATGAGAAAGGTAAATCAGTTTTAAATAAAAAAGGAGAACTTGTTTGCACTAATCCTTTTCCTTCAATGCCATTAAAATTTTGGAATGACAAAAATAATGAAAAATTTGAAAATGCTTATTTTAAAAAATTTAAAAACATATGGCACCATGGAGATTATGCAAAAATAACTAGCAAAAATGGTTTTATCATTGTTGGTCGATCAGATACTACTTTAAATCCTGGGGGTGTTCGCCTAGGTACAGCTGAAATTTATTCTGAAATTGAAAGATTTAAAGAAATAAAAGAGTCCTTAGTTGTGGGTCAATCTTGGGATAATGATGTTAGAGTTATTTTATTTATAATTTTAAATTCAAAATTTAAACTTACTGAAGATTTATTTAAACGAATGAAATTACAAATAAGAAACAATGCTTCTCCAAGACATGTTCCCAATAAAATAATTGAAGTAAATGATATACCGAGAACTAAGAGTGGCAAGATTGTTGAACTAGCAGTTAAAAATATAATTGAAGGAAATAAAATTAAAAATTTAGAAGCTTTAGCAAATCCAGAATCATTAAAACAGTTTGTTAATATTAAAGAATTAAAATATTAATATAGGTTTTGTGCTGCAACCATCGCAAGCAACATAGGTAATGAAAGCAATGTATTTGTTCTTGAAAATAACATCGCAGTTTTAGCAGATTTAGCTTTTAATTCAGGCTCACATTCAACGATACCAAGAGCTCTTTTTTGATTAGGCCATATAACAAACCAAACATTGAAGGCCATTATAACACCAAGCCACATTCCAATACCTATAGCTGTATGTTTTGGTATTCCTGAGCCTATGCTTAATGTCATTGCATCATGTAGGTAGCCATTAAACAAAGCTAATATCAATCCAGATAAAACAGTTAATGCAGCGGCCCATCTAAAATAAAATAATGCTGCTGGAGCAATAACTTTACCAATAGCAGGTTTTTGGTCATCTGGAATTTTCCCCATATTTGGGATTTGAACAAAATTAAAGTACCAAAGTAAGCCGATCCACATAATTGCAACAACCACGTGAATGTATCTAAATAACCAGCTCCAGAACAATGTGTCAAAAGCAAATCCACCATTTAAATAAAATAATCCAACAAATAATAAAATTGCTAACCCTAAGGAAGCGTGAATTGTTTTAGATAAAGATGATAATAAATTGCTCATGATTCTTTATATTTATACACTAATTTATCAAAAAATTTAACTATCTTTTATTTTTATTATTTTAATAATGGTTTTAAAAATTGACCAGTATAACTTTCTGGAACTTTACAAATTTCCTCGGGCTTACCTTCTGCTATTATATTACCACCTTTAACACCTCCCTCTGGGCCCATATCAACAATATAATCAGCTGTTTTTATAACATCTAGATTATGTTCAATTACAACAACAGTGTTGCCAAGTTTTACAAATGTATGAAGTATTTCTAATAACTTTTTAATATCATGCTGATGAAGACCTGTTGTCGGCTCGTCTAAAATGTACATTGTCCGTCCAGTTGATCTCTTAGAAAGTTCTTTAGCTAGCTTTATTCTTTGAGCCTCACCACCAGAAAGTGTTGTCGCTTGTTGACCAATCTTAATGTAACCCAAACCTACTTTTTTAAGTGTTAAAAGTTTTGTTTTAATATTAGATATATTTTCAAAATATTCACAACCTTCATCGACAGACATATCTAAAACATCGGCAATACTTTTGTCTTTAAACTTAATTTCTAATGTTTCTCGGTTGTATCTGGTACCTTTGCATTCGTCACACTGTATATATACATCTGGTAAAAAGTGCATCTCATAAGTTATTACACCATCACCTTCACATGCTTCACATCTTCCACCTTTAACATTAAATGAAAATCTTCCAGGTTTATAACCTCTAGTTTTAGATTCGGGTAAGCTAGTAAACCAATCTCTTATTGGACCGAAGGCTCCAGTATAAGTTGCTGGGTTTGATCTGGGAGTTCTTCCAATTGGAGATTGATCTATATCTATTATCTTATCTATTAACTCAACACCCTTATAATTTTTGAAAGATTTTGGTGCCTTTCTAGCTTTATTGTTTAGTGTTAAATTTAA
>JGI26380J51729_10000567_pt1 | contig 18828 bp, 18 predicted proteins | sample SaaInlV_165m_DNA_FD_51729 | JGI IMG/M metagenome (IMG submission 51729) | reverse complement strand
TTTGCCAAAGTATATCTTCACCAAGTAATATAGCGCCAAGGAAAAAAGCAACAACTGGGATTAGATAATTAATATTGGATAGAAATGTAGCACCTGCTGTATTAATAATAATAAAGTAGAGTAAAGCTGCAACTCCAGTTGGAAGGGCGCCTAATAATAAAATACTAAAACCACTAATTAAAGGGATATTAGAAAAATCAATAAAGAAGATACTAGGCCAGATAAAGAAAGAAAGTAAACTGGCAACCAGTAGAACACTTGCGCTGGATACCAACGGGTCATAAGAAGGAAGTCGAGAAGCAATAATAGTGTTTATTGCGTAAGCACAAGCAGCACCAAGAACCAATAGAATTCCAAAAAGAGTGTTATTACCGTTGTTAATAGAAGGTCCAAGTATAAAAAGAACTCCAGAAATCCCAATAATAAAGCCAAGAATTTTGAATCTATTTAATTTATCATTGGGCAGAAAAATATGAGCTAAAACAAGAGTGACCAGGGGCATAAACGCCATTAATAAGCCTGCCATGCCAGAAGTAATAGTTAATTGACCAGTTGCAATAAGGAGATAAGGCAAAATATTGCCTATTACTGCATAAACAATAAAATGCAACCAAGGGGTAATTGTTCTTGGGAAAAACTTTCCATAATAGATTGCAATACAAAACATTGTAATAGCTCCAATTACTAATCTATAGCCAACAACTTGTTCAGGTGAGAAAAATAAAAGTGCACGGTCAATAAGAAGGAATGATGATCCCCATACAATAACAAGNAGACCTAAAAGTTGATAACTTCTTTGATTTATAAGCATATTGCTAACATTGGGACTAAGNCAGTAAAAAAGATANCATTGGAAATAGAANGGTGGGACTAAGAAACACATTATCCATATTTATGAATATTAGAGNAGAAAATGTTAAAAGAGTAATAAAATGACTTTATTTAACATAATATAAATTATGCGAATTAAATAAACTAAAAAAACTTGAAATTCAAAGGTATTTATATAAAAATCAATGAGTTATATATTGAACTCTAAATTTACGAATTAGGAGCACTTTATTAATGTATACAGCTAAATTGTTATCAAAACTATAAAAGAGTCTTAAATCGAATATTTAGAAGGAAAGGGTGATTTAAATAATAAAAACTACTATTTTGACGCTGCCGGCATCTTTTTTACTTAATCTTTAACCCTTCTCTTTACAAACTTTCCAGTTACTCTATATTTTTGACTTGGACTTTTTGGACTTTCAGGAATTGTTAACTCTAAAAAGTTTTGATCTATAAGCGGATTAATTATTGTATTTTTGAATTTTGATTTGTTTGTTCTTTTTAGGATCTTCATTAATTCCAAAGCAGTGCTTTCATCTTTGCATTTTTTTAAAATTTTTAGATGGTCCCTGCTTAGTCCCTGCTTAGTCCCTATCGTTTCATTATGCTTGTCAGATTCGTATAAAAATGATAATTGCTCTACTTCATGTCCAATCTTTTTACTGCGCTTTATATCCTTAGTCCAGTCTTCAGATTGTATGGCTTCTGGAACTACTTTGGGGTCTTCCTTCTTTAAAAACTTAAACATTTGATATTGTTTTATATTTGATAACGAAATTATATAACTGATTCACATCTTGTTAATACCTTTTAACTAGTATATTTTCTTTAATTTCACCTTTTAGTATTCTTCCATCGTCAAAATAGGTAATTATTCCTTGATCATGGCAAGTAATTCTTTCTCTCAGACTCAATGAGATGTATCTAGTAGTTTGTCAACTGTAATGAGGGCTGATGATCTTGTTTTAGAATTATCTGGGATTGAAAAGGATTTGAATTAAAACATATATTTTAATTATCTTTATTCTGATAGAGTCTAGAGCAGTTTTTATTATAACTAGTGCGTTAATATTTGATTTAAAAATAGTTGTAATCTGTCTGATTCAGCATTATTAAAGAAGTTTTCAGGATCATTTTCTTCAACTATTTGGCCATCATCCATAAAGATAATTCTATTGGCAACCTTTCTTGCAAAGCCCATTTCATGGGTTACACAAATCATTGTTATCCCTTCTTTTGCAAGTTCAACCATTACATCTAGCACTTCAGATATCATTTCAGGGTCTAAGGCTGATGTAGGCTCATCAAATAGCATTATTTTTGGATTAGTGCATAGAGATCTAGCTATTGCAACCCTTTGCTGCTGGCCTCCACTAAGCTGATTTGGATATTTTTCTGCCTGATCTTTAATGCCCACCCTATCTAATAATTTTAGTGCTTTTTCCCTTGCTTCTCGCTTTGTTTCATTATGAACCCATATTGGTGCTAATGTTAAGTTGTCTACGATTGTTAGATGAGGAAATAAGTTAAAGTGTTGAAATACCATTGACACTTCACTTCTTATTTTTCTAATTTTTTGCGCATCGTCTGTTAATTCAGTTCCTGAAACTAAAATGCTTCCTTCTTGGAATTTTTCCAAGAAATTAACACATCTAATTAGTGTTGATTTGCCACTCCCTGAAGGTCCACATACTACTATTATTTCCCCTTCCTTTACCTTTAAATCAATGTTTTTGAGTGCATGAAACTCTCCATACCATTTGTTTAATTGAGATATTTCAATAATATTTTTTTTGTTTTTATTAGTACTCATTTTAATGACCTTTTAATTTTGATTTTCAGTGTTAAATCGTAACTCTAATTTTTTCGAATATCTTGACATTGAATATAGCATAACCCACATAACAATGGTTACAAATACATAACCTTCAGTTTCCCTACCAAGCCAGTATGGGTCAGCTGTTGTCAATCCTACCATTGCTAACATATCCATTAGTCCAATTATTAAGACTAATGTTGTATCTTTAAATAGTGATATTGACGAACCCACTATATTAGGTATCGAGATTTTCAATGCTTGTGGTAGTACAATTAATGCATTTTTTTGAAAATAGCTTAGTCCAATTGCATCAGCGGCTTCATATTGCCCTCTTGGTATAGCTTGAAGTCCTCCCCTAATAACTTCTGCGAAATATGCCGCCTGAAANAGTGCTATTCCAATAAGTGCTCTTAATAGCTTGTCTATACTATTATTGCCNGGCTCTAAAAATAAAGGAAGNACAAAAGACGCCATAAATAATATTGTTATAAGTGGAACAGCACGAACAAATTCGATAAAAATTGTTGAGAATAGTTTAATTATTCTCAGCTCTGACTGTCTTCCAAGTGCCAGTAGGACTCCTATTGGAAACGATACAATGATGCCCACTGAAGCGATTACTAGAGTTAGGAGTAGTCCGCCCCATTGGTGAGTTTCAACAACTGTTAATACTCCAAAGCCTCCAGAAATTAAAACGAACGAAACTATAGGATAAAAAACTATTAATGACAAAATCACTCTGTTTTTGTATTTGTAGTTTTTGACTAGTGGAATAATAACAAAGAGAAGTGCTGTTAATGCAAAAACTGTATTAGGCCTCCAGGTTTCTGTTCGAGGATAGAAACCCATAGGTATACATATACAGCTTTTCGTAGATGTACGGCCAACATGCGCCCACCCTGCCACAGTTTTTGTTGGTTGCCATTTCCTCACTAAACTTTATTTCAAAGCCAAAAAAGTTAATAGTTCCAAAGCTAAAACTTGCATTAAAAAACATCCAGTCAAGCAATGGAGGGAATATTAAATAAAGCAAATACAATGAGGCTGCTGTAAGGCCTGTATTAACCCAAGAAGAGAAGAGATTGGTCTTGAGCCATAATACGGCCCCAATTTGAGAAATTGGCGGCTTTCTAGTTGCTTGTTGATCGAATACTGACATAATTATCGCCCTTGAATAGCCATCTTTTTATTAACGTAATTGAGTAGTAACGATATAACTAGTGAAATTACTAAATAAACTAGCATTGCCATTCCTAAGATTTCAACTGCTTGCCCTACTTGGTTCAAAACTGTTCCACCAAAAGAACTCATAAGCTCTGGATAGCCAATTACGGTAGCTAATGAAGAGTTCTTTGTAAGATTTAAGTATTGGTTAATTGTTGGTGGTATTGCAACTCTAAGAGCTTGCGGCAAAACAATAAGCTTGAGTGACTGAACAGGTGACAAACCAATCGCAGCAGCAGCTTCTTTTTGTCCCTTGTCAACTGCCTCAATGCCCGATCGGATTGCTTCAGCAATATAGGTTGCAGTATAGACACTAAGTGCAAAGGCTAGTGCTAAAAATTCTGGCACTATGGTCATACCTCCCTTAAGGTTGAATTTTCCCAGGACTGCTAGGTCAAACTGGAGTGGACTTCCAAGTATCAAATAGACTATTAAAGGCAATCCTAGAACTAATGCAGTTGTATAGGGCCAGGTGCTGGTATGGATGCCTGTTAATTCATGTTTTTTCTTATAGAATTTTTTAATAAAATATGCTGTAATAATTCCAATTAATAAAGATAGGGCTACAAATATAAAGCCTTCTTCAGGGATTGGTTTTGGCATGTATAAGCCTCTCTGATTGAGAAAGGCGATATCAAAAAAAGAAAAACTTTGTTTTGGATGTGGAAAAGCGTTTATAAATAAGTTGTACCAAAATAGTATTTGAAGAAGAACTGGGATATTTCTAAAGAGCTCAATATATCCACCAGCAAGCTTAGAAATTAAATAATTATTTGAAAGTCTGGCAATACCTATTAAAAGACCAATGACTGTTGACAGTATGATCCCAAAAAAAGCCACAACTAGCGTATTGATTAGTCCTACATAAAAAACACTTAAATTTGGCGATTCTGGAGTGTAGTCGACAACATAATTACCAAGAAAGGGCAAAATGTCAAAGCCAGCTCTATTTTTAAGAAAAGAGAATCCTGTTTGTATGCCTCTTTGTTCAATGTTTTCAAATAGGTTTCCAATTGCAGAATAAAACAGAGCAATAACTATTAAAAAGGTAACAGCTTGAAAGAAAAAAGCTCTTGCTTCGTTGTTATAAAGCAAGTTGCGAAAGTTTAACCCTCTGTGTTGAGATTTATCTATTGAGTCGAGGATTATTTTTTTCATAAAAGGTTAAAGACTTAAAGTAGGAATATTTTACTAAAAATGGACTTTGGAGGTCGAAAAAAATAAAAAAAAACCAGCCTGCTAAAGTATAGCAGGCTGGTTCAGGTTTTAACTAGATAATTGCTTATCTAAATGGAGGTGAGTAAAGGATACCACCTTGTGACCATAGAGCGTTAACACCACGAGCAATACCGATTGGCGTACTAAGGCCAATGTTGCGCTCAAAGCTTTCAGCGTAGTTACCTACCTGCTTAACGATCTGATAAGTCCAGTCTGGAGTCAAACCAACATACTCATGAGTACTACCAGAACGACCCATTAAGCGCTCACGCTCAGGGTTATTTGATACGTCATCAACAGTTGCGCTAGTTACACCAATCTCTTCAGCAGTAATCATTGCATTTAAAGACCATCTTACAATGTTGAACCACTGATCGTCACCTTGACGAACAACAGGACCTAGAGGCTCTTTAGAAATGATTTCTGGAAGTACAACGTGCTCTGAAGGATTGTTAGAGCTTGCACGCAATGAATACAAACCAGATGCGTCAGTTGTAAGAACATCACAACGACCTGCTTCATAGTTTGTTAGAGTTTGTGCATTTGTATCAGAAACAACAGACTCATAATCAATACCGTTTGATTTACCCCAGTCAGCTAAGTTCAATTCAGTAGTAGTACCTGCTTGAATACAAACAGCTGCACCACCTAATTCCATAGCACTAGAAACTCCTAGCGAAGACTTAACCATAAAGCCTTGTCCATCGTAGTAGTTAACACCAGCAAAATTCAAACCTAATGAAGCATCNCGAGTAATTGTCCAAGTAGTGTTTCTAGACAACATATCGATCTCACCAGATTGAAGAGCAGTGAATCTTTCTTTAGCAGTTAAAGGAACAAACTTAACTTTAGACGCATCACCTANTGTTGCAGCAGCAACAGCGCGACAAACGTCAACATCAACNCCTGTCCAGTTACCAGCAGAGTCAGCTGAAGAAAAACCAGCTAGACCTTTAGAGACACCACAAGATAGGTGACCTTTTGCCTGAACGTCGCTTAAAGTAGAAGCTTGTACACTAAGTGCACCAACTACTAACAATGAAGCAGCGGACAATTTTAATAATTGTTTCATATATATCTCCTTAATGAGTTTCAAAGTATAACAATCCTTCACAAATGAATGAGGATTACAGAAAATTTTAACACTACTTAAACAAGTATTACAAATTAATTATTAAAAAAAATTTAAATCAATTCAACTAACAAAGCTTCTGTAATGCTATAAAAGCAATAATTTCCTGTGATTCAACTATCAAAATGTTGAATTAAATTCAAGTTCTTAAGTTCATATTTTTATTTAGTTGATCAATCGATTTCATGAAGAATAACATCAGGTAGTGCTAAAAATTAATATAAATTTTTTATAAATTATTTATTATATTTCAATGAGTTATATGTATTTTAGTTAAATCTTACATGCATTATTTCCTTATATTTTTAATAACTATAGTTATTTTTTACCTATAGTGGTATAAAATAACTAATATATAGTTTAATTAACGAGCTTAGATGATTATTAAAACAACCGAATACCTTGCTATGGTGCGTGATAAAACGGGTTATTCCGATTATAAAATAGCCAAAGAATATGACATTAATCAGTCAAATCTAAGTAAATATAGCTCTGGAAAGGCTGCATTAAGTGAAACACACGCCTGGTTGATTGCTAATATCCTAGATATAGATCCCGCTGAGGTAGTTGCAAACACTAAACTTGAGCACGCTATAAACACAGGTAATAATTCGAAAGCGAAATTTTGGCAAGAACAGTTAAATAAAATATTTTCTGAATCTGAACCNATCAAAATACAAATCGCGCAATTTAACCCTATTGTTGGNGATATTAAGTCTAATGCTCAAAAAATGCTAGATTTGACTATAGACGCTAATAATGCTGGAGCACATTTAATTATTTTTCCAGAGTTAGCATTGACTGGTTATCCTCCAGAAGATCTTTTATTGCGCAATGGGTTTATTAATCAAGTTAATAATGAAATAACTAGTTTCTGTAATTTAGTGCCTTCATCTATCTCAATATTATTTGGTGCACCAAATAAAACTAATGACTTACTTTTTAATAGCGCATATCTTGTTCAAAATAATCGAATTCTTCATGTCTACAATAAGCAAGAATTACCTAATTATGGTGTTTTTGACGAAAAGCGTTATTTTTCAGCCGGGAATAACTCTTTTATTTTTGAATGTCAGAATACTAAGATAGGTGTTTTAATTTGTGAAGATCAGTGGGTTGAAGGTCCAATTGCAAAGTTATGTCAATCTAATATTGATATTGCAGTATCTCTTAATGCTTCACCATTTCAGCTTAATAAACAAAGTGAGCGTGTAAATATTTGTAAAAATTATGCTTTAAAGTTTGATATTACATTTATATATGTCAATATGGTAGGNGGTCAGGATGAGGTTGTATTTGATGGAAACTCTTTTGTTGTTAATAATATTGGAGAGGTTTCACTNCAATTGCCGGCCTTTAAAGAGTTATGTGTGACTCATATTGATAAAATNTCCTNNCCAGCTCCAGATAGTGATGAATCATCAATTTATTCAGCTATTGTTTTAGCAACAAAGGACTATATTCAAAAAAATTCTTTTGGTGGAGCTTTAATTGGCCTGTCAGGCGGTATTGATTCTGCATTAACTCTAGCTGTTGCTGTTGATGCGATTGGCTCTGAAAACGTTCATGCAGTTATGATGCCATACCAATTTACCTCCGATATGAGTTTAACTGACTCTGAATTTCAAGCTAATANGCAAGGCGTTAATTTTTCTAGTATTGATATCCATTCAATGGTTGATTCATTTAACTTGTCACTTAGTGATCAATTTAAGAATACTTCTGTAGATACCACTGAAGAAAACATTCAGTCACGTGTTAGAGGCACTTTATTAATGGCTNTNTCTAATAAGTATCATAAACTCGTTCTTGCAACAGGNAATAAATCTGAAATGGCTGTTGGTTATGCTACCTTNTANGGTGATATGTGTGGCGGTTTTGCTCCTCTTAAAGATATTTCAAAAACCATGGTATATAAACTTTCAAAATATCGAAATACAATATCTGAGGTAATTCCTGAGAGAGTAATTACTAGGCCCCCTTCTGCTGAGCTTGCTCCTAACCAGGTCGACCAGGACTCACTTCCATCTTATGATATTCTGGATGACATTTTGATGAGGTTTGTCGAATTAAAGCAGTCTGTTAATGAAATTATTGAACATGGACATAGCTTAGAGAATGTCAATAAGATTACGTCTTTAATTTTACGAAATGAATACAAGAGAAGACAATCTGCGCCAGGACCCAAAATAAGTAGCAATGCCTTTGGAAAAGAAAGGCGATACCCTATGACTTCAAAGTTTAAACCTTAGAGGATTAACTCTCAAAAACCTTAATCAATCCCTGGGCTTTATGGCGCGTCTCTGCGAGCTCCCTCAATGGATTTGAATCAAATACAATACCAGCACCAGCTCTAAATGTTAGAGTGTTATTTTTATGGATAAAGCTTCTGATTAGGATGTTAAAGTCCATTTTACCGTTTTGACTCACATACCCTACTGAGCCGGTATAGGCCTCTCTAGGCATCTGTTCAAGCTCACTAATAATTTCCATACATCTCACTTTTGGACAGCCTGTAATTGTTCCACCAGGGAATAATGCTTTTACTATTTCTTTTATTCCAATATTNTTNCGAAGATTGCCTTTTATATTGGAGACAATGTGATGAACATATGGATATGTTTCTAAAGTCATTATCTCATTAACATAAACGCTTCCATATTCACACACCCTGCCCATGTCGTTTCTTTCTAGGTCCAAAAGCATTACGTGCTCCGCTATTTCTTTAGGATGGCTAATAAGATTTTCTTTTTGGGTGTCATCTAAGCGCCCTTTTCCTCTGGGATGTGTTCCAGCGATTGGTCTTGTTTCTAAAGTTCCATCATTAACACTAAATAGCCTTTCAGGCGAGGACGAGATAATACTAAAATTTTCGTATTGAATTAATGCTGAAAATGGAGCTGGATTGGCCTTTTTAAGTTTTTTGTAGATTGTTGCTGAGTCTTGCTTTGAATTTAAAGAGTAGGACCACTTTCTCGATAAGTTAACNTGGAAAACATCACCTGCAACAATATAATCTAGGCTNCTTTTGACGCCATCAGTGAATTTTTCCTCATTTTCCTCTGAGATCTCGCCATCTATCGTCTCATCTGGGATATTTTCTAGAGCTNTCATATCGGATAATATTTGATTAATGCGAGTATCATCATCATCTTCATCAACAATAAATGTTTTTTCGAGCTTGTGGTCAGTTATGACTGCAGATGGGATTTTGACTGCATAAGCAATAGGAATATTAGATTTTTGCAGCTTTGAGGCTAAAGTAGGTTCAATTTGTCCAATGAGCTCATAAGATAAATATATGAACCACCCGCCAGTAAAAGGAAGGTTTAAATCATGGCTTTTTTGCTTACAGTGACTTTCTAGTTCATTCAAAAAATCAAAGTCTGAGAAATCTCGCAATACAATGCTTTTTTCGGGAAAAGCGAATAATATTGAATATCTATTATTTTCGTTATGGTTAACGCTTTCTAATAAAAATGGATATCTTTCTTTATTTAGATAACAAAAAGATGTTAAGTCAACTTTTTGAATTTCTTGAATCGTCACTTATTTAAAGGTTTTGAAGGAGTGCAGAAGCTTTATTGAAAAGAATATGTTGAGGGTAGTCTTCAAGCATTCTAGTTAGCAAGGTCTTAGCTTTAATAATTTCGTTAAGTTCTATATGCACTCTAGACAATTCGTATAACGAATCTGTGTACTTTGGATGATTAATGCCCCTAATTTGAAAATCTAAATAAGCATTTTTAGATTTTAGATAAGATTCGTTATAAAAGTATGAGCGTCCAAGCCATAGCTGAGTATCAGTTACACTTTTGTCACTTGTAGAAGCCTTAAGATGACTTAAAAAGAGCTCGATAGCTTTATCATAGTTACCAAGGACAAAGCTATTCTTACCATCATTGAATAGTTGAGACGACTGAGTGCTTGGGCTTGCTTCTANTGATTTGATTGATTGTTNGTTGTTTGATCNGCTTAATTCTATCATCTGAAGTAGTTCAGCGATTTTTTCAGAGTTAAGTCTTTGGTTTTCTCTTAAGACTTCAATCTCATCTTTTAATGAAAGAATTTCATTGTTTAAGGACTTTACCTCCTTATTGATTTTAAGGATTGCGAGGTCTACATTTAAACCTTCATTAGCAAAAGATCCAAAGGTTATTGATGTTGTTGCAATAAAAAGTAGAAACCTAAGAAAAATATTTTTCATCAGACGACGCAAAATCTAATTAAATTGGTTTTAAAACGAATTGTTTTTAGTAATAAGAGAATTCTACTCTTCGGTTTTTCTCCCAGGCCTCCTCATTGCTGCCAGTTAGGATTGGTTGCTCTTCACCATAACTTACAACTATGATTCTGTCATCTAGGTTGTATAGACCAAGAACCTCTTTTACACTCAAAGCACGATTTTCACCTAGTGCAAGGTTGTATTCACGAGTTCCTCTCTCATCTGCATGCCCTTCAAGACGAAGGTTGACTGATGGGTTCTCTTGCATAAAGTTTGCGTGTTGAATAATTATTCTTGTAGCCACTTCATCAATTTCAGTGTCATCATAGCCAAAATAAAGTGTGAATGAGTCTGCATTATTACCAAACTCACTGATTGCAGCCTCAGTTACAGCAGCATTTTCTATTATTGCCTCAACTAGCTCATCTCTATTTGCAAGGTTGCCATCAGCATCTAATACAATCTCTTCACTAAGCCCTTTAGCTACAGCAACTTCAATAAGTTCATCATCTGACATTGACTCTAATTCTTCAGACTTGCTTTCAAGAAGAGCAGCACTTTCAACAATAGCATTAATAATTTGATCCCTGTTTAGAAGGTTGCCATCTTCATCAAGAAGTATTAGATCTTCTAGGCCTTTTTCTCTAGCAATAGCGATTAGTTCATCATTAGATAATTCTTCAAGTTCGTCAATTGTAAATCCGCCAGCTTCATCCATAGCAACAAGAGTTTCCTCTCCACTTAACGTTGCAACTTCTGTAGCATCATCAGAGGGGTTTATTAGATCCAGGAATTTATCACCTAGTTCAGATATGTTAGTTGTGGCACATGAACTTAGAAAAATTACACTTGATAGTAATAGAATTTTTTTTGACATTTTANATTTCCTTAATTAGAATAGTTTGACCAACTTGGCTCTCTTACTTCACCCTCTTTTTGCATCAACTCAACAGTTTGATTGTTATGCAATGAAATTATAGACAATATACCTTTGTTATCCCTATTGGTTGAGTAAATAATCATACCACCATTTGGCGAAAAATAGGGNGACTCNTCGGATTTATTTTGTGTCATAACCGTTAAATCTCTTGATGCAATATCAAGAAGTGCCAACCTATAGTCTTTTCCAACCCTATGTATNAGAGCTAGATCTTTTCCATCTGGTGAAAAAACTGGTTTTGCATTATAACGACCTTCAAAGGTTGCTCTAGAAATTTTTCCTGATTTAAGATTTTTAATATAAACCTGTACCTGCCCTGTTCTATTAGATGTAAATGCAATTTTGCTTCCATCAGGAGAAAAACTAGCTTCAGTATCAATAGCAATATTTGTAGTTAATGGAATTGGTTTAGACTTAAAATCATATAGATAAATATCTTTATTGCCATTTTTAGAAAGAGTCAACGCAATACTTTNACCATCCGGATGCCAAGTTGGTGAAGAGGCAATTCCATCGAATTTAGGTAATTTAATCGGTATAGTTTTTAAAAACGGAGTCATAACAAAAACTTCAGACCTATTATTTTTAAAAGAAACATATGCAAGCTTCTTTTGATCCTTAGACCAAGCGGGAGATAGGATTGGATTTGAAGATCTTACTACTGTTTGAGGATTGTAACCATCTGAGTCTGAAATTTGAAGCTTGTAGGTCCTTCCACCATTTTTATTTTCAATAACTGTAACATAAGAAAGTCTTGTATCAAATGAGCCTTTTTGACCCAACAGAACATAATAAATTTTGTCACTTAAAAAATGAGCAATTCTTCTGAAACCACTGTTGTGGACTCGAATTTTCTTTTGGTATAGGCTTTTCTCTGAAAAAACATCATAAATGTAAATATAAACGTTGTAAACCTTGCTACTTACTTGTTCAATTTTTCCAAAGACAACCGCATCTTTTTTGTGTTCTTTCCAAAAACTAAAGTCTATTTGATTAGTAATAAGTGCTTCAGTACTTAAAGCATTGAATTGACCGGAGCGATTGAGATTATCTCTAATAATTTTTGAAATATCAACATTATTAGAATCTCCAACGATCTCAAATGGAGCGATTACTATTGGAAAAGCAGCCTCTTTTGACTTGATAATATTGACCTCAAGGAGCGCATTTGCTGACAAGGAAATAAAGATACTTAATGAGATTAAAAACTTAATAATTTTCACTCTGTTTCCTCAATCCAGTTCATTTGTATTGCTTCTAAAACTCTCTCACCACATTTACTTTGTCCTTCCTCGAAATCATCAAGATTTAATACCAATTCTCGAAGATCAACAAAGTTAATTGTTTTTGGGTCAATGTCTGGAAAGTTATCTGATAAAGAAATGGCTATTTCTAGTGAGTCGGTCCAACAAATCATTATCGTTAACGGACTGTAAAATTGAAAGTAGTAATTTTAATCAATTCATCTCTGTGATACAAACAATTTTTTAAATTAAAGTCTGCCTGCGGAAATGAGGTGAGGAAGTTTGTTTAATTTATCAAGGATGCTGTTGAGTTCAATAATATTGGTAACAACTAATGTAATATAAAATAATCTATTTGAGCCTGATCTTTGTTGTTGCTCAATATTTTCAATGTTGACTCCCAAATTCGCCAAAGTGTTTGCAATAGCAGCTAATCTTCCACTTCGATTTTCAACCAAGCAACTAATTCCAACTTCAAATTGCTCTTTATCATCTGACTTCCAGTCAACTTCCATCCATTGTGCATTTTTTTCCTTAATATGTTCTAGGTTTGAACAATTTGAACGATGCAAAACTAACCCCTTTTGTGATGTTAAAACGCCCGTCACTTCATCACCTGGGATGGGAAAGCAGCAATGAGCAAAATTTATAGCCATACCCTTAGTTTGCCCAATAGAGATGGTGTTAATAGTTTCATTATTAATATCTTGCAATAGTTTATTGATAACCACTGCAACAAAAATTTCAGACAGCCCCACTCTGATATATAAATCATCAAAATCAACACAATTGAGCTCTTTAAAGCATTTATTCCATTTGTCTAATGGAACATCATTAATTTTAATGTTTTGAAATTTTAAAGCGTCAGAAATTAAAAGCTTTCCTAGTCTTGCAAGCTCTATCTTGGAATTGTCTTTGAGGTGAGCTTTAATAGCAGTTTTTGCCTTAGAGGTAACTACAATATCTAGCCAGCTTGGCTTTGGTTTTACGAACCTTCCACTAATAATTTCAATCGTTTGTCCTGATTTTAAAGGCATTGAAAGTTCTACTTCATTTCCATTGATTGTTGCTTTTTGAGCTTTTTTACCTATATTTGTATGAACGGCATAAGCAAAGTCAAGGACTGTTGCTCTTAATGGAAGCTGTATGATTTTTCCACCAGGTGTGAACACAAATACTTCATCTGAAAATAAATCTGATTTAGTGTTTTCTAAAAAGTCAACTGATGTATCAGTGTTTTGCTGAATGTCCAATAAAGAGCCCATCCAGTTGCGCGCTAATTTTTTTGAAGGCTCGTCAGTATTCTTGTAATGCCAATGCGCTGCAATTCCATATTCAGATATAAAATCCATCTCTTGTGAGCGAATCTGAACCTCAATAAACATCTTTCTTGGTCCAATTAGAACAGTGTGAAGGGATTGATATCCATTTGGTTTGGGTGCTGAAATATAATCTTTAAACTTTAAAGGGATTGGCTTATAAAGGCTATGGATATGACCTAACGCCTGATAACAGGCATTTGTATTCTCTACAACAATACGAAAAGCATGCATATCCAGGACTTCTGAAAATTTTCGAGATTTATTTTTCATTTTATTGTAAATACTCGATGGTTGCTTTTGACGTCCTTCGACTGTTGCATTAATTTGTTCAAACTTTAACCTGTTTTCTATTTCAGCCTTGATGAGACTGATTGTTTTCTTTTGATTGCCGTATTGCTTATTAATTTTTCGTTTGATAATTAGNTGTTTCCTTGGGTGAAGGNNTTTAAAACAAAGGTCATCTAGCTCAACTCTGATACTGTGCAGCCCCAAGCGTCTGGCAATTGGNGCATGTAGCTCAGAGGTTTCTTTTGCTTTTTGAATTCTTTTGTCNTCNCTCATGGAGTCTAAGGTTCTCATATTGTGAAGTCTGTCCGCCAACTTAATAATCATTACTCTCATATCTTTTGACATCGCTAAGATAAGTTTTTGAAAGTTTTTAGCTTGCTTTTGAGAGCTGGATGTAAACTCTAGGTTGGTAAGTTTTGAAACCCCTTCAACAATATGTGCCACTTGCTCCCCAAATTCATTTTTTACATCATCCTTTGTAACGGATGTGTCTTCAATGCAGTCATGAAGAATAGCAGCAACAATGCATAAATAGTCTAATTTAAGCTCTGCNAGAATTAAAGCGACTGATAATGGGTGACTTATGTATGGCTCTCCTGACTTTCTAAACTGACCCGAATGNGCCCTATCTGCAATTCGATGCGCTTTTTTAACTAGCCCAACCTCTTCTTTAGATAGATAGCCCTCTAGAACACTGCATAGGTGAGAAATTTGAGATTGTATCTGAAAAAGTTTTGTAGCCATTAAATTGTAAGATTTACGAGTATATGCTTGTAATTATATAATCATGGCAATGAATGCTATAAGTTCTTTGCATAAAGGTTTCCAGAAAAAATACACACTAGTATAATTTGATGTTTCGTTGATATTACTCAAAACTCAATATGAATTACCGATTAATCTCAATCCTAGCCGCATTATTTTTTCTAACTGGTTGCTCTCTTTTGGGCGGCGACAAAGAAACAAAAAAACTTGTTGCTGATGGTTTGACTCCTAAGGAGCTATACGAACAAGCTGAGGATAAAGTGGATAATGGAATGTTAGAGCAAGCCATTGATCAGTATGAAATGATCATATCATCATACCCTGGCTCTAAATACGCTATTCAAGCCAGATTAGATATTGCCTATAACTTACTTAAGCAAAAAAAATATAATAGAGCAATACTAGAGTTAGATGAGTTTATTGAAAGATATCCTGACCTTCCTCCAATACCTTATGCTTATTACTTAAGAGGCGTTGTGGCTGAAGCCAAGTCTAGTTCAATACTGGATAAATTAGTTACTGATAGTGCCCAAAGAGATGTTGAAAGTGTTAGTGATGCCTATCAGTATTTTGTTGATTTAATTGAAACTTTCCCAAATTCTAAGTATTCAGAAGATGCTAAAGACAAACTTGTTGGNCTTCGAAATACTCTTGCAAGGCATGAATTTTATGTTGCTATCTANTATACTGAGATTGGCTCTCATATCGCCGCTATTAACCGTACAAAATTTATCATTGAAAATTATTCAAATAGCGCTTCGATTCCTGACAGTCTTCATCTTATGGCATACAACTACGACAAGATTAGTGCTGAGCAACTTGCAATTGATGCTAGAAAAGTTTTATCTTCTAGTTATCCAAGCTACTCACCAGGCTACTCAGTTAAAAAATAAGAGAAATCTTTTTTATTTATGAATTCAGCTGAAAGGTTCTTTGCACTAAAGATTTCGCTAGTCATGGCTGTAAGAATGCTGGGTTTATTCATGCTCTTTCCCGTCATGAGTGTTTATGCAGGAGATTATGAAAGCGCAACTCCTTTTCTTGTTGGGATGGCAATAGGCATTTATGGCCTAACACAAGCTATATTCCAAATACCTTTTGGCTACCTCTCAGATAGATTTGGCAGAAAACCAATACTCATAGTTGGACTCCTAATTTTTCTTTTGGGAAGTGTTATGGCAGCCAATACATCAAATATTGTTGTAGTTGTTATTGGACGAGCATTTCAAGGTGGAGGCGCTATTTCAGCTGTTCTTATGGCATTTTTAGCTGATTCTGTTAGTGAAGAAAATAGGGCAAAAGCGAACGCATTTGTTGGCTTTCAAATAGGCATTGCCTTTATGCTTTCCCTGCTAATTGGGCCAATAATCGCTTCAAGGATAGGACTATCAGGGCTTTTTTGGGTAATTGCCCTACTTTCAGTGATCGCTATGCTTATCGTGTTTTCCTTAAAGCAAACTAGGCCTATTGCATACTACAAGCTATCTTTTGAGGCATTTAAAGAAACCTTCACAAAAGAATTACTCGCTCTAGATTTTAGTATTTTTTCGCTTCATTTGATACTTGCTGCTGGCTTTATCGTTATGCCTTTACTAATAATTGAAAATCAAATTGTCAGCATGATAGATAATTGGCGACTTTATCTTCCAGCTGTTCTTTTATCATTTTTAGGAATGGTTCCTTTAATTGTTATTTCTGAAAAATTTAAAAAAACAAAATACATTTTATTGATTAGTATTCTATTGCTCATAGCAAGCCAATTAATCTTCTTTTGTTTGAATTTAAACTTTAAGGTTTTCTTATTTACTTTGACCTTGTTTTTTGTTGCATTTAACACGATTGAAGCTTTATTGCCTTCACTTTTAGCGCGGACCGCAAGCTCTTCAAAGAGAGGTTTAGCTATGGGCATCTTCTCTACATCACAATTTATTGGCACTTTTATTGGGGGAGTAATTGGCGGTTTTATTTATGACATTTACGATTTAAATAGTGTATTCTTATTCACCATATTTGTAGCAATAATATGGTGGCTTTTGATTCTTTTTATGCCGCTTAAATCTAAAACTTAACAGGAGTAATTAATAGAATGGCCGGGATAAATAAAGTAATTTTGGTAGGTAATTTAGGTGCAAAACCAGAGATTAAGTATGCTTCAAATGGAAATGCAATTAGTAATTTATCTATAGCTACAAGTGAGTCCTGGACTGATAAAAGTACTGGTCAAAAACAAGAAAGGACAGAGTGGCACAGAGTTAGTTTATTTGGTAAAGTTGCTGAAATTGCTGGACAGTACCTTGACAAAGGCTCAAAGGTTTACGTTGAAGGCAAACTTCAGACCAGAAAATGGCAAGATCAAAGTGGTCAAGATCGCTACACTACAGAAGTTGTTATCAGTGGATACAGTGGTACACTTCAAATGCTTGATCGGCGCGATGATATGAACTCTAGTGCTCCAGCACAGCAGTCTCAGCCTCAATCACAGCAAGCTTCTCAACCTGCGCCCGCAATTACTCCAGTAGCGCCTGATGAATTCGAGGATGACATTCCGTTTTAATTGTTAAGAGCTAGTCTGACTCTAGCACGACAAATGCAATTGCGTTATTGCTTTCATCAGAAATACTCAAATGACCTTGCTTAATTCCTTTTTCTAACAGGTAAAGTCTTAGTTTTTCACTAGGCATAAAATAGGGCTTACCATTTTCGTTATTCCTTACAGTTAGATCTTGAAAGCTAACAACTCTTCCTATTCCAGTTCCTAGAGCCTTTGAAAAAGCTTCTTTTGCAGCAAACCTCTTGGCGCAAAAAGCTGCACTGTCTGCTTTATTTGTGAATAAAGCTCTCTCGTGCTCAGTTAATATACGATTAATAAAGCCATCTCGATTCTTTAATAGAATTTTTTGAATTCTTTCAATATTTACAATATCTGATCCAATGCCATAAATCACAATCTTCTTGCCTCTTGTAATAATTGTTTCATTTCAGATGTAGCGACTGATAAGCCTACAAATAGTGCTCTTGAGATAATTGAATGACCTATATTCAGCTCAACGATAGTGCCAATTTCAGCAATAGCTTTTGTATTTTCAAGGGTTAGGCCGTGCCCCGCATTGACCTGTAAACCGAGGTTGTGAGCATAGTTGCATGCGTTCGAGATCTTTTTAAGCTCTTTTCGTTGTTCAGAGCTTGTTGATGCATCTGCATAATGACCAGTATGAATCTCAATAATCGGTGCGCCGCATTCAACAGCCGCTTCAATCTGATTGTTATCAGCGTCAATAAATAGAGAAGCTTTAATATTATTCGCGTTTAATTCAGAACAAACTTCTTTCATTCTGCCCAATTGAGATGCAACATCTAGACCACCCTCGGTAGTTAACTCTTGTCTCTTTTCTGGAACTAGGCAGCAGTCTTCAGGTAAGATTTTGGTGGCTATTTTAAGCATCTCATCAGTTGCAGCCATTTCCAAATTCATTTTAGTTGTTAAGCAGGATTTTAACTCCTCAACATCATTATCCTGAATATGACGCCTATCTTCTCTTAAATGAAGAGTAATACTATCTGCACCTGAATTTTCACATATTTTTGCAGCCTCGACTAAGCTAGGGTATCGAGTGCCCCTTGCTTGCCTTAGTGTGGCAATATGATCAATATTTACACCTAAAAATATACTCATAATTACGCTTAATTAACAAAAAATAATTCTTTACTTTTGAGTGGTTTATCCCCAAGTAGAGATTTTAATCTTTTTCGATTCATTTTTTTTAAAATACTTAGCTCTTTTGAATTAGTAATGGGTTCGTTTGAATTTGAAAGATGG
>JGI26380J51729_10000554_pt1 | contig 19071 bp, 18 predicted proteins | sample SaaInlV_165m_DNA_FD_51729 | JGI IMG/M metagenome (IMG submission 51729) | reverse complement strand
CAGATTTTGTGCTATGGATTAATCCTTTGCTAAAACATTTATGCCCCTCCATTCTTGTTCTTATTGAAGCAGAAATGTGGCCTGGCCTAATTTGTGAGTGCAACCGCCGAAAGATACCTGTTCTTCTTGCTAATGGACGGATAACTCAAAAGTCGGTCGATCGTTATCGGGTGTTTTCTTTTATTTTTAAATGGATCGCAAAAAACGTATCTTTTTTTTCAATGCGAACGAAAACAGATGCTGACCGCGTACTAGGTTTAGGAGTAGCTCCAGAGAAAGTGAGAGTGAATGGGAACATCAAGTTCGATGTGCTTGCATCAGGCGAAGATATTTTTCCGTTAGGAAACCAAGAGTCGAGTTGGGTGGTTTTTGGTTCAACACGACCCGGGGATGAGGGAGTTGTTATGGAGACAATTGTAAAGTTGTCTCAAGAACACCCTAGGCTTAAGTTTGTGGTTGCCCCTCGTCATTTAGAGAGATTGCGTGAGGTGAAAGAATTAATGGTGACTTATGGGCTTGAATTTCAACTTCACTCAGAAAGATTGGGTTCGGGAAATTCTCGTTTGGTTTTGCTAGATCGGCTAGGAGAATTGAACAAATATTACGCCAAAGCTTGTCTTGCATTTGTTGGAGGCGGCTTCAACCCTAGGTTTGGGGGGCAAAACATTATTGAACCCGCATCTTTTGGTCTGCCAGTTGTGTTTGGAAAACATATGAACAACTTTGAAGAGGAGGCGCGTTTGTTGGTAGAATCGGGAGGAGGAATTCAGTTAAATAGCCCTGAAGAATTGCATGGTGTTTTTAACCAACTACTGGCAGACCAGGAAGAACGACAACGCCTTGGGAAAAAAGCATGGGAAACAGTTGTTGCAAATCGTGGTGCGGTCAATAAAACTATCGAGTTGATTACTCGTTTGGCAAATTAGATTTCTGAACATTATTTATGATTTTTTTCTACCATCTATTTTCAGTGCTCGTCATGTTGGTGGTTGTTCCTTGCTTTGTTCTTTATTCATTTTTTAGTCGAAATAAATGGCGCAGGCTTAGTGACCATTTTGGCTTGGTTTCATTAAGCGACAAGGCAGAAAGCACCTCCAAAACCATCTGGTTCCACGCCTTATCTCTGGGGGAAGTAGTTGGCGTTACACCCACTATTCGCCTTCTCAAGAAGAGTAGACCACAAGACCGGATAGTTATTTCTGTGACTACGGATTCTGGCTTTGAGGCAGCCAAAAGGAAGCTTTCGGATATTGAAAGCATATTTTTTTCCCCTCTTGACTGCTTTATTTTTACTTTAACTGCTCTCAAAAAAATCAAGCCGGATTTATTTGTGTTGGTCGAAACAGGATTTTGGCCTGGGTTCATTCACCTTTTGCATTTGAAAGGGGTGCCCATATTATTATTCAACGGTCGTATTTCTTCTCGTTCGATGCGAAAGTACAAGATGTTTAGTTCTTTTTTTTCGAAACAGTTCAACAGGTTTACTATGTTATGTATACAAAATCCTCACAGCAAAAATAAACTGGAATCGCTTGGTGTTGAGAAGTCTCGCCTTATGGTGGTTGGCGATCCAAAGTTCGACATTCTTTCTAATCCTTCTCAAGAAGAAAGAGGAAAAACTCGCCAGGCACTTTGTATTGCGCCACTTTCCATGGTTTGGGTAGCTGGAAGTACGCACGAAGGAGAAGAAACAATCATACTAGACGTTCATAACAGGTTAAGGAAAGAATTTGGGAACTTAATTCTGGTTTTAGCTCCGCGCAGGCTGGAAAGGTGTACGCATGTTACTAGAATCATTATGTCAAAAGGAATTAGTTTTGTGCGTCGGTCAGACCAATTGGATAAAAGCGATCATGATTTTTCCGTTCTTTTATTGGATACCATAGGTGAGCTAACAAAAGTTTATTCAATCTGCGACCTCGCTTTTGTGGGAAGAAGTTTAATTGCTCCAGGTGGTGGACACAACCTGATTGAGCCTATTTCTCAAGGCAAGCCAGTTTTATTTGGGCCATTTGTAGAAAATAATCAGCATAATGCAGATGAATTGATTAAAAGTGAACTTGGGATCCGGGTAAANAATGCAGACGAAATGGAAGCGTCAGCCAAAAGTTGGCTATCCAATAAAATTGAATTAGCGAAATTGGAAGGAAAGGCAAAAGGGTTCATACTGCATCATCAGGGGGCATCCCGCCGGATGGCTAGTCTTATCGAAACCCAACTCAGACATTAAATATTACGGGTTAACTTGTCTTCGACTTACCCCCCAGATGACAAAAGAAGATAGCAAGAATGCAGGAACTAGTTCGTAAATAATGGCGTCTGATAGTCCAGCTGTTTTCCAGGCAACCGTGGTGAAAAACCCCGTCAACATACCACCAATCGCCCCATTGCGAGTTATTTTTTTAGAATATAGTGTGAATAGAATTACAGGGCCAAAACTGGCGCCAAGCCCTGACCAAGCGAATAGCACAAACCAAAAAATCACACGTGTGTCCATGAGAGCCACAAGCATCGCACCTAACCCAATTAAGAATATGGTTAAGCGACTAATTAAAAGAATTCGGTTTGGAGTCAGTGAACCATGTATGACTTTACTGTAAATATCGTGTGCAATAGCAGAAGCGGCCACAATAATTTGCGATGAAACTGTTGACATAATTGCAGCGAGAACGCCAGTTAGCACTATAGCAGTGAGAAAAGTAGGCAGGAGGTTTTCAGCGGCAGTTGGGAACAAATGTTCGGCATCAGCCAAACCCGGNAAAAGAACCTGTCCGCAGATACCAAGAAGAATTGCTGAGCTGTACATCAATATTCCCCAACCAAAAGCTATCCACATGCCTTGTTTAATTGTTTTGGAGTCTTTTGCNGCCATATAGCGGGTGATCACATGTGGTTGACCAGGATAACCGAGTCCGATACCTAGGAGGCCGAACATTGACCCCAAAAACATGGGTATAGTTTTATTTCCCATCCAGGTAAGGGCTGTTGGGGTAGTTTCGTTAACTTTTTGCACTATTACAGAGAAACCACCTAACTCTAGTACAGCAGCTAGGGATAGCACGACCAATCCAACAACCATTATAATTCCCTGAATAAAATCGGTCCAAGCAACAGCACGAAAACCACCCATCATGGTATAAATTATGATGATGGTTCCGCCTATCGGAATGCTTACAAGATGCGGGATGCCAAAAATGGCATCAAAAGTTTTCCCAATGGCTAAAAACTGCGCTGCGATGTAGGCCATCATGCAGGCAAAAATTATAATTACGGAAATGATGCGTATAAGGTGAGTGTTGTCAGTAAAGTATGTTTCAAGGTAATCAGGAATAGTGAGAGTTTTTTTTTCGCGAGAGTGTTTTCTTAATCGTTCGGCAACAAAAAACCAATTCAATGCGTATCCTAGGAGACAACCAGGAAAAAACCATAATGCGGAGAGCCCCTCTTTATACGCGAGTCCAACAGTTCCAAGTACTGCCCACGCGCTTTCGGAACTGGCCGTCGAGGATACGGCGGTAACCCAGGCCTTTAAAGATCGGTTGGCAAGAAAAAAGTCAGTCGGAGAGTAGGTAGAACGGGATACGGTGTAGCCAATCCATAGCATAATTCCCACGTAAACTATAAATACTGCTCCAATGANTCCAGAAGTGTCCACCATAATGTAAGCATTATAACATTGAGAGGATTGTGGCAAAAGTTGTTGCCGTGATTTTCGAGAGTGGGTAGTGATANTTGAGAAGGTCGATTTTTTATATAAATTTCGTTACTATGTCGTTCTTCAAGCAGGGAGTTTATTCTTTCATGGTTTTGATTTCTAACTCACATAAATAAAAGTAATGCCAGAATACAATTTTAAGTCTATTGAAGTGAAGTGGCAAAGTTATTGGGAAGAAAATAAATCCTTCAAGGCGGAGCGCGATTCTTCGAAAAAAAAGTATTACCTATTAGAAATGTTTCCTTATCCATCGGGACGCATTCATATGGGTCATGTGCGAAATTACGGAATTGGTGATGCGATTGCGCGGTTTATGCGTATGAAAGGCTTTAATGTGCTACATCCGATTGGCTGGGATGCATTTGGGTTACCAGCTGAAAATGCTGCTATCCAGAATAATACACACCCAGCTCAGTGGACAGAAGACAACATTGCTGCCATGCAAGTACAATTAAGAAGGTTAGGATTAAGTTATGACTGGGACAGGGAGATTGCTACTTGTCGCCCAGAATATTACCGCTGGAATCAATGGTGTTTTTTAAAGTTCTATGAAAAAGGATTGGTGTACCGAAAAAAATCACAAGTCAACTGGTGTAACACTTGTAACACGGTTTTGGCAAATGAACAGGTGATTAATGGATGCTGCTGGCGCTGCGATGGTGAAGCAGAAGATCGATTTCAAGAAGGATGGTTTTTTAAGATAACAGACTACGCTGACCGATTACTGGATGGTTGCAGGCAGCTATCAGGTAAATGGCCGGAGCAGGTGCTGGCAATGCAAAGCAATTGGATCGGCAAAAGCTACGGCGCCGAAGTTAATTTTAAGATAAAAGAAAAAAATGAGGTCATCAAGGTTTTTACAACTCGTCCGGACACTCTTTATGGGGCGACATTTATGGTGTTGGCTCCAGAACACCCACTGGTAAGGAAGTTATCCCTTGGAACAGAACAGGAAATTGCGGTTGAAAAATTTGTAAACAAGGCCAAGCAGGAAGACAAGGTTACCCGAACCAGTGAAACAGGAGAAAAAAATGGGGTTTTCACCGGAGCATATGCAGTTAATCCACTGACAGGAGAGGATATACCTGTGTGGTGTGCAAATTTTGTGTTGATGGATTATGGGACTGGAGCAATCATGTCCGTTCCCGCTCACGACCAGCGTGACCTAGATTTTGCGCGCAAGTACGACCTTCCCGTCCGCATGGTTATCCAACCCGTAGAAGGCCCGCTAGACGAGTCTAATATGACAGAAGCATTTTTTGCTAACGGTGTCATGGTAAATTCAGGTTCATTCAACGGACTTTTCAGCGATGAAGCGAAAAGCAAAGTGTGTGAATACCTAGAAGGTGCAAAAATTGGTAAGGCTTCGGTGAACTTTCGTTTACGTGATTGGGGGGTATCGCGTCAAAGGTACTGGGGTACACCGATTCCGATTATCCAGTGCGACGAATGTGGGTTGATACCGGTTCCAGAAGATCAGCTCCCCATTCAATTACCTCTTGATGTTGACTTGGGTAATCGAGGACAGTCTCCTCTTACAACACTTGCTGAATTTTATAAAACGCAATGCCCTGAATGTGGGAAGTTGGCACGAAGGGAAACAGACACCTTGGATACCTTTGTATGTTCTTCATGGTATTTTAACCGGTATACATCTCCAGATAATAATCAGGTTGCATTTAATAGTGACGATTTAGACTACTGGATGCCGGTAGATCAGTATATCGGCGGCATAGAACACGCGATTCTTCATTTGCTTTATTCGCGATTTTTTCATCTTGTGTTTAAGGACTTGGGGTTTATAAAATCTGATGAACCGTTTGACCGTTTGCTGACTCAGGGGATGGTTATTAAGGATGGTGCGAAAATGTCGAAATCGAAAGGCAATGTGGTTGACCCGGATGAAATTATTCAAAACTATGGAGCTGATACAGCGAGGCTGTTCATTTTGTTTGCCGCCACCCGCGAAAGATCTTGAGTGGAACAGTCAAGGCGTGGAAGGTTGTTATCGTTTTTTAAAACGTGTATGGCGAATTTTTGATGATTTTTTGAGTGATATTAAGGAAGCGGGCTCTATACCTAAAGGTTATGAAACTAGTTCGAAAGAATTACGGGAGTTGAGGCGTATCACACATGTCACGATTGGTCGTGTGACAGATGATATTCAAACCAGAATGCAGTTTAATACCGCGATTGCAGCGGTCATGGAGTTTGTGAATCATCTTTACGCTTTTCGCGATAACTGGTTTCTTAAAGACAATAGCGATGGTGCTAGAGCAATAGTTAGGGAAAGTTTTGACACGCTGATTCTTCTTCTTTCTCCATTTGCTCCACACATTGCGGAGGAAATGTGGTCGTTGTTGGGGCATAAAACCTCAATAGTCCAAGTGGAGTGGCCAGTATTTAATAAAGATTTTACGACAACAGAGAAGTTGCTGATCGTAGTTCAACTGAATGGTAAGGTGAGACAAAGAATCACGGTCTCATCAAGTTCAAGTCAAGAAGATATTAAAAGTTTGGCTCTTAATGACAGTAAGATAAAGGAGCAAATAAAAGGTCAGGAAATAAAAAAAGTTATTGTGGTTCCTGGCAAGTTAGTTAATATTGTGGTGAGATAAATGGGATGAAATTTCTTTGCGATGCTTTATATTTTCTGATAGTTGCTTTGTTGTTATCGAGTTGCGGTTATCATCTTGCTGGTTACGGGTCAGCTCTTCCCCCACATATTCGCGCTATCTCCATTCCTGTATTTAAAAATTCTTCGAGCGAACCAAATATTCAAAGAGATGCAACTGATGCAATTCGCCGTGCTTTTATCTCGGATGGTCGACTCAAGGTCGCTGACACCAGAGAGGCGGATCTGCTCATGCGTGGAACTCTGACGGACTATCAATTGCGAGCGGTTGCATTTAACTCAGCAGATTCGGCGGAAGAATATGTTGTGCGCTTAGGAATTCAAGTTGAGGCTTATGATCGGATTAAAAAGAAAATAATTTTTAATCAGAAATTTACGACTCAATGGGATTATCGGTCTACCTCCAGTTTAGTAAATTCTGACTCGGCAAAACACACAGCGCTCAAGGAAGCATATTCTGACCTTGCTGACAGGTTAGTCAGTATAACAATCGAACGGTTTTAATTAGTTACTGATGTCGGCTGATCAAATCATTCATAGTATTGGCGAGGGAAAGATTGGCCCATTTTATTTTCTTTATGGGGTAGAAAGTTTTTACCGTTTAGAAATAATTCGAGCGCTAAACCAAAAGCTGATCACACCAGATAACAAGGATTTTAATCTAGAAAATTTTGAGGCTCGTGAGTCATCAGTGGGTGATTGGATTGGGGCAGCAAAGACACTATCTTTTTTGGGAGGGATGAAACTTGTTATTGTAAGAAATTTACATGAAACAACCATAGAAGATTCTGAACAAAAAAAACTTTTTGAATATGTTGCCGATCCAGGGTTGGATTCATGTTTGGTAATTACAGCAGACAAGGTGGATCGAAAACGAAAACTTTATAAAAATCTAACAACTCAAGAAGGAGCGTTGTCCTGTGAAGCACCCAAAGAAGCGGGACTTCTTAGTTGGGTGCAACACCGGGCTAAATCTTTTGGCTATGATTTGAGTTCGGGAGCAGCTCGAAAAATGGTAGGTCGAGTTGGAGCCAAACCGGGGATTTTAGCGAAAGAACTTGAAAAGGCGCTGACCTATGCGGGAAAAGAAAACAAAATTACAGAGTCCATGGTCGGAGACCTTGTTGGGGATATCAAAGTGGAAAACGCTTTTTTGTTGACGGAAGCTCTTAAGGAAAAAAAAATAGAGAAGGCACTGCTGTTGTTGCAAAACCAACTAGACCATGGGGAAGACCCGGTGAAAATATTGGGTTTGATTGCTTGGCAATTTAGAACGCTGTGGGAAGTTAAACATTATCAGGCACAAAAATATGGGGTCCAAAAAATAGCTCAGCAGATGGGAGCAAAGCCATTTTTAGTTGAGAAGGCCTTGCAGTACACAAAAAATTTTAATAGATCAAAACTACAAGAAGGTATGAAGTATTTGTTGGAAGCTGATCGAGAGCTTAAAACCTCAAGCAGGGAGCCTCGGGGGGTTTTAGAGGCGCTGCTCTTGCGAATTTGTTCAGGCTGAAGTGGATAGTTGGTAGACTTTTCTTGCTAGACCAGAAACCTTGCGAGAGGCAGCCCGCTTATGAATTATTCCCTTGGCGGCATTTTTTGCAATAATTTTCGATGCTTCCTTTAGAGAGTTTTGTGCTCCCTCAACGCTCTTTTCCTCTACCTCGAGGAGAACACCCTTTATAGCATTCTTAATTTGAGAACGTCTGGTTTTATTTCGTTCATTTCGTTTTTCGTTTTGACGATTGCGTTTGAGCGCAGATTTATGGTTAGCCAAGAAACTCTCCTGAATCAAAAGGTTTAATCTCTACAGATAGAAGTAATCCTGTAATGTACTTTGTTTTGGGAGAGTTTGTCAAGGAATTGGTGCCCTAAATGGCAAAAGGATATTAAAAAGCTCCTATTTTAGGAGAAGAAAAGGAGGTGTTTGCAAAAAACTGGTCATCGGTCGAGATGTTTTTCTATCAGCTTGGACTCGAGTATTTTTTTGTTACCATTTGCAAACTGTTGAGCTTGTTTAAAGAGTTTTTTTGTTTTTTTCTGATTGCCCTTCAGGTGTTGCATCAAACCCAGATTAAAATAGATTTCTCCGGCGGTGCCATCTGCGACTCTGGCTTGAGTAAATGCGATCAACGCGTCTAAATCTTTCCCTTCATGAAAATATTTAATTCCTCGGTCGTTATGTATTTTTGCCGAAGGTTCTGCTGCTGTTGGTAGTAGCAGGGGGGTCTCTTTGGTTTTATCACAATTAGTGATGGTTAATGTAAACAGTAGAATTAAAATTAAATTCTTCATAAAAGTAGTTGGTTAGAGGGTGTTGATGTATATTAACTTTAGTTGTTAGTAAATTAAATTCAATAAAGTGATAAATTAATTAAGACCGTATACCGATGGATAGTGAAGTGGTTTTTTTATGTAGTACCCCTGATGCATGTAGATGGCATAAAAACCCCCTAGGCTATTCTTAAAGACAGGGAATTGCGTTCGGCCAGTTTGAGCAAGGGAATAACCAAGGTAAAAAAAGTATCTAACTATTCGATTGGGTACCATTTTTTATGCAGGACCTACCCAAGTGTGCCAATCATCATTAATCACACCTTTTTTTTTATAGCGGTCCATAGCGTTTTTGCAGTGGCAGGTTCGTTCAGTCCTTAATAGGCCTAGAAATGTTCCAGCAAGAATACTGGGAAAGCGAGAAACGGATTCTTCAACTTGTATTTTTTCTTGATTTGTCTGCATACCTTCAAACAACTCTCCTGTTTTAAACTCACGTGCGACGGTGCCTTCGGCAAAATTGGTTAGATAGCAAATAGACGCATAGCAAATTTCAAGTTCGCGGGCGAGAAAGAGTTCCGGAACAAGGGTCATTCCAACAAGATCTCCACCATGTAAGCGAAATTTTTTAATTTCAGCAGGGGTTTCCAGTCGTGGTCCTTCAGTGCAGACATAGACTGCTTGCTCGTGATGAGAGAATCCAAGTGAGCACATTGAATCATGGACTACTTGTTGGATTTGAGGGCAAAAGGGGCGATCTTGGCGAATAAAACCAAGGCCCCGGTTTTTAAAAAAAGTGGTTTCCCGGTTTTTAGTCTCATCAATTATGTCATTAGGTAATACATATTCGCCTGGCTTAAAAGATGGGTTGATGATACCTGGGCCAGACCACGAAATAATACGCTCAACGCCACATTCCTTGAGGGCATAAATATTGGCGCGATAATTAACAAATGGAGCAGTGATTGAATAGTCTTTTTCTCCGTGCCGTGACAGAAATAGGTATTCTAAGTTACCAGCCCGAAAATGATGAATAGGGGCGCTTTTCCCAAAGGGAGTTTCTAATGTGATGGTATCTATATTTTCTCCTAGAGCACCATTTGTAAGTAGATCATATGCACCGCTTCCACCTATAACACCAAGTGGAGTTGACACAGGATCTTTCCCCGGAGATTTGCTCATTGGTGTGAATAAGTTTGAATATCATTTACATAATGGCTTGCCGAGTCGAGAATCGAACGAATTTCATTCTCGGTCAGTTTGCGTTTGACTTTTGCCGGCGCTCCTATTACCAAGTTGCCGGGTTGTATGGTAGTGCTTGGAGTCACTAGAGAACCTGCACCAACTATACAGTTTTCCCCAATTGTCGAACCATCCATTACCGTCGCGCCCATTCCTATAAGACAGCGAGATTCAATGGTACAGGCGTGAAGGGTAGCATTGTGCCCGACAGTTACTTCATCTCCAATGGTGAGCGGATACTTTTTTCGAGCCACGTGAAGCACGCAACCATCCTGAATATTGGTACGTTTTCCGATCCTAATATAATTAACATCACCACGAATTACTGCATTGAACCAAATACTACTTTCCGCACCTATTACTACATCACCAATTACCGCAGCACTTTCAATAATATAGGCTGAAGATCAATGCGGGGCATTTTGTTTTGGAATGCTAAAAGCATTTTACCTATTCAAGGATTACTAGTTTGATTGTTAAAATTAAATTATTGCCAGCTGAAATGTTAAAAATAACTATTAAGGTGAAATGGAAATTTTAGATTTAGTGTTCAGTTTGTTTCGCTAAAGTTAAATGTACATTTCGCATAATATCGTAACATTTATTTGCCAGAATTTTTCGATCAGTCTCCCCTTGAAGCGAGGGTAGAATTTGAACCGTTACATCCAATTGTTGTTGTTTTAGAAGTTTAATAAGATGTGTTAGGAAATTAGTATTATGCCAACAGGCAACAGATGGTTTTTTGTTGTCATGATAATAAACCACAACAGGTACTACCGGTTTCCCAGTTTGAATAGCTGCTTCAAAATGGGATGATTTAAACGGTAAAATATCCTTACCATCTGTGGCCTGTGCTTCTGGAAAGAGGACTACAGAGCACTTTGCCTTCAAGCGGCGCTGAATTTGGTCAATCGTGAAGCGAACCTGTTGTTTTTGGTTTCTGTCCACGAAAATAGTAGCGCCAAGTTGTGTTAACCAGCCCACAAAAGGCCATCGTCGGACCTCAGCTTTAGATACAAAAAAAGATGGGAAACAGGAACCCATAACAAAAATATCCGGTGCGCCCACATGATTTGCAATGATAAGCGACCCTGGGGCAACCATAGATTTATGGTCTACCTTAACTTTAATATTAAATAATAAGCATGAGCATTGTGCCCACAGTGTTGAAAAAAAAATAACAGTACGGTAATAATTTTCTTTAGACAAACAATAAATAAAAAACAAAATAAAACCTATTAGTCCGAAACAAATATAGGTTGGGACTAAAACGAGCATTCTTGTTATAGCGAGTAGGTATCCCATGGGAGTTTTAGAATGTTTCTTCAGTTTTGTTTATTATGCCGAGCATGTCGGTTAATAATATCCGAGCGGCATTATTTGCTATAGAGAATACTAGTTCTGAGGTCTTGAATTTTGGAGAAACGTTAGTGTTAAGAGAATAGGTTAATTTCTTAGCGATATGGGACCATGCCGATTGGCTTTTAAGGATGCTGTAATGAATTTTATCTATACCGCAAAACTGATTCATGTCATTGATTACAGTTACCTTCTTATTGGAAGACTGTAGAATGAACTTGTTGATAACTGTAATATTATTTGAGGCCTGAGAGTATTTTATCGGACTCCTTGGAAAAAAAATCTGACGGATGATGTGAAAGCGTAATTCACTAATATCATTTTCGAGGTCTACGGGGATTGAAGTAATAAAAATATTTGTTTTAAACTCACCCAATGCGTTAACGAGGTATTGCAAGCCGTTAATGATTTTCTCCGATGAAACACCGTACATAATGTCATTGCCAATATCTGTGATAAGAGCGATTACCGGCTGGTCTTTTACCCTTTTGTTTCGGACTGCTTCCAGAATACCGCACTTGAGAATCGGGGAATAGACTGCGTTGAGTATTCCACCGCGGCTGAGATAGCCCCTTCCTGGGCCCATGGCATGAANAAAACTCGCTGGCCTTGGGAATATGCATCGTTCGATGCAGTCTTTCAATCCATGAAAGGAACGAGCTAGATTGCTTGCACCAAGGAAAATAAAAAGTACAGGGTTTTGTGTTTGATCCTCAGTCGAAGTGGTTAGAGGGAGGATAAGGGACATGTTTGCTTTTTATTAAGCATTGTTTCCCCGGTGAGTTGNNCTCACTCCGCAGGAATGGGATTGACATAAATTTCACGAGGCCTAACCCCATCTGAGGGACCCACCACGCCATCTCGCTCCATCATTTCTATAATGCTTGCGGCACGATTGTAACCTATTCTTAACCTTCTTTGTATGTATGAAATAGAAGCTTGTCGGTCTTTTGCGACTAATGCCAAGGCTTCGTCATACCTTTCGTCGTATTCTTCTGTTTCTTCAGGTTTTTTCTTGTCTGTTACCACAACTTCAAAAATCTCTTCTTTATAGGTAGGTTTTTTTTGTTCCTTAATGAAACTTATAATCTTTTCAATTTCCTCATCACTTACCATGGCACCATGAATTCGTAACAGCCGGTGAGTTCCTGGGGGCATAAATAACATGTCTCCTTTCCCAAGAAGTTTCTCGGCCCCCATGGAATCAAGGATAGTTCGGGAGTCGACTCGAGAGGTTACCTTGTAGGACATACGAGACGGGAAATTGGCTTTGATGATTCCGGTTAAAACGTCAACAGAAGGACGCTGTGTGGCAACAATTAAATGAATCCCAGACGCGCGCGCCATTTGAGCAAGTCTAGTGAGTGCTTCTTCTACTCCCTTAGAAGCAACCATCATAAGGTCAGCCAATTCATCGATGACAATCAGAATGTAGGGTAGTTTTTCTGGGGGTTCGGTGGGTTTGTCGTTTTCTTTCTCTAGTTCGTCAGATTCCACTTCGTGAGGTTTGATAGTGTTTTTATTATCCTGCTCCCATTGTTTTAGTTTTTGCTCATATTTTTTACGTTCTTTATCTATCTTTACGTTGAACCCGCTGAGGTTTCGAACACCTATTTCAGCCATCATCTTATATCGATTTTCCATTTCCTGTACAGCCCAGGCTAAGGCTGCAGCGGCTTTTTTCGGGTTCGTGACAACCGGTGCAATAAGGTGAGGAATCCCATCGAAAATCGATAGTTCCAACATTTTTGGATCAATCATTATCATTTTGACTTCATCAGGCGTAGCGTTAAGAAGAATACTGCAGATCATGGCGTTTAATCCGACGCTTTTCCCAGAACCAGTAGAACCAGCCATCAAAAGATGTGGGATTGTGGCCAGNTCTTGCNCTACAGGTACGCCAATATTGTCTTTTCCAATTACCATCATTAANTTTGAATTCGATTCGGCAAACTCTTTAGAAGTTATTATTTCTTTAAATGAAACAACTTCCTTTTTAACATTAGGAATTTCTATTCCTACGACAGGTTTTCCTGGGACAGGGGCAAGAATGCGTAAGCTAAGCGCTCGCATAGCGAGTGCAAGGTCATCGCTCAAGGAGAGAATTCTACTGACCTTGATTCCTGGGGCAGGTTCAAATTCATATAATGTGATGACAGGCCCAGGGAGAACTTGCACGACTTTTCCTTCTACTCCAAAGTCAGCTAGTTTGCGTTCTAATATAGAAGTACTGATCAGGATTTCTTCTTTCATTTCATCCGAGTTTTCTATCGGTAAAGGATCATGTAGCAAACTGACAGGTGGGATTTGATAATTTCCGTTTTCAGGTGTCGGTGGTTGTTTTTCCTCCACAATAAAACCGGTATTTCTATTTTTTCTCCGAGGGACAATGGTAGGAACCTGAGTCGATTCCGTGGTTTTTTCAGGAGGTCTGGTTCTTGTTATAATTAAAGGTTCGGTTGGTTCAAATATTTCATTGGGATTTTCTTTAGCAATAATAGTAGACTCACGAACAGTATTGACCCACTCGCTTACCACTAGTTTTAACTTGTTAGATAGTCGCAATAACCTACCAATACCTGTTCCTGTAAGTTTGCCCATGGTTTCCAGCATAGGGTTTACAGTTTTTCCCGTCATGGCAAGGAGTGAGGCTAAAATCATGGTGATCAAAAAAATGGTGGCACCGACATTACTTAACCACATGACTAGAAACCTTCCTAGAGCAGTACCTGCGAGACCTCCTACTTGAGCATAATTATTGAAAATAGGATCTGAGTTCATTTGAACTGCGCACAAAGCACACAATCCTATGAGTAAAAAAACTCCTGAAAACAAACGAAGTGGCCAATGATTAAATTCTTTTCCTCGCACGCAAGCCCATCCAATAATCAGGGTTATCACAGGGAAGAAAAACGCACCACTTCCAAAAAACTGGACTAGCCCATCAGAAATATAGGCGCCAACTATACCCCCGGAGTTTGCAACTGATTTCTGAGAGGAAAGGGATGTGTTCATCGATGGATCTGCGGGAGAGTAGGTTGCTAGAGATACGATAGAGAATAGGGAAAAGGCCAAGACCGCTATTCCCAGAAAATCGCGAACAAAGATAGAGGTTTTTTTATTCATGAGATGTTGTTTTAAGAGAGGTTTGATTTACCATACGACGTGTAGTGTCTTGAAGCACAGTATCTTTTTTCCAGTCACTGTCAGTTTCTGGGTAATCCAAGGTAAAGTGAAGTCCTCGGCTTTCTTTACGTTGCAAAGCGCTCATTATAATCAAATGAGCGGTGAGAGCAATGTTCCTAAGCTCAAGGGTATTCTTGGTAATTGTGAAATTCCAATAATATTCTTTAATTTCGTTCAGAAGTAACTGAATACGTCTTTCGGCTCGGTGAAGTCTTTTATTTGAGCGTACGATACCAACATAATTCCACATGATTCTTCTGATTTCATCCCAATTATGTGAGACGACAACCGACTCGTCGCTGTCCACTGCGTTTCCACAATCCCAGCTAGGTATGTCATCGGGATTTATATTATTGAATGATCCTGACTTTAGTAGCAGGGCAGCCTTGGCCACGGCTCGATTTGATAGTACAAGTCCCTCCAATAGCGAGTTGGAAGCTAGTCTATTGGCGCCATGCAGTCCAGAGTAGCAAACTTCTCCACTGGCAAAAAGGTGGCGAATNTTTGTTTGGCCATTAAGATCAACTAAGACCCCCCCACAGGTATAATGGGCGGCAGGTACTACGGGAATTGGCTTGTTAACCATATCAAAACCGAACTGTAAGCAGGTTTGGTAGATATTCGGAAAACGTTCGCGTATTTGGTAACCCTTCATATGAGTAATATCTAAATAAACGCAGTCGTCGCCACTTTTTTTCATTTCGTGATCTATGGCGCGGGCCACAATGTCCCGTGGAGCCAGACATCCTAAGGGGTGATAAGTTTCCATGAAAGTGCGTCCATTTTTCAGTCGCAATATACCGCCTTCTCCGCGTACTGTTTCAGAAATTAAAAAAGATTTTGCTTGAGGGTGGTATAAACAAGTTGGATGAAATTGAATGAATTCCATATTAGCTATTTTGGTCCCCGCACGGTAAGCTGCAGCAATTCCATCACCTGTGGCAGTGTCAGGATTGGACGTATAAAGGTAGACTTTTCCAGCACCTCCACTGGCTAACAAGGTGATTTTGCTAAGAAAAGTTTTCACCTGTTTTGTGTTGACATCAAGGGTATATGCTCCAAGAGCTTCATCCTTAGCGCTTCCAGGTTCAACCCTAGAATCTAATCTACCGCGCGTAATAAAATCGATCAGCATATGGTGTGGAAAAACCGTTATATTTTTTTTGCTATTGATTGCCTCAATCATGGCGCGTTCTATTTCTTGTCCTGTAAGATCATTGGCGTGTAGAATTCGATCTCTGGAGTGTCCTCCTTCACGACTCAAATGGTAGTCTTCTCCCCGACGGGTGAACTTAACACCCAAGTTAATTAACTCTCTTACGTGAGAAGGTCCCTCTCTGCAAATGATGCGGACTACGTCCTCACGGCATAATCCACGGCCCGATTCGATGGTGTCACTAGCATGTAATTCAAACGAGTCGTCGTCGGTCATTACAGAGGCTATTCCACCTTGCGCATACAAAGTGGCAGATTCGGCCAGTTTATCTTTACTGACAATTGCCACCGATCCAAATTGAGAGGCCTTGAGGGCAAACGTTAGCCCAGCAATTCCGCTACCGATAACAAGAAAATCTTTTTTAATTATCATATTCTAGATTATAGACCGATTGCCCTTTATTTTCAATGAGATAAAGAAAGAGGTTGTCTGGTGTGCCCACCCTATTTCAAACGGAACATGGATCAATGGTTTCACCAAAACCAGAAAAAAGTTATTAGGTTAAAAGGGTGTAGAAGAATAAATAAGTATCGGTGGAACAAAACCAAATTATTTTTATTTATTACTGAAATAAAGTGGGGAAGGAATGAAAGGAAAAATAATGTACAGGTCAGACGACATATTGGTTAACGGATATTGCCTTTTTCATCGATTATGTAAGTTTTATTACTGCTACTATGTTTTGCTGTGGCTTGGAAGTCAGTTTTAGTTTCCTTCCCTTGTGGAATGAGTATATCTACATCAGAAGACTGGATATAGCCATTTTGGGCTTCCTTAGCAATGTCGATAGAACATTGTGTATTAATGTCATCTGCCCAAAATTTTGCACAGGCTTGGTGAAGCTTCTCTAGGTTTTCCTTCGACTCCCTATCATATCTGAGTTGTCTGTAATGCTCTAACTGGGGAGTAGCTATAGCTGCTAGAATGCCGATAATGACGAAAATAATTAACAGCTCTAAAAAACTAAACCCAGTTACATCTTTTTTTCTGTCTAATTTCCATCGCATGTCTTAATTCTCCCGTGGCATTAAATGAATGGCCCTTAGTTAAGCCAGAAAAAAGACCACTACTAACAATAGTGATTAGTGATAGAGGGGAAATTCGATACTAAAATATAATCCAATAGAAGATAAGGTTAAATCATTTTAAAGTCAACGCTTCAGAGGTGGCCCATTGCCAGACCCGACATTTTTTTTAAGCACCAGTTTTTTTAGTTTCTTAAAAAGGATTTTAAAAAAGAGTGATGGTATACATGGGGTTAGCGTTAGATAATTAACTGCGGAAAAGAGCTATGAATCAGAGTATAAAACAAATCGGAATATTGGGTGGTAGTTTTGACCCTGTACATATAGGTCATATTGGTTTAGCGCAAGAAACTCATGAAAAGTTTAGTTTAGACCAGATTNTATTTTTACCTGTTTTTCAATCGCCTCATAAAGCTAATATTCCTCTAGCTTCAAGCACCCACCGCATGGCAATGCTAAAGTTGGCTATTAAGGATAATACCCACTTTAGTATTTCGGATANGGAGATACGCAGAGAAGACGTTTCTTATACCATCGATACGATAAACTGTTTTAGATTGCAATATTCAAGCAGTGAGTTGTATCTCATAATTGGGTACGACAATTTATTAGATTTAGATTTGTGGAAAGGTTCACGGCAAATTATGGAAAACTGTCATATATTGGTGGCCTCACGCCCGGGTTTGAAGGCATTTAGTTCAACGGCTAAGATTTTTGGTTTGTTTAATGGAGATTCCCCATATAGTCTTGGTAAGACAAAAAATAAAAATCAGGAATTCATTCACCGTGAAACGGGAAAAAAATTGATTATTTATGATATTAGTCCACGGGATATTTCATCAAGTGTTGTGAGAGAAAAATTAGTGCTCGGAAAACCAGTAGATAACTTGTTGCCTCCGGAAGTTGAAAGATATATTATTGAACACCAAATTTATAAGATGTGACCTAAGCTTCAAAACCAAACGAGCATAATGTGAATGATAGATACGTTAAATGATTTAAAACAATTAGTAGTCCAAGCGGCTGCTGAAAAAAAAGCTTTTGATATTCTAGTTATGGATTTGCGGGAGCGCTCAGATTTGACAGACTTTTTTGTCATTTGCAGCGCAAGTTCGAGAATGCAAGTTCAGGCGATTACCGATTCTATTCTGGATCAAGTTTACGAATCTTCCCACAAATTATCTTCAAGGGAAGGTTACACTTCGGGTAATTGGGTGGTTTTAGACCTGATCGATGTTGTGGCACATATTTTTCATAAAGATGTTCGCGCGCAATATGACCTCGAGCGTTTATGGGGCGATGTGCCGCTCGTTGAGGTCCCTCATCGATGATGATAATTTAGAAAAAAAATTTATGAATGAAACCAAAATTGCCTCCTTTAGAGCTAAATTGGAAGAAATTCGTTTTTCCATAGCGGGTGAGGTACGGGAAAAATACAAATCCTCCCAAGACCATCTAACTGAGCAGGTTGCAGATATAGCTGATGATGCAGTCCAATCCTATGACCGCCAACTGATGATGGGGCTTGGGGAAAAAGAATTTGGAAAGTTACGATTAGTGGAAGAAGCGATCGAAAAAATAGACCGGGGACAGTATGGAATTTGCTTGGAGTGCGAGGAGTTAGTTTCTGAAGAAAGACTGACCGTTGTTCCCTTTGCATCACACTGTGTCGATTGTCTTGAAAAAATAGAAAAGAAAAATACCGGAATTTAAATGTATGATGGGATTTCTTTTTAGCCAGTCTATTTGCAAGTAGCTCTCACCCCAGCATATAAACCAATTTAGTAAAACCACCAACCACGGAATTCAAGTGTCACTTAAATCAATAATCACCTTCCTTTTCTTTGCATTGCTTTCAGTGTATTTTTCCTTTTTAAATCCTCATGAGGTGGATATACATTTTGCTCAGGGTTGGTCGTTTCAACTTCCAATGATTGTTTTGTTTCTGGGTTCTGTGTTGTTAGGTATTCTGGTAGCTGGTTTTTTGCACGGAGCACTTTCTTTAAAAAATTTTTTTATCAATTTGAAAAAATCTGGACGCGCCAAGCGTCAAAATAAAAGTAACCATCGAAGTGAGAGGCTACTCGAAGAAGCCGAAAATTATTTAGCATGCGGGCACGTCTCAAAATCTGTTGCTGCTTATGAAAAAATTTTAAACATGTCTCCAAGTCACGTACGAGTTCTTACCCAACTTGGAAATATAGCAAGGGAGGAAGGGAATGTTGAACGTGCTCTAAAACTTCATTTGATAGCAATAGAAATTGCGCCTGAAAACTTGAATGTTTTGTACGGCTTAGCTGAGGACTATTGTATTCAGGCAACCCCAAAAAAGGAGATGGAGGTTCTTGAAAAAATTTTAGAATTTAACCGAAGGTCCCCTCGTGCTCTTTGTCGGATGAGAGAAGTTTATTTAAAGTTG
>JGI26380J51729_10000545_pt1 | contig 19277 bp, 17 predicted proteins | sample SaaInlV_165m_DNA_FD_51729 | JGI IMG/M metagenome (IMG submission 51729) | reverse complement strand
CATCGTGAACGTTCCAGTGGCAATGTCATCATCCAGGAATCCACCTGTATCGGTTGTGCCACCTGCGTTGAATCTTGCCCGTACGACAATATTCGCACGGTGGAAATCAGAGATTCTGTGGGGAGACCCATCATCGATACCGTCTCCGGGAATCCCATCCTCAAGGCCACCAAGTGCGACCTCTGTATCGATCAGCCATCCGGGCCAGCGTGTGTCAACGCATGCCCTCATGATGCCCTTCATCGGGTCAACTTTGGCGATCGAGATCTTTCCGCTGCCCTGTGGGGGAACTCCTGATGCTCAATCTGAGAACTCCTTCGATCCGGATGATCATCTTTGTCGCAGTGGCGATCTTCCTCTTCCACTATCGTCTTCAGGTCAGCAATCGCTCTCTCGGAGACCTCGCCATGACCAGTGGTTGGTTCCTCCTGGCCAGTTTCCTGCTACTAGGCCTGTACGGATTGCGCAAGAAATTGCCCTTCCTGCCGCTGGGCAAGACCTCAACATGGTTGATGCTTCACCTGGCCACGGGGTTTCTCGGTGCTTACTTTTTTCTCGAACATACGAGTTACCGACTTCCCACCGGGACTTTCGACATCTTGCTGTGGATCGGATACGCCATCATCATTCTCAGCGGTTTCTCTGGCTGGATTCTGATGAGAACGATTCCTCCATCACTAAGAGAATCGATGCACCTGTTGCCGGAGCGAATCCATGCAGAAATCGAGTCCATGATTGGCAAGGCGGACGCCGAGATCAAAGAACTCAGGAGTTCCACATCCAACAGTGCCTTTGAATCGGCTTACCTCTCCGTTCTCAGACCCTATCTGCACGACGGTCCAGGTTTCTTCCCCAAGGGCTCCAAGGAGAGTCACTACCTTCCTGCTGATCTTTCAGCTCGGTACTCGAGATCCATCAATTTCTCGCAACTCGAGCCCGCCAGCGTGGAGAACCGAATCCACCAGGTCATCATCAGAAAGTCCGAGCTGGATCGGCAACTCCGCTTGCACCGATGGATGCGAGGCTGGCTGCTGATCCATCTCCCTGTCACCGGATCGATGGTGATCTTGATTGGCCTGCACATTCTCGTGGTTCACACCTTTGCTGCTGGATCGGGGGGGTGATGGAAAAGAAACGGAACCCGTTCGATTCAAAAGTTGTCCACTATCTCCGACCCAATCAGCCATTCCAGTGCGGTCGACCCGGAGATCCCTGCGAAATGGGACCCACTACCAGCGGACGCTGCTCCAGTCCCGATGGTCGTTGCAACCCTGTTCCCGGGGAGGGGAAGACACGGCAGAGATTCTTCCGAGCAGCGACCCTGTTGACTCTCGGGATCGTCCTCGTCGTCTTGTCCGGAAACGACTTCACGTCACTCGATCCCGGTACCCACAGTTCGTTTCACTCACACCTCGACTGCGCGAGCTGTCACGATCAGATCGATCTCATCTCTGTCGATTTTCTCCGTCGGGGAATACTGAGCCAAGGGGAACCACATGCCTCGATGAAATGTCTCGACTGCCATGTGATGGGAGAACATGGAGCCAAACCGCACTCGATAGCACCAGAGTATCTGAGTCTGCTCACCGAAGGCCTATCGGACTCTGGCCGTCCCATTGAAAACGTAGCGTGCGCTCGGTGCCACGAGGAACATCGACCGCAGGAATCCACCAGGTCCATCCACGACACACGCTGTCAATCTTGCCACCAGCAGCAATTTCCTTCCTTCGATGACGGCCACCCTGAATTCAGTAGTACATATGGGCAGCCGAAAAGAGCGATCCAGTTCGATCACGGCGACCATGCCAGGAAGCACTTCTCCGAGTATCCAGACCTGGCACCGGAGTCGTGCGATGACTGCCACATCCTGGCGCCTGACCGCCACAGAATGATGGTGCAGCCCTTTGCCATCTCCTGTGCTCCCTGCCACGCCGATTCCATCAGTGGACATGGACCCACCGGTAAGAACCGAGGCATCGAATTTCTATCGCTCCCCTCACTCGACAGCGAAACACTCTCCCAAACGGGAAGAGACATCGGAGCCTGGCCACGGGTTGGGTCCGACTTTCCTCGGGGATGGAGCCTGCGATGGATTCGAGAAGGAATGTCGGAGGATACCGATCTAGAAATTCTCTCCGGTGTTGAACTCTATGACCTGGAAAATCAACCCGATGAGGTGTTGGCTGCGACCCAGAAGTTGGCTCTCCAGTTCAAGAACCAACTCAGAAAAGCACTCGACTCCGATCTGGAGATTTTTATCCGTTCCCTGGTTTCTCCAGCCGAGGAAATGGACGTGGATCGAGTACAGATCTCTCGACTCTCTGGCAAGCTACCCCGCTCCCTTCTGGAGCAGGCGAGAACCTCGTGGTTCCCTCCGCCAGAAGAGGAGAGCGTAATCTCCTCGGAGTCTTCTACTGAAGATGATTCGATGCGCGATGAGAATGACGATGATGACGAAGATCTACTCGTAGATGACGATGACGATGATCTACTCACCGATGATGACGATGATCTGCTACTGGATGAGAGCCATCCTGCAGACCTGGCCACAACGGATCGAGACGAATCCAGCATTACCAGGAGTGGGGGAACCATCTCCGCCATCGACCCGGACAAATGGGCCAATGCCGGTGGCTGGTACTTCGATGCACCTTCGATTCGATACCGACCGGTAGAGCATGCCGATCGGTTCATCCAGGAATGGGCCACCATGGAGGCGAAGATCGGCGGCAAGGACCCCGATTCGAAGTCAATCTTCCAGCAAGTGTTCGGGCCACTGGCAGCGGGGAACTGCGCAACCTGTCACATCGGAGTCCAGCTAGATGAACCGAAGGTCCTCTGGTCTCCATCATCGATGCGCCCTCCATCGTACCCACAGGCGACACACTTTTCACACGGTCCACATGTTCTGTCAGGCTCCAGTGCGACTTGCCTCAGCTGTCACGAAATCGCCAGCGATCCACAGCTGAGTAATGACTGGAAGTCGATCTCCAGAAATACCTGCACCGAGTGTCATGGCCAGCAGATTCAATCCGGATGCACCACCTGCCATGAATACCATGTCGGTCCCCGCAGTCGCCTGCTCAATTCCGCCAGGATCGAACAGCTGAATCTTCCTCGAAAGAAGTGAGCCTCAGCGAGTCTCGCTCCACCGCTCGATTCGAGTCAGTGCCTCATCCAGAATCTCCTCGCTGGTGGCAAAGGAGAGGCGTATATGTCCCATCGCTCCGGCACCGAACCAACGTTCCTCTCCCGGCACCACAGCAACACGCGCCTTCGTCTCCAGTTGACCGGCCAACTCCGTGGCGCTCATCCCGGTCGCTCGGATGTCGGGAAACAACAGATAGGTTCCCTCCGGTTCAGGACAACGAAAACCGTCCAGGGCATCGAGCCTGGAGGCTCCGATCTGACTCATCTTTCTGAGGTGATGGAGAAATCCCACTCGCCACTGCTGGCACTCTCGCATCGCCGCCTGGGCGGCGACCTGGGAGACCACCGACGCTCCAAAAGTGGTCCTGGGGGCACCCGATGCCTCCAGCACCTGTTCCGCCAGGGTGTTACTACCACAGTGAACGAAGCCGATGCGGAACCCTGCGAGACCATAGGTCTTGCTGAAACCGGAGACCGTGATGGTCCTTCGTGCCACTTCGTCACCAAGTGATCCGATACTGACCATCGGGACATCGCCCAGGATGATATCGCTCCAGACCTCATCACTGATGATCACCAGATCGTGTTTCACTGCGAGTGAGGCGATTCTCTGCAATTCCTCACGGCGAAGAACCCTTCCGGTGGGATTGTGTGGATTACAGATCAGGATCGCCCGGGTTCGAGGTCCGATCCGTTGCTCCAGAACTCCATCAGGAAGCGCTCCCGTACCGGGCTCGAGTGGACAGCGCAATACCTCCGCTCCCGCCTGCTCGGAACAATGGGGAAGCAGGAAATCGACCGGGTCAAATGTGATCGCCTCGTCCCCGGGAGAGAGTACCGCTCGACAAGCAGCCCACAGTGCTGATGCAGCACCGTCAGTGGCCAGAACCTGATCCGGATGGGATGGAACACCACGCTCCTCAAGCATCGAGGAGACTCCCTCGCGGAACTCCACCAGCCCCCTCGTCGGCCCATATCCCAGTAATCCATCGGAGACATAGGAGGTCACCGCCTCGATGATCTGTGGAGCCACTGGGAAGTCGGGGTCCGCCGCTGTCAACGGGATGACATCGGAGTCCACCTCAGCCCAGCGGAGGTTGAAAGCCCGCTGGCGTAGCAGCGGTCGATTCACTTCATCGGAAGAGAACCGCGCTGGAGATTTCTTGGAGTTCAACGATGATCCTCCCGGATGTTGCGGACCGCTCAGGAGCAGATGGGAACCAGCTGTTGCCGTTCTGAGGAGTGGCTCAAGAACTGGCTTTGCATCCGACGTCCCATGTAGAGTCGTGCCTTCAGGATCGGCTTCCTCACCCTGGAAAACTCCCCGAGAATCCCCTGAAGATGATCCGAATCGATGTCAGCGTTGCCATTCTGGTCGAGAAGACCGCCGATGGCGAGAGCATCCTCGATGGCGGATCCAGTGCCCTGGCTGGTGAAGGTCAGCAGCGGATGGGCCGCATCGCCGATCAACAGCACATTGCCACGATGAAATGTCTCCGGTAAATCCCGGTCAGTGGTTCTCCACAGATGAACATTGCTCAGGTCAGAACCCTGGATGATTTGTGCTACCGGCTCCGGAAACTGGCCCACCAGTGCTTTCAACCAGCGAGCGCGCTCTTCGGAATCGGTGAGACATTGCGGCCAACGTCGGGGATCGCACTGGATGTACCAGACCACCGAACGATCCGAAGTCGGTACCATTCCGATGGCCAGTCCTCCCGCCTGTGGGATTATTTTCAAGGCCCGACCCAACAGCTCCTGTGGAACTTCACCGCGGTAGATGCCGACCAACTCGACACTTTCCACCGAACGNAGATCCGGTCCGCGGTTCCACTGCTGGCGAACTCTTGAACGAACTCCATCGGCGCCGATGAACAGATCGGCCTCGACCCGGCTGCCATCTTCGAAGATCGCGGCATTCGCCACACCCTCGACGGTCGATTCAAAATGGCAAAATGCATTCCCTTGGTGCAACAGTTGTGGATCCAACGCAGAGGTGAGTATGTTTTGAAGTTCAGATCGCTCCACTCCCTTCGTCAGATGAAGATCTCTGCAGAGGATCGACTGATTCTTCTCATCGCGGATCTCGAACTTTTCTACAGGACGACCCAGTCGATCCACATCCAGTCCCAGGGACATCAGACCGTGACGAACCGAAGGGGTCAGGAGCAGGCCAAAACCTCCGACACAACTGGTCGATCTTCGTTCATGGATCGAGACATCATGGCCACCCTGGCTCAATCTGAGCCCGGTAGCGAGCCCAGCGGTACTGCCTCCAATGATTGCGATTTTCACCTGGTTGACCGAGCCTTTCGGGACAATTCATCACTCCTGATACCGATGAATCCGGAGCCCTCAGCATCTCGGACCCGGATCGACCAGATTTTCCAAAAATCGGCCACAGAGAGTCTGAAATACCTCTCCGAAGCAACTCTGGCTGCTCCGGAACGGCCGCTGGCACGCTTTCGAGCCGAATCGGCTCTGCCATCGCCAGACGGGGGAGGAGGGAGGAGATCGGGAGACCTCTCACTCGGAATAGTCAAAGATTTAGGCCATACTCGGGGCACTGCTGAAACGGGGGTCATGTATCCGTGACAGGTTCCGACTACCCGTGCCAGCGGCTCCTCGATAGTGTCGACGGTCCGCAACTTCGACCCTTCCACCGGTATCTCGGGTCATCGAGGAACCGTTTCCGCAGGTCATGAATTCGCAAGAAACCCTCAGGAGATCACCGATGTCAGATCAATTTTCGCTGTCGGGTCGAACCGTTCTCATCACAGGCTCCAGCACCGGCCTGGGCAAAGCGATGGCGCACACCTTCGGTGCTGCCGGAGCTCGAGTGGCCATCAACTACCACAATAATGTCGAGCGGGCCGAGGAGACCCTTGCGGGATTCTGCGATGCCGGTCATGAAGGAGCGCTGTTCCGCGGAGATGTAACCGACGAGGCCGATGTAAATCGACTCACAGCCGAGGTTGCTGAGACCCTTGGGCCCATCGATATCCTCGTCATCAACGCCACCCCAGCACAACCCCTGATGCCGATCGAGGAGTACGATTGGGAATTCTACCAGTCGATGATCGATTTCTTCATCAAGAGTCCCTTCCTGCTTGCCCGTGCCACCATTCCTCACATGAGAGAGCAGAAGTCTGGAAGAATCATCAACATCGCCAGTGAGGTCTTCACTCGAGGCCTGTCCCCATTCAGCGCCTATGTCGCCGCAAAGGGCGGGCAGTTGGGCTGGACCCGCAGCATGGCCAATGAACTGGCTCCCGATGGCATCACCGTCAACGCCATCTCACCGGGCTGGATTCCAGTCGAGCGGCACGAAAATGATCCTGAAGAAGAGAAGCAGGGATACTTCGATGTGATTCCGATGCAACGGTGGGGGGTTCCCGCCGATGTCGGTGGAGCAGCGGTTTTCCTGGCGAGTGAAGCGGCGAGCTTCATCACGGGACAGAACATCCACGTCAATGGCGGCGTCTGCCTGCCCTGATCTCGATTAGAGGAGGATCCCATGAGAAATACTGTCGCAATCATCATCGCACTGGCCCTGATCGGCTACCTCGCATATTCCTTCAAAGGATCGGTGGTTCCACCGGACGCCAATGCCGCGCCCAAGCTCGCATTCGTCACCAACGGAGTCGCCGACTTCTGGGTCCTGGCAGGCAAGGGTGTCCAAGATTCCGCATCCGAGATCGGGGTCGATGCGAGCTTCCACATGCCCCCCGATGGACTGGCGGATCAAAAAAGAATCATCGAGGACTTGATGGTCAAGGGAGTCGACGGTATCGCCGTCAGCCCCATCGATCCGGTCAACCAGACTCCCTTCCTCGATCGTATCGCCGAGCAGACGCTGCTGATCACCCACGACTCCGATGCTCCCGATTCCAAGCGGATCTGTTTCGTCGGTGTCGACAATTACGAGGCGGGCAGGATGTGCGGTGAACTGGTCGAGGAAGCACTGCCCAACGGCGGCAAGGTGGCCATCTTCGTCGGCCGCCTCGAACAGGACAACGCGCGACTGCGTCGCCAGGGTGTGATCGACCAGATACTTGGTCGTGAGTGGGATTCGAGCCGCTACGACAAACCCGGTGAGAAAATTGCGGGCAACGGTTTCGAGGTGGTCGCCACCCTCACCGACCAGTTCGACATGGCCAAGGGAAAGGCCAATGTCGAGGACATCCTGTCGCGTCATGATGACATCGCCGGTTGCATCGGCCTCTTTGCCTACAACACTCCACTGATTCTCGAAGCACTCGAACAATCAGGACGAAGCGGCAAGGTCAAGGTGATCAGTTTTGACGAAGATGAGCGCACCCTACAGGGCATCATCGATGGCACCGTTCACGGTACCATTGTGCAAAACCCCTACGAGTACGGCGCCGCATCGATGCGACTTCTGAAAGCACTCACCTCTGGCGATCGCTCTGGNATTCCAGAAAACGGAATCTTCAAGGTTCCCNCCAGAACCATTCGCAAGGCTGAAGTCGAATCGTTCCGCGAGGATATGCGCAAGAAACTGGGCAAGTGACCTCCAGTGAGCCCCTCATCGAAGCTTGTTCGGTAACCAAACGATTCGGCGGTGTCTGTGCAGTAGATGCCGTTTCTCTGTCGATACGAGGCGGCGAGATCACCGCCATCATCGGCGAAAATGGCGCAGGGAAGAGTACCCTGGTCAAACTCCTGTGCGGTGTTCATCGAGCCGATGAAGGCGAAGTTCGTATCGACGGCCAAACGGTGGCGATGAATGGTCCAGCAGACGCCCTCTCTCTCGGAATTGCCCACATTCCCCAGGAACTCGAGCTCTGTGACGCGATGTCGGTGTCACAAAATCTGCTGCTCGGGTGCGAACCGATCGGGCGGTTTGGCCTCATCGATGAGGACCAATGCCTGCGCCAGGCGCGCCACTCTCTCGAAAAAGTGTCCCTCGAAATACCTCTCGATGTGCCGGTACGAGACCTCGGTCATGGGCAACGGCAACTGATCGCCATCGCCCGAGCACTCGATGGTGATGCTCGTGTGTTGTTCCTCGATGAACCCACTGCCACTCTCTCTCCAGCAGAAACCACCATCCTGCTCGATCAGATCGTTGCGATGAAGACCGCCGGGGCCGCGATCGTACTGATCACTCATCGANTGGCCGAGGTGGAGCAGGTGGCGGATCGGGTGATGGTGCTGCGTGATGGTCATCCTGTCGCCTCCCTCGCAGGAGATGAGNTCGAACGTTCCGAGATGGTACGCCTGATGGTTGGNCGAGACCTCGAACCGATCCAAGAACAGGAAACCACCTCGGGGGAAGTACGACTACTGATCAAGGATCTGACCAGTTCAGCCCACCCGGATCCCATTCATCTTGAGGTGAGAGCTGGAGAGAGGATCGCCCTGGCGGGACTGGTCGGGGCCGGCCGAAGTGAACTTCTGGAGGCGCTGTTCGGGTTACGAGATCGAACCGGAGTCGTGGAGGTCGACGGAATCACCATCCCTCCTATCGATCCCGCAAGGTCGGTCGAGCTGGGACTGGCACTGGTCCCGGAGGAACGAGCATCTCAGGGGCTGGCTCTCCAGATGACTGTCGAGCAGAACGCCGTCCTACCCGGAATTCACCGCCATGGTGGCGCCTTCGGCTGGCTCGAACGCCGTGCCGGAGAGAAGGTGGCCAGGCAACTGGTAGAGAGCCTCGATGTGCGCCCTGCTGCGACCGATCTGGCCGTTTCAGAACTGTCCGGTGGAAACCAACAGAAGGTAGTGATCGGCAAGTGGCTCGCCCTCCATCCAGGAGTCCTGCTCCTCGATGAGCCAACCCGAGGAGTCGATGTCGGTGCACGGGAAGAACTACACCAGCGCCTGATGCAGTTGTCGAAAGATGGAGTGGCCATCCTCTTCTCTTCGAGCGAGATGGAGGAGGTACTCTCCCTTTCCCACCGCGTTGTGGTGCTACACGAGGGACGGATCACCGGTAATCTAACCACCAGCAACACTAGCGAGGAACAGATCATGGCCCTGGCCACCGGAGGAGATCCACGATGAGAGATGAGCGAAAACTGCTCGGCATCCTGGGAGTGCTGGTGGCGGTGGCGGTGGTGACAACACTGTTCAGCCCATCCTTCGTCAGTGCTTACAACATCGAGAACCTGCTTCGAAGAAGTGCCTTGTTTGGCATCATCGGCATCGGTGCCTCGCTGGTCATCATCACCGGTGGTATCGACCTCTCCATCGGATCATTGATCTGCCTGGTCGGCTGCCTCACTCCATGGCTCATCACCGTGGTCGGCGTAACTCCCTGGCTGGTGGTGCCAGCATTACTGATTCTCGCCACGCTGCTGGGTATGTGCCACGGTCTGCTGGTGACACGATTGAAGTTGCAACCGTTCCTGGTCACTCTCTGTGGCCTGTTCATCTATCGAGGACTCACTCGAGGGATCTTGGCCGACAACACGGCAGGATTCGGCACCGAAGGAAGCGCATTACGGACGCTCGGAAATGGCCGAATTCATCTGCCAGGAATCGATGGATTTGCTCTACCCGCTCCACTGGTGATTCTCATCGTCATCGCAGTGATCTCCTGGCTTCTTCTGAACAGGACAGTCTGGGGACGACATCTGAAGGCGATCGGTTGCAATGAAACCGCCGCCCGTCACTGCGGCATCGCGGTCGATAGGGTCAAGATTGGAGCCTACGCCCTGTGTGGTCTATTGACCGGCATCGGCGGACTGCTTTTTGTACTCGACACCGGCTCCGCACAACCTTCCAACTTCGGCAACTTCTACGAGTTGTACGCCATCGCAGCGGCAGTACTGGGTGGCTGTTCNTTGCGGGGCGGAGAAGGCTCCATCATCGGTGTGCTGATCGGAGCCACGCTGGTTCAGGTCCTTCGCAATGCGATCGTGCTGATCGACGGCATCCCGGATTCGATAGAGTTCGCCGTCATCGGTGGAATCATCTTGATTGCAGTGATCGCCGACGAAGCCATCCGGCGCTTCACTACAGCCCACAAATCATTGAAATGATGGTCCGGCAGAAGACTTTCGCCATCTCACCACTATGAACCAGCAGGACGGTACTGAACCGGCCACCCGCCATCCCATCACTGCTCCAGTTGTCCAACTATAATCGCCAACTCACCGTGCACTGAATTCATGATGTCGAGGTATATTGACGCTGTGGTTCCAGCGGATGAAGAATGGTGGAATCGGAAGTCAGGGGATGGCGAGTGAGTTCGATCCCTCTGCCTCCACTCGGAATTAGATCTGGAGATGTAATGCGTTGGATTTCATACCTGATCCTGATGATCTCGATGGTCACTCCACTCCAATCAGTGAATGGCCACCAGGAATCGGTCTCCGACAAGGATCCGGCGAAACAATTGCTCGCCCGATTGAGCGGGATTGACTCCTCTGACAAGGACAACATTCTCGATCAGGCACTCGCCAATGACGGAGAACTGGTCCTGGCAGTGCTAGCGCAGGTCGTCGATCGCAATGCGACTCGAGGAACAGCAGAAGAGTGGCAGCAACTCTTGAACTCCGATGTGGCGGCTCGGTCGTCGATCCATGGACTGGTGATGCTCGCCGCTGCCCCCGGCAGGGAACAGAAAAGTGCTCAATTCGGAGCCATTCTCACCAAGCAGTTCACTGCAACATCTGTCGACGGTGTCTCGAGATTTCTCGCCAGGATNCTGGGATCCCTCGGGAACTCGGTCGCCGTCGCNGCTTTGGCCGCATCGATCCAGNCCGATGCACTGTGGTCCGATGAAACGATTCGGTCACTCGGATCGATTTCAGGAGTCGCCGCTCAACAAGCTCTCATCTCCTTGATGCTCGATGCTCCCGCTCGCTGGAAGCCTGCCATTGCNCAGGCTTTATCATCCAGGAGCGGCTCCGAAACCGTAATTGAAGTGCTCGAAGCCGCCCTGAAGGAAGATGATGAGCGAGTGANTCTCGCAGCGCTCGATGCCCTGGTGGCCCTGGGTGCCGAGGCCGCGATGAAACCTAGCATCGATCTGCTCCTCGCCGCGGATCCCGATCAGAAGGGGGCTCGCTCTCAACGGGTCATCGAACTGGCGCAGCGCCTCGATGTAAATCACCATGAGATCTATGCCCGCAACTTGCTCGATGCACTCCTGCTGACATCTGGAGTCCCCGAGAAAAGGCGTATCGTTGCCACTCGACTGCGTCAACAGTTGGGGTCCTGGAAGCCACTCTTCGATGGCTCCAGTTCGAAAGGCTGGATCGGTCACACCGATGGCTATCAGTTCTCAGCAGGAGAAATCCAATGCACTGAGGGCAACGGTGGAAACATCTACACCGAGGATCAATTTGACGACTTCATCCTGAGATTCGAATTCAAACTCTCGCCTGGTGCGAACAACGGACTCGGGTTGAGAACGCCTTCATCCGGCGACGCNGCCTATGCCGGAATGGAAGCGCANATTCTCGACAACTCTGCCGACAAGTGGGCCAACCTGAAGCCCTATCAGTATCACGGCAGCATCTATGGAGTGGTTCCGGCCAGACGTGGATTCCAAAAATCGGTCGGAGAGTGGAACCAGCAAGAAGTTCGTTGCGATGGTCGCCAGGTGAAGATCATCCTCAATGGACATGTCATCATCGACGCCAATCTGGATTCCGTCAGCCAGGGAGGGACCCTCGACGGTCGTGATCACCCCGGCCTGATGAGAGCATCTGGGCACATCGGGTTTCTCGGGCACGGAGATGCCGTGGCCTTTCGCAACCTCAGAATACAACCATTGAACCGGTCCGCTGATCCCCACCAAGGCGAGTAATTGAAACGGGAGACCCCCGATCATTGATCAAAGGTCTCCCTGGAATTGTACTTCGGCAATCATCCATGCGTGGACCAACATGTAATCGGTCCAGCCGAACGAAAGCCAAATCCTGGTTCCCATCGCTGGGATTGTTATTATCTCGATGGATCAAAATCAGCGAGCTGTACCAACGACCGCATGAAGTCACTCCAGGAACGTATTGGAATCCCCGGAGGCGGGTCGACCATACACCTCTTACTAATCTACATTCCCACACAAGACAAACTGGAGGCTGATTAAATTGTCAATTTCAGAATCTGATCATCCGGCGCTCACCGACCTGCTCCTATATTCACTCTTGGATGAGTTATTTTAATATTCGCCCACCATAACTACGCCATGGCTCCAATGACTTGTTTCTATTTGATATTATCGAAAGTGGATTCTAACAACCATTTCACTGTTAATATTTGACTCCAAAGGAATCCCTCTCTCCACTCATATCTACCAGNTACACCTTGTTCACATTTGTCATCTATAGATCTGTAGCGATTTCTCGATACCTGTTTTTCATCCGTGGATTCTCCTCCTCCACCAACTCAGCAACGATCAGCGACCTTCCTCTTTGTCACCATTGCAAAGAGCACTCCCTGAGAAATATGCCAAATATGCCATTCCTTCCGCCCTTCCTGCTTGATTCAACCGCTTCTCACCCGGAGAGTGGTCGGTAGTCTTACACCCCAATTACCGATCACAGGAGAACCATGTCTAACACCAGAACTGCAGCCAGCACCCTCAAAGGCACCCCATTCGATGTGACAGGTATCCCGCTCGCCGTCGGTGATCTGGCGCCGGATTTCGTCCTTCTCAACACCAGCTTGGGTGAGGTTTCCCTATCCTCCTTCAAGAGTAAGGTTCGAATCATTGCGACTGTTCCTTCTCTCGATACACCTGTCTGCCAGCAAGAAACGAAGCGCTTCAACGAAGAGATCGCAGGCATCGATACCGTAGAGGTGATGGTGGTGAGTGCAGATCTTCCGTTCGCCCAGAAACGCTGGTGTGGAGCGGAAAGCGTTGAAAATGTTACGGCTCTCAGTTGCCATCGCTCTGCTGCATTCGGAGAAGCTTATGGGGTTCAGATCGCCAGCGGTCCCCTCGAAGGCTGCCTGTCCAGGGCTGTTTTTGTGATCGACGCATCCGGTCAACTCATACATGTCGAGTACGTGACAGAAGTCGCGGATCAACCCGACTTCGCTGCAGTGCTCGCAGTAGCGACCCGCTGAAAATACTCCACTGGATCAGGATGCTTGGCGAGTCAGGTTGTATTCACCGGGGTCTCCGACGATGAGTCGCGGTACGATGAACCCTGTCTCGCCACCAGCCAGCGACGCAGAGGGGCAGGAATCAGCCACAGGATGAAGAGCAGGCTCTTGTAGATCAGCCCGGGTACGCAGTAGATCTTTCCCTTGTCACAGGCTTCCAGAGCTTCTCGAGCCACTCGGTCCGACTGTAACCACATGTAGCCGGGCATCTTTGACATCTTCTCCCGGGTCCCGGTCACGTCGTGAAACTCGGTGTAGGTGAAACCAGGGCATAGCGCAGTGACATGAACTCCGCTGCCCTTGCACTCGAGGGCGAGGCATTCTGTGAACAGATTCAACGCAGCTTTTACCGCGCCGTAGAGGGTGTGGCCTGCAGTTCCCGGCAAGAAACCTGCCACCGAGGAAACCTGGATGATGCGTCCTTTTCCTCGTTGTTTCATCGCTGGAAGCAATCGGTGGGTCAACTCACAGACTGCAGTCAGAAGGACCCGTATGAACTGTTCGTGCTGCTCCCACGGCTGGGAGAGATAGGCTCCTGAAAGCCCGTATCCTGCGTTGTTGATCAGCACCTCGACCTCGACCGAGTCTCGTTCGAGATCGGCGACCAGATCTGAAACCGCCGATGGGTCGGACAGGTCCCGCCCTTCGACCCGACAGTCGATGGAATGCTCACGAGACAGGTCGGAGGCGATCTTCTCGAGCCGATCGACTCGCCTGGCCACCAGCACCAGATCGAATCCTTTTCGGGCCAGTTGGTGAGCGAAGCTGAGGCCAATACCAGAACTGGCACCGGTCACCAGTGCTACAGGACGGCTCATCGGAGCGACTCACCTTCATCCTGTTGAGGCTTTTTTGTCTTACCCTGTGCAGGACCATAGCGGCCATCGGGAAGCCGGGTAGCCCAGTGGTACTTGGGATCCTCCAGCAGTGCAGTGATCCATGGATCCCTTTCCCGTACCAGTTCTCCACTGCTCAACTCCCACTCGTGGGAGATCTGACGCGCCCGCTCGGGGTCTGCTTGTGCTTCGAGCAAGGAAGTCAGGGCCCAGTAAAGATATTCGACCGCCATGCAGGGGTAATCGCAGCTTCGATCATCGTAGTGAAACCACGCCTTCTCCGGGTAGCGCCGAGGCACTGATCCAAATCGACCTCCTCTCGCACGATCGAGACAATCGCCCAGTTCGGTACCTGGCCTGGGGCCAAAAATACGCGGGTATGCTTCGCCATATCCGGTGGTCACCAGGTGCAACACCTCTTCGATGGTCGCATCGAACTCGCCGGGTGGTTTGGTCTCCTCGGCGAATTGACCCTGGAGATGGTGGTAACCCAGTTGATCGATCCCTGAACGATCGAGTCGCTCCATCTCTCGCTCGCTGGCAAACAGGACCATTCCCATCTGTCGACCAGCCATCGCCTCCACGACCCTGGGATCGTCCGCCACTCCGTCCTCATCATTGTCGAGGTACTCCGCCAGCACGGCGGCCACGTGTCTCACCTTTTCCGTCGGAACCCCACGGGTCGCCAGAACGTGAACTCCAAAAACTGCGGTGTACTGGCTGAATTGCTGCTGAAACTGTGGCAGCGAATCGGGAACCGCCTCAATCTTCAGATCCGGGATCGGAGTGACCACTGCATCATCGAGCGGATCCACGGGTCCAGACAGGCCGACAGAGAGAAAGACACCCTGCAACAGGGAGGAAAACAGCGAGATCATCAGATCCTCTTTCCGTGGGCCAATGGAATTGCCAAGATCATACCCGAGGAACAGGGTCACGACCTTGCCAGTCTGAATCGCTCGGGAGAGGGAACCCGCATGACGGACACCTTGAAAAGAATCTGGAGTCACTGGATGCAATCCAACCTGCATCCACTGGACCCTCCTCACGCATGGCGGATCGCTCGAGGATCCAGTTCCGATGCATCCTTCTGCCGAACCCTGGCCCGCTTACAGATTCGAACTGCAGTCGACCTTCGCCGCGCAGGACGCTGCGACGGAGCCCAGGGCACCATCGATTTCGAAGCTCTCGGCATCGATTATCACAACCTCCACCTGCGCTCCTCTGATCTCCCTCATCCGGAGCCACTGCTCAAGTTCAGCCAACTACTTGACTCTGCCCCTCGCCCTCTTCTGCTCTACTGCAAGCGAGGCAAGGACAAGACCGGTTTTGGATCGGCTTTGTACCGACACCTGGTGCGGGGAGAGCCACTCGATGTGGCGTGGCAGCAACTGCGCTGGATCCCCTTCGGCCACCGCCCTGCGAAACACCGGGGCCCTCACCGATTCCGTCTCCTGTTACAAGAGCAGCAGCCGACCGATCTTCTCCAGTGGATTCAGCATGACTACCCGGAGATCTTTCAGAGGGGTGTCGACCGCGGCGAGATTCGCCCGGTGCAGGCTAGCGGTTAGTTCAGGCTGTCGATTCCGTCGTGACCATCCAGCACCATTCGATCACTCACTGCGATAGAGGCACCGCTTCNGCGTGACGAACGTGATCGGTGTCCCAGTTATTTCCACGCCCCTCGATCAATTGCTGAGCCTCGATCAATCACTGAGCTTCGATGAATCACTGAGCTTCGATGAAAAAGACGCGGAGCCCCTGGGCGACAAGCCCAGAGGCTCCGGTGAGGAGGTGTTCAGGTTTTTCAGATCAGGGTCGGGGGGATCGCCAGCCCGCCTTCGGCGTCCCCCCTCCCCTGACTACAGATCCGGTTCCAGACAGAGACCGGACTGAAAATCCTCAACTGATTCAATAATTTCAGGAATCGCCGAATTCAGCTCAGAATCGGCTAATTGAAGGGGTCTGGTATCGGGTCTCGATGGCAAGTTCGACAGCGTGCGCCGAAGAAACCTGCGATGGCGCACTCCTCACAGCACTCGAGCCGGGTCAGCGCCTCGACCAGCCTGCGATACTGCTGTGCGGCTCTGGAGGCCGCCTCCTTCGAATCAAACCGAACAGATCCGACCCAGAGTGTGCCGCAACTCTGACACTTCCCCACCTCACCCGCCACCAACTTGCAACCTGGACAATCTCCGCCAGAGCCATCGTGGACCCCGAGTGCCAGCGACCAGGTCAACTCAGAGAAGTACAACTGGCCGGCAACGAAGCCATTACGACAGCGAGTACAGAACTCATCTTCAGGGGCAACGATGAGACACATGCCACATTGAAGGGTATCGACCTCAACATCATGTCCATGGGCATCGAGGATTTGATGGAACTCGAGGGACGGAATCACCAGGCCTGCCACCAGACCGTGTTGACATGCAGAACACCAGCCGTTGATCGGCAACGCCTCGAGGCAACCGGAGCAATCCAACTGTCGGGCTGAACCCAATCTCATCTCACCTTGCTGACAACCAGCCCACGCCGCTACGAACAGCGAAAGCGACAGCCACCAGCATCTCCTCAGGGACAAGCAGCAAATCCTCCGCAGTCGAGTGAGCCCGGAGTCGGATCCTGACCGCAGACCACGGGAGCGGTCGGCGCCGCTCCTCCGCCAAACAGGTAGGTGAGCAGGCTGATCGCATCTGCAACATCATTACCGCCGTCGTCGTTGGCATCGAGAGCGTTGAGACAACTGGCACTACCACCGGAGAAGAGATGAGTCAGTAAGAAGATTGCATCGGCAATGCCGATGGCTCCATCGGCATTGCCATCGCCCCGAACGAAGTCGATCAGCGGCGGCGCATCGTCATCGCCGATGGTCAGGGTGAAACTGGAGGGAGTACCCAGAACCACTCCTGCAGGCACCTGGAGGTTCAGAATCGCCGTTTCATCCATTTCGATGACACTGTCGTCGATGATCGTGATCGGCACATCCACCGTCAAGGATCCTGCCGGAAGAAGTAGCATTGAGCTGACCGAGTAGTCCAACCCACCGGAACTCGCTGTACCGGAGAAGGTCAAGCCAGCAGCAATGTCGGAGGTCGGTGCAGAGGAGAGCTCCACCGTAGCGGTGTAAATTCCCGCCGCCTCGGTCACGCTGTCGCTGGCCATCGAGAAGGAAACGGAGATCGGTGGCGGGGGAGGGCCTCCGGCATCGACGCTTCCGGTCACATCACTGTAGTTGGTCGGAGAATTGACTCCTGTCTCCAGCAATCCGCTAGAGAGATTCACTTGAAGCGAAGTGACCCCATCGAGGGGCAGTTCGTTGGTTGCATAGACCCACTCGTCATAGAAGTAGAAGGTGATGGTGTCGCCGTTGAGTCCGAGGAAGTTGTCGGGCAAGACGAAGTCTGGCGTGGGAGCTCCTGGCAAGGCGGCAAAGGCGGCGGTGCCGATCAGGATGTGCTTGAAAGCCGTGTTGCCAACGACACCGCTCGGGAAGGTGAAGATACTACTGGTCGCAGTACTCTCGATCCACTTGGTGCCGAGGTTGTTCTCACAACAGGCGCTGGTCGGTTGATAGACCTCGACGAACTGAATCGTCCCATCCGAATTGGAAAAGACCTCGTTGAGATCCCACAGGTGTGATCCCGGAAGTATCGATGAGGCACTCAAACCGGTCGAGAGAAGAAGCACCAGCACCAGTGCATGTTTAATTCGCGTCATCATGAAATCCTCACTTCTGATCGGTCCATGCAAATCTGATCGCACAGGACAGTAATATTAATATTCATATCGAACTGGATCGGGACTCCTGTCCCCATCTGAATAACTCCGGCACTTGGTACAAGTTGTAGTGCCCAACCCAACAACGTATCGATCCATCTTATCGTACCGAAAACGCTCTTCAAATCGTTAACTAGTCACATACAGCACCATATTGTGTTTCTCGTGTCACTACTGCAGAGGAAGGCAGTGAATCTGCTGCCGGCCAGCTGGAGATATACAGTCGATCGAAGAGATGTCCGGGAATCCAGTTCTGCCCCGAGACTCGATCGGTGCCTCCGATCGATCCTCCCACCTCCTCGACAAACATCGGCACAGTATTCTGGTGGCCACAGATCACCACACACTGCCCTGCTCCGATGCTGGCGATGGCATCTCGCCATGCCGGGGCATCGCCTGCCTGGATCGTTTCAATTTCTACACCGACAGTGGAAGAGAGAGGCTCCAGAGTCTGCCGAGTTCGACGATATTCAGTGCACAACAAACGATGGATCGGTTGGCCGGAGAGATGTTGTGCCAGCGCCTCCGCTCTCTGGTGTCCCTCCTCAGTCAGATCCGGATCGGCTCCCGATCCTTTCTCTGCATGACGAAGGACCATCATCGTGCAATAACCTGATCTGGTCTGGTCTTCCATCGGTGACTCCTCTGTAACTCCATCTTTCAGTTGTCCCTGCTGGACACAACTCAAACAAAGCACCATCGAACCCATCGCTGCGAGGTGTCGAAATCGAACTCTCCACGGCATGGATCGCCCTTGGGGGAACTCCTCAATCTTGCTGGCCATGCATCTCCTTTATCCTCGAACACTCAAATCAAAGAGAGTTGTAGTTCCGACTACAGACTTGAACAGTGCCTCTGTGCCTCTGTGCCTCTGTGCCTCTGTGCCTCTGTGCCTCTGTGCCTCTGTGCCTCTGTGCCTCTGAAAACGGTCGCCGATTCACTCTGCCGCTTCGAAAGGTCCTTCCGGAGACACGACTCAGACTATACACGCTCTTTGTCCGTGGAACTCTGCTCGGTCACCAGATCGTCCTGAGCAGTTGCGCACTCGAACAATCTCGCCTCGTAGTACTTTGTTTTCTCTTCTCGGCCAAAGAACCGATCAGGAATGGGTGCAGCGAGTCAGAGGCTTCTCGTGGTACGGTCTTCCATCGATTACCCTGAAGTCGCATCTTCGGACTCGTTGCAGGGAGAGAACCATGGCCGCTCAAAACTACGATTCGCAATCAGGGCATATGCACCTTCCACGGCGTCAATTCATCCAGGTGGTGGGAGCCGCCGCCTGTTCGCTGGCACTGCCGTCGATGGCACACGCCGCCACCCGACTCCTGGCCAAACCGGTGAGCATCGGCCTGATCGCCGATCTCCACCACGATGTGATGCATGACGCCCCGGCCCGACTCGATGCCTTTCTCGAGGCGATGGCTG
>JGI26380J51729_10000543_pt1 | contig 19340 bp, 16 predicted proteins | sample SaaInlV_165m_DNA_FD_51729 | JGI IMG/M metagenome (IMG submission 51729) | reverse complement strand
TCAACCCATTCCCATACGTTCCCAATCATGTCCAAGGTGCCAAAAGGTCCGGATCCTAAAGGGAATGACCCGACAGGTGCAACCGAAGCAAACCCATCTTTTTCTTCGACAAGGTTGGCGAATGACCTTTTGGTTTTATTGCTCCAATAGGTAGGTTTCTTTGACGAACCTCCTGCCGCCAACTCCCACTCAGCTTCTGTCGGTAAACGTTTTCCCACTGCCCGGCAATGTTTATCTGCGTTGATCCATGCAATACCCATGGCTGGACAGGCTAAACAGGTTTTCTCTGTTATATAGGTTTGGTCGTGAGTTGGGTGTGTTTTTTTGTATTGCTTCACGGTCACCTCAGTATGGTCAATATAAAACATGTCCATTATTTTTAGGCCATTGGAAACATTAATGGGAGAGGTAAAGCTTCCTTGCTTTGGTTTTAGTCGGTTGGTTTTATTAACTGAAGGATCAACCAAAACCATAAGCGTGCCACTAACTGGATGAATTATGGTGGGTAATAATATTTGATCGTACCTNGAAGATAGGGGTAGTTTTTTAGTATTTTTTTTATGCTTAATTGTTCGTCTTTTTTGTTTTTTAGTATGTTTTTTAGTATTTCTTTTATGTGTTTTGGCATGGAGGGCAAGTTGTTCAATACTTACTCTGTCTTTTGGCNGGTGTTTTCTAGAATGCTTTCGATGTTTGCTTAAGCCTGAATTACATGCTGATATAAAAAAAAAGGTAAGTAATGTAACGGCTAATACAGTTTTCAAGATTCCTTATTCCTTTGTAAGCATAGATTCAAATCTTTTTTTTAAACTATTGTAGCGCTCATACTCTATTTCTGCCAATTCTGGTTTCCCAATTTTTTCATAAGTGAACCCTAAACTATATCGAGCATTAAAATTGGTGGGATCTAGTTTTATCACGGTCTTAAAGGCTTGTACCGCTTTTTCATATTCATTCCGATAATTATATATTCCGCCTAGCCCATAAAAAGCACTCACATTTTTTGGGTCCAGTTTTGTAGCTTTTAAAAAAGAATCAAACGACTTATCATAGGAACCTTTTTCACTATGTTTTGTGGCTTCTTGGACTAATTCGTCACTACTTTTGGATGAACATTGACTGGTGACCAAAAAGGTAAAGATGATAATAAAAAAAGCAAAGATGCGAGTAGAAGAGTACATATATTAAAAGTACAAATATAAAAAATTTCTCATGCTCGGGAATGTCTGTAAGTTCAAGTTCTTTGTAAGGCTAGATGTATGAATAAATTTTTCTTTATACGGTGTTACGATATCAGCAAGTGAAGGCGTCAAATTATCCTTCAGTGAGTAATCGCTGTCGCAGTCAATGTTGGCCGTTCGTTAGGACGGAGTCCGCCACTGCCAAATATTGGAGTCGGTTCGTTGCATAATGCCCCACAATCTGCAATACCAGAACTTAGAGGTGATTCTCCAAAATGAAGTAAAAATAATTTCTCTGTTTCACTGAATGCTTTTTCAAGGTTCCTTCGGTCCTTTTCACCGCGCATTCCAAAATAGGGGAAATGGTGAATATACTTACCAAATAGGTTCTCGCAGTCAGACATGTATTTCTGCGTATCTAGGATGTGAGTGTGCCAGAATATATCGATCTCTTTGCTGGGAACGATCACTTTGTCACTATATATACTCGATAGATACAGAAATCTACGATACCAAATTTCTAACACTTCGGTTTTGACAAGGGACCAGCTGGGGCCATCTTCTCTTTGCGTAAGAGAAAATTTAATTGATTCTAAATCTAGATTACGACTAAATTCATTAAACGATTTTTTTTTCATATCCCAGGCTCTCTTGGAAAGTGTTGAATAAAAAATGCAATTGATGTTTAAACTATTTTAGACTCTCTTTCTCAGGAAATAAAATTAAAAAAATCTGATCATGTGCCTCATTTACTTTTAAATACTTTTATCAAACTTTAGTTAGCGTCAGATAACAAGTTTATAAGACACACGAATTCCACTTGCGTAAATGTCAGCCCAGTGAGAATCAAGTTTTTGCTTAGGCGTGAGCAAGTCCTGAAATGAACAAGGTCTAGTAATATGACTAGACCAATCTAGTGGTTCCCAGGCTAAACCTAGCGACTCAAACCACAATTCTAACATTGCGTGTGTGGGTAAGGTAGTCAAGCTTAGATTGCGCCCTTTCCGATTAAAGCTTTCGGGTAGATTATAATCCTTTTTTTCTGTTTGGGTAGGGCATGATATCATCAGAGGAAGGCTGAGAATTTGATTTGTCAAATGAGGATGCGTTCTTGGTGCGTCCTTTCCCTGGACCGCCGAATAGGAAGTTGTGAAAGTATCAATGAGAATAGTTTCTTTTGCTGCACGTGCCATAAGCTTGAGTAAACGGTAAGGCTCAGTCATATAATATAGAACACCAAAACAAAAGACGGTGTCGAAAGAATTCGGTTCTACCTCTTCTAGAAATTCGAGAACATCATAAGTTTCAAATTTGTACTTCGATGTGCTTATATCTTCTTTAGAAAATAAATCTATGCAACGTTTTGTTGTACGTTTTTCTACATCAATACCATGGATAAATTTTGCCCCGAGCTGTAAAGCTGCCCAAGAAAAAATTCCGGTGTGAGACCCGATATCTAGGATAGATTTATTTTGAAGGTGTTGACGATTGTTATCCAGTAAAATACCAATTCGGCTATTAACACACTCAGAGTGATAAGGAATAGCCCATCTTTTAGTTCTGGTGTCCGTAGTTAAGAATGGGGAATCAGGAGGAATATAAATCTTCATGGTTGATCAATGGGTAAAGATATTAAAAAGACTCTTATGGTGAAGTTGTCTAGAAACGGTCAGGTTTTTAATCAAAAAATGCTACTACATTAGTATTAAGGCAATAGTATGCATTGGTTATACGGAGTTGTTTGTTTAAGGACATATCCTTAAGAACATGAAATTAGTATTCTATATATGTAAGTATTAAAAAAAATACTTTTATTGCAGTGTTGTCGGCAGACTGACCCTCAAGGTCCTTGGTGTTTGTTGCTACTGTTAATGTGGGTCTAACTAAACAGCCATGATTCTCATACTCTATCTTAAAAAATTTCTAGAGATACTATAATGGAAGAAAACTAATATGAAAGAAAATTTCATTGAATAAAAAAAAGAAAAACAAAAAAAGATCTATGAGGGAAGACCTTATCTCAGAAGAAGGTTTGTCCTCTATCGGTGAAGCTTTTCGAAAACTTGACCCCCATATGGCGATTCGCCTCAAAGCTCTTCAGGGAGTCGAGTCTCCAGCCGAATGGGTAATGGAGGTAATATTTGATTTATTTCCTTACGCTTGGAAAGATACAGAGTTACTTGGAGAAGCTATCCTAAGTATCTTTGCATGTGAATATGAGGAAGCAGTTGAGACTTTAAAAGGAGTCGTGCGTATGAGCCCGGATGCCTACCCAGCGTATCATCTTTTAGGGCATGTATACGGTTGTATGGCGAATTACAAGGATGAAATCGAGTGTTATAGGAAAATCATAAAATTAAGAAGCGATTACCCTCAGGTTTATTATAGTCTTGGAATGAGTTATTGGTTAGCCGGGCGGGACAAAAAAGCAATGGCAGCATTTCATACTGCTATCCCAATGACCCCAGAATTTGCAGTCCCAGAATTTTGGTTTACATTCACATTCGAAAAACTTAAGCGTTATCCAGCAGAAAATAATGGAACAGGTGATAAGAATACCATCGAAAAAAACCGCGTTCTATCTCACCTGTTTCATATGATTGGATTAGAATTAATAGAGTATGGTCACAATTCAGAAGCACGTCAGGCGTTCAAAAAATCTATACAACTACTGCCAGAATTCGCAGAATCCTATTATCAATTAGGTTCTGTTCATATGAAGAAGTTGAGAAATTCTAAGCGTTCTGAAAAATACCTGCGAATGGCAGAACATTTATTTCAAGAGCAGAAAGAATTTCAGAAGGCAAAATTGATACAGCAGGTTTTTGACTCCACGGATCTTCTCATAGATAAAAATAAAGCCGCGGAAGACTGGTTAAAAGAAGGGCTTCGACTCCAACAATTAGGTTTGAATCAAGCTGCAGTAGATGCATATAAAATCTCTATATCCTTTAAACGGGACTTTATGGATGCTTATTATAATATGGGGATCGCTTATGGAAGCTTAGAAGAGATTGGGGTTGATGTCATTGATCATGCGATAGGATGCTTAAAGCAAACTATTCGTTTGAGTGCTGATTTTATTCATGGGTATATTGCACTTGGCGCTGCTTATATTAGAAAAGAGGAATACGAAAAAGCACTAGATGTTTTGAGCAGAGCGCTAACACTTGATTCGAAAGATTCGAACGCACATTATTATATTGGAGTCACCTACCGGGCATTGAAAGATTTTGAAAGAGCAGCGACCTCTCTCCGCAGTTCGGCATTGTTAAAACCGGATTCATTGCAGGCGCAATACTTTTTAGGCCTTGTTTTGCTAGATTGTGAAAAGTTTCAGGGTGCATGCGATGCTTTTAGTGAAACAGTACGCATTAAGCCAGACTTTGCTGAGGGACATTACATGCTAGGTTACATATTCTTTGAAAAACTATTTGATGAGGAAAAGGGAGTCCATCATCTTAGTAAGGCGGAAAAACTTTATATTAAGTTGGAAGACTTTGATAGTCTGGAACGAGTTCGGAAAATATTAAGAGATTAAGGGGAGGGGCTAATAGTTATAGCCTAGGCCATTCTTGCAATAAAAATATAGTATTTAAACTTAATGAAACCATGCATGGGATGAAAAAATATCTGAATGATTTCTTGTAGTCAGAATAGAGAGGACACTGTAATAGAGGGTGATGAATAATAAAATAATCTTATTGGTTTTAATTGGGGCAGGGGTTGCTTCGTTTTATTTTTTTGATATGCAACAATATTTATCATTTGAAAGTTTGAAAGCCAACCGAGAGAGGTTGAATTTTGCTTTCCACGAGAACCCCATTATTTTTATGTCAGGGTTTATTGGAATTTATTTTTTAATAGTTGCCCTTTCGTTACCTGGGGCAACGGTACTTACTCTGACCGCGGGTGCTATTTTTGGGTCAGTTCTGGGGACATTTCTTGTCAATGCAGGGGCAACCTTAGGGGCGACGGTTGCTTTTCTCAGTGCTCGTTTTATTTTTCGCGACTGGGTTGAAAATAAATTCAATGACAAATTAGTTTTTATCAATAATGGAATTTCGGATAATCCTATTAGTTACCTGTTATTTTTGAGGCTGGTTCCATTATTTCCATTTTTTCTGGTTAATCTTGTTTTGGGGGTGACNCAGGTTCGACTCTCGATTTATTTTCTCAGCACAATGATAGGAATTATGCCAGGCTCATTTGTTTATGCTAATGCNGGCAGTAACTTGGCACGNATAAATACTATCTCTGATATTGCNTCCCCAGAAATATTTGGAGCCTTCATTTTGTTAGGCATTTTTGCTTTGATACCCGCCTTTTACCGTCGTTATAAATGAATAANTTGTTAAATTATAATTGATGCTTTCCAAGTTTTAGGTTTTCTGTGGTTTATCTGATTAGTTTATAGGTTTATGCAGGGATGGGTAGGTTATGCCTACTAGATGGAATCTTACGTTACATGGGGTTAATAAGAACCATGGAGGATTNCACTTAGATGANCCAAGCTAAGTTTCGCATGANCACTGAGGTTCTATTATGATTTTGAGTGTGGTNTGAGGTTTCTAATGATTAATGATCGGTTAACTACAACAGGAGGTTTCAGAGGTNTTCCCCGTTGGCTTTTCAATTTNTGGGTCGGTTAATATAAACTGCCCATTATAGGAATGCGAAGACAATATTGTCGCAGTATTGCGGTCGACTTCGACAGCGGCACCAAGTTGAAATTTAGTCCCTTGAAAAATCACAGTGTCAAAAGGTCCTGTATAGGTAGCAAAAACAGAATTACTATCACTTGGGTTTTCTCTTGAAGAAAANTTAGACCCCTCTATCGTGTAAGAATAGAATTTAATGCCCGAAACTTCTTTCCATAAGTAGTCTTTTTGTATGCGTAATCCATTGAATTTATTTTCTCGAGCAAAGTTGATAAATTCTTGTAGGGTAAGCGCTCCAGAGATACACTCTCCCCAAAGTTCCTTGTTGTTTCGCATTTCATCTGGGACTTCAACTTCTGAAATAATATCTGCGATTAGAAAACGTCCCTCATTCTTTAAAATTCTATGTATTTCTTTAAAAACGGCTCCTTTTTGGTAGAAAGATTGATCACGCAATTTGACGTAACAAGATCGACGGACATATCTTCAATGGGAATATTTTCAAGAAACCCCCGTTTAAATTCTATATTATTGTAACCAAGGTTTTTAACGACTTGATCTGCATTTTTCCTGGCAACGTTTAGCATCTCTTCAGTCATGTCTATCCCGTAGACATGGCCCGTTTTTCCTACATACTTTGCAGCGATAAAACAATCGATACCGCCACCTGACCCAAGGTCTAGAACTGTTTGTCCCTCTTGGAGACCCGCCTTTCCTACTGGACTTCCACAGCCATATGAGATTTCTAAAACTTCTTTAGGGATATGGGACAAATCATCCAAATCGTATTGGGTCGGGCAACACAAACTTTCCTGAGGTGTGAGGGCTGCATTTGAATAAAAACTTTGAACNTCATNTTTGGAAACATCTTCTTTCCCTGAATTTTTATCACAGCAGGATGCGATGTCATTCATTTTATTTTTCCNTTCAAACTTGATTGGCCTTGTANTTTATAGCCGGCCTTAATTACTTGTTGAGAACATAAATTTAATCGACTTCATGTCTGGATTCTTATCTTAAAAAATNAACTTTCCTTCGCCAACCGCTCTTTAATTCCTACTTCGTAAAACTGTTTTAGAAAGGATTTTGTCAGCCGAAATGGGTTGAAGGTGATATCCACTGGGAATTTGGCAAGTTTAAAGTCGGACACTTTGAATGCATCTACATTAAGTTTTCCTATGCATTTGATTTTTTTTAGGTCCCACTGTCCATAGTTTTTAATTCTGGCAGCCTCTAGTGTATAGACGTTCTTCCAAGGAACCCCGACGATTTCGGTCATTACACGGTCTAGCGCCGTCATATCTTGTCCCGCAGCAAGAAGTCCGAGCGGGTATGGGGTTCCATTAATTGGACCATTCCCTTGCATAGCGCTAATTCCATCAATGATTGTTAGGGAAGGGGCTACCTGTTTAGCAATATCAACCAGCATCTTACCGAATGTAACCTTGTTATTTTTAACAAGGCAATGGAGGACCGGTTTTTTTTTCCCTATAACTAAGCCGAATAAGTTTTTGATAGACAAAGTGAGTGTCATCTGACAGTGAGATTTAAATTTTGGTAAATTAATAATGCTGTCGTATTCACGGATGCTACCGGCTATTTTTAGGCCAGGAATATTTTCTTCGGTCGTTAAAGAAACCGGATTAGATAGTGGTTTGATACGGATTCCATAACGTTTTGATAAATTACCATACCCAGCTTTTTTAGCTACGGATAGAAGACTACCAATAGCTGGACTATCACTCAGGTCAATTTTATTTACTCCGAGATCTTTAAGTACGCGACATACGGCCTCGATTAGAGCTGGGTGGGTTGTTACGCACCGCCCCGGTTCAAATCCGCGCAAAAGATTGGGTTTGAGTAAAATTCTACTGGAAGGACTAAATAGCTGACCCTGGTCGCCTAGCAAATTTACGCTTGCGCGTACGAAACTTTCAATAGGGTCAACGTGATAAGAATTAAGTTTATGGAGGAGAATTTTAGGTTTCATGATCAACTATGAATTGTATGCATCATATTATACATTGTTGACCCTTTTAATAAAACTTAAATGGCAATGGATCGGACTATAAAAAGTTAGATATTAGAATATGTTTATGGATGGGTTCAAACCTGTTCTCAATTTTCTATGTATATTGATTTCTAGAGGTTAATTTTTGAGTACAAGGATTGATAGATCCCATAGTTGCGAAGTACTTTTTTAACGTACTTTCTAGTTTCTGGGTATGGAATAGATTCTATGAATACGTCAGGGTCTTGAAGGTGGCTGAATCTTTTTAGCCATTTTTTTAGATTGTGAGGCCCAGCGTTATATGAAATCAAAATATGAGTTTTATTTTNATTAAAGCGTTTGTTTAGTTGTTCAATGTATTGGATTCCCAGTTGAATATTTATCTCNGGATTAAATAGAATTGTGGCGTCAAAGGGCGGGTTCTTTTTAGAATTAGCATAAAGTCCCCGCCCAGTTTCTGGCATGATTTGCATTAGTCCTATTGCTCCAGCACGNGACTGAACTTGGGAATTAAACAAACTTTCTTGTCGNATAAGTCCTTTTACAAAGTATGGGTCGACATTGAAAACTTTGGCGTTGTCATGAATGATTTTTGCGTAAGCCAAGGGGTAAAAGGTTTTCCAAAATTTTTTAGTAAGATCTTTTTCTCGTAGTTTTGTTTTGAAATTTTTGTATAGTTGCAAAACCCGCATAGTATCGGAATAGGCGTGCGCATCGTTATAAAGTTTGGTTAACCAAAGTACCCCTGAAAGATTTTTTCGTGTGNTGCTCTCAAGTTTTTTGATTTCTAGTTTTGCATCCTGATAAAATCCTGTGGCTGATAACTCAACACCTCGAGAATGGTGAAAGTGGGTATCTGTTGATAGTGTGGGTGTCGCGAGAGGAGNTTCTTTNTCTCTNTNAGTTTCCTGAGAAAACTTTTTGTCAAGTTTCATCTTTCCAGCTCTAATCCCATAATAGGTGTAAGGAAACGCCATGTTAACATTNNTGAAAATTTGTTGAGCCAGATCCATATGCTTTAATTGCTTGGCTGATTTTGCNCTCCAGAACATGCTGCTCTCAATGAAGAGGCCCGATGGNTATTTATGTATGCTGTTATCAAANTAGTCATAAGCTTTTTTAAAATTCCCTGTCGTGTAGTTCATCCAGCCCAGTTGCCATGCGGCACGCTCGGCATACTCACCTGAGGATTTGTTAGCTAGTTCTTTGTAATATTTGGTTGCTTTTGGGTATCGTTTTTTTTCCTCATGCATTTTGCCAATAAAAAAACGGGCTTGATTTGCCANTGTGTGGTTTGTCGCCGTATCGATTGAGTTTTTAAAGTATTTAAGCCCGTCTCGATAATAACCTGTGTTCCAAAGGTTCCGGCCAATCATGAATAAAGCTTCTTGCTTACGTTTATGGTTTGGGTGGTGTGCAAGAAATTTTTTAAGTGCAGAATTAGCCAGATTGCGTTTGCGAAGACCTTTCTGTGCTCTTGCTAAGTAAAAATAGAAATTAGCTGGGAGGGAAGTGTTAATCGTTAATAATTCAGAAACTTCGCTAACGACCTGCTGATATTCCACCTCGCGGAGTAATGCTCTAGTGCGTTGTTCATATTCTTTGAGAGCTAAAGGTTTGATGTTAATTGTCATGTCTTTAGCGAGTTTATTCATTTCTTCTTTTGCCTGACGTGTTATTTGATTTGTGGGAAAAGCAATATGAAGCAAACGGTAGCGATCATAGGCTTCACTTTTGTTCCCCAACTTTTGGTAAAGATCTCCTTGTAGAAAAATAATTTCGGGTAGGTGCGACCTATACTCAGAGCGCACTGAAAAACCTGAGATTCGTTTTTCAATCTGGCCGAGTACGTTAAGGGCTGTTTGGATTTTATTATCTTTTTCTAAAATCTTCGCCAGTAAAACATTACTTTTTGTTAATAATAGAGTGTTTGGAAATGTTTTATGGATGATGTTAACTTGTTCCAATGCTTCTTTGGTTTTTCCAGATCTCAAGAATACCTCTGCCAAGTGGAAGCGAATGTAGTCTTCTATTTCTGGGTAAGATTTGATAGAGGCTAGGAACAACTCGATTGATTCATCTAGCTTATTGGTGCGAGCTAGACTATGAGCGAGAAGATAAGAGACGCGTTTTTTTTCTAACGAATTGGAACTCGAAGAGTGGGTAGAACGAAATAACAGGACAGCCTGATGGAAATTTCCTTTATGAAATTGAGATAATCCAGAGGAATAAGATTCTGTCTCTTTTCCCATTACGCTTTCAGGGTTTGCAAAAGAGAGTGAAATAAAAAAGGCGAAGAGGCTTAATGTTTGAGGGATGAGAGTAAGGATTTTATCTCTTAGGGTAATTGGACTGTCAGATGACTCGGCATTAATTATTTTAGCGTCGTAAAGTTTTTTAAACCAAGTGATCTGGCGTTTTGCATAATTTCTCGTATCTTGCTTGATTAGGTCGATGGTTTTTTCTAATGATTGTTCTTCATGTAGAAACTTTATGATTTGTGCGTATCCAATACTTTGGAATGGTTTTAGCTTTTCAGAGAATCCTTGCGCTAAAATATTTTTCACTTCTTCGATCCATCCGTTTTCGATCATTTTTTCGACACGTTGGTTGATGTTGGCGTAAAGATCTTTTCGGTCTCGTTCAATGAGGAAAGTGTGAATGGGGAATTCATAGTTTGTCTTTGAATTTTCTTTGCTAAACCTGGAAAAAGGTGTCCCTGTTTGGCGATAAACTGAGACTGCCCTTTCGATACGCTGTCTATCCTGAGGACGGATTCGTTCTGCTGAATTAGGATCGATTTTATGGAGTTCCCTGTGCATTTCCGGAAGTCCTTTCGTTTGGATATCAGATTGGACTTGTTTTTTAATTTCTGGGTTTATTTGTACTGCGCAGTCGTAACTCTCACATAAAACCTTGATGTAGAGTCCAGTGCCTCCGGTTATTATGGGGACTTTTCCTTGGCTAAGCAACTCTCTCGTATGAGCTAAAGCCTTAGTTTTAAAGTCGAATGCGGAGAATTCTTGATCAGGTTCCAGTATATCTATTAGGTGGTGTGGAACTCTAACTCTTTCAGCAGGCGTTACTTTTGCTGTCCCTATATTAAAATACTTGTAAACCTGCATAGAGTCCGCGCTAATGATTTCTGAATTAATTTTCTCAGCTAATTCGATCGCGGTATCGCTCTTGTTGGATGTTGTCGCCCCAGCTAGAATAATTAAAGGAAGCATAAACTTTTTCCATTTCTTTCGAATACGAACCGTCTTTATTATAAACAAATAGAGGTGGTTCTATGACACATTCTACTTGTCGGTTTTTAACAGACTCAATTAAAAATATACGAGCATCAGCCTCGCGTGAACCGTGTATAAAACGAAGCCTTGAGGGAAATAATTTGTGAGAGCAGAGCGTTTCCTGTACTTCTTTTAGTCTTAAGGGTGGATAGGCCATAACCAAGGCCCCCCCGTATTTTAACAAACTGCTTGTTTTAGTAAGAAGTGAATTTAAATTCATATATATTTCGTGCCGTGCTACCGCTTTTTCATGACTCGGATTCATGCGCCCTGTGTTTAATTTTCGATATGGTGGGTTTGAAATTACGGTNTCAAATAGTCCANCTTTANAGTTCAGTGTCGAGTCGGTAAAGTCACCATGAACAAGGCTTACTTTGTTTGAGATTCCGTTCTTTGACATATTGATAACAGCGAGATCATAAAGAGATTTTTGAATTTCTATTGCTGTAATTTTTCCTAACTCTACTTGTCTTGACGCAAGCAGAGGGATGATCCCGCATCCGGTTCCAATGTCTAGGAGTCTGCTGCCCGTTGATAAACTTGCAAAGTTCACTAACAAGAATGGTTCAATGGAGTAACGGTACCCATCAAGTGTTTGTTCTATTGCTAGCGGACTTGATAAATTAGACGTGGCCATGAGATTGTTGAGTTTAAGTTGATATTGAATAAACCAAAATNAATCCATAACTCAATGTCATAGGAGCTTCTTTCGGTTGTGAAATGAGATCATATTATTTAATAGGCCAAAAAGGGAATTTCGGTTTACCTAACAAGGTGGCTAATAGTTCACTTTGGTAAACCATAGGATGATGACGTAAGGTAACCAAATACCCATTCGAACTGGATAAAATTGATTCAAGAGTAGTATTTGAATGTATGTCTACTATTTCTCCGATCTTTTGTCCTTTTGTAACTTCTGAACCGAGTTTAACTGTTGGGATGAAAAAACCGCCTGCGTGGGAGGTTACAAACTCTTCGTTAGATTGTCTATTAAATTTCATTTGATATTTAATCGGTTTTTTTTGGTTATGGCCCAAAACNTCTGACCACAGAAGACTATTGATAAGTCCAGGAAGTATATTTTCGCAAAGAGGTATGTCCAAGTGGTTAGGTTTTCCTGCAGAAAGAATTACAGAAGTAATCATTTGATCCACCCATTGGTCATAAAGGCAAAACCTGAAGGTAGATGAGGTTTTTGGTTCTCGAGCGTTTTTGATGGCGAGGCTTCTTGCGAAATTTTTAGCAAGGCCATCAGGGTTTAGGCAGAGTAAATGAGGAGCATCATCATAATGAGTGTCTCCACTTTGAAGAATAATTCCAAACTGAGAGTCATTTGTTTGTCGACAGACAGTGGCGGCAATTTGTTCGGGAACTTCACCCTGGTCGTTCCCCGGAAACGCAAGGTTCATGTCCAAATCGTGGAAGGACCACAGGCCTTTACCTTCTTGGATAGCGGGAAGATTGATCGTAGGTATGATTTTTATCACGCCCTTTAAATAGTAACCTGGTTCATTTCCAGATTCCACTGAGTTAAGAAAACGAATAAGTCGCGAACAAAGGTAAATGCCGTTTAGGTGGTTCCCTTGAATTCCAGAAACAATTGCAATAGTTTTTTTTGGTTGAGTCCCTCTCCAAGTGAATTGTGCAAGTTCGGTTGGAGGACCAAGGGGCGATTGAATAGATAGAATTGTTTCTTTCACGTTATTATACCTTTAGCGATTCTACCTAGAAGTGCGCCTGGATAAACAAGGGGGTGTTCGCGCACAGTGAAAAGAAACCCACTTTCAGGCGCTGTCACTTCCTGTAAAATTAGACCATTTTTTGCATTCACCACTTCGCCGATCACTTCTCCCTTGGCAATGTTTTTTTTGATGTCAGTATGTCCGATAAACAATCCTGCGTATTTGGAGTGAACTTGGATAACCTGGGAAGGCTGAACGATTATTGGATGACTAACTGAAACCGGAGGGTTATTTGTTACTACTACTCCCACTTGATATAGGAGGTTCAACATACCTAACAAGATACGGTTTGAAAAATTCTGATTGATGCGCAAGGCAATCCCAGTTTCAATGATCAACGTCGGTATTTTAGATTGGTTCATGTTGTAACCTAATGTTGATTTGAACATAGGAAATTGAGGGTGAACCCAGATAAGGTCGACATTGCAATGAACGCCAAGGGGGATAAGTTTTTTGTGAAAACCTTCGGTGATTCTTATTTGGGGGGTTTCCTTGAGATGTAGATTGCTGGCGTGAAAATCGATCNCAATNTCAGCAGAGGATTTCAGGTCATGCATTAATTCCTGAGCACATTTGGATGCTAGGGAATTGCCATCAGACCCCCCAAACTGGCGATTATAATCAATTGAAAGAAATGGCCATAAACGAGTTCCAATTGAAGTTGCTTGCGGGTTAACTGTTGGGTAAATATGTACTTCACCTTGAAATGCTTCTGGTTGAGTCTTTTGTAGTTCACTTAGATGTTTGGTTAGAAGGTGACAAATGTATACACCTTCTAATTCGTTTCCATGAAGTCCGGAGACAAAAGCGACCCTCTTAATCGGTCGTTTTCGAAAAGATGGAAAGGATTGTTTGAGAATTTCTACTCTTTGTCCTGATGGTGTCTGATAAGAAGAGATTGCTCGGTTTTGCAAAAGATTTTCCTTATGGGCAGCTTTTAAGGGCTAATTTTTTTTATTTTAATCTTCATGGCATCTATTTTCCGCTTCAGAGTGTTACGGTTGATCCCAAGGGCTTTAGCGACAGAGATTTGTTTCCCCGAGTGTTTTTCGAGGGCAACTTCAAAAAGTTGTTTCTCGACTAATTGAATAATCTCCTCGTAAATATTTCCGTCCTTAGTTTCTTGGTTTTTCAGGAAGTACTCAAGAATCAATTGCCTGAAACGATTACTCAAGAGGCCATCGATTTCTGTGGTATTGAAGTTGTCTGGAATAATATGCTCTGGAAGATGTTCGGAAAGAATGGGTCCAGTTCTAGCTAAAACAACGGCACGTTGAATGACGTTTTCAAGTTCCCGAATATTCCCTCTCCAAGAATAGCTATTAAGAATTTCAACAGTTTCGGAAGAGAGATATGTTTCTCCTTGAATTAGGTCCGTTGTGTTTTTCTTTAAAAAATGGTTTGCTAGGAGGGTTACATCTTCCATTCGCTCACGAAGTGGAGGAATGGATATATTGATGACGTTGAGCCTGTGAAACAAGTCTTCGCGAAACCGTTTTTGTTTCATCAGTTCTTCTAAGTTTTGATTGGTGGCGGCGATAATTCTTACATTCGCTTGAAGAATTTCCTTTCCCCCAACTCGATAAAAATCTTTGTTTTGCAGTACCCGAAGGATTTTTGCTTGGAGAGCAAGTTCCATATCACCAATTTCATCTAGAAAAAGAGTGCCTCCTTTAGCTATTTCGAACTTCCCTTTTTTTTGATCGACTGCTCCGGTAAAGGAACCCTTTTCATGGCCGAATAGTTCGGACTCAAGAAGTTCTCTTGAAATAGCAGCACAGTTGATACAGATAAAAGGATGGTCCTTTCGTTTGGAGTAATAATGCATGGTCTCAGCAATCATTTCTTTGCCAGTACCACTTTCTCCTGTAATGAGTACCGAGAGGTCAGATGAAGCAGATTTGCCGATAGTTTTAAAAATATCCTGCATCACCTTATTTTTTCCTACAATTGATCTAACGGGATGCCCTTCTATTTCCTTCTCTATTTTGGGTCGTGATGGAATTTGAACATCTCTATTTGCTTCAACTCGGTCGATCAAGGCATAGACAGTTTCAAAATCAAAAGGCTTACTAATGTAGTCGTAAGCACCTGTTCGCATGGCTTCGATGGTATTATTCATGGTGTCTTGGGCTGTCATAACTACAATTTTAGCTTGAGGATTTGTTTTTTTGACTTCTTTAAGAAGGGTAAGCCCACTCATTTCATCCATGAAGATGTCTGAAAAAATGAGGAGGTAGTTTTGATTTTTTATTTTTTGAAGAGCCTCTTCTGCATTTTTGGCAGTATGTACAGTGTAATTCTTTTTTTCCAGAGCCTTTTTAAATATCCGCCGAATATTTTCCTCGTCATCAACAATAAGAATTTTTTGCGCATCATTCATTAGGCCATCCTACCATTTATTTGTTTACAGGAAGAAATACTTGAATATCCGTGCCAATATTCTCTTTCGAGGTGACTTTAATTTTNCCATGATGATTTTCTATAATTTTAAGTGAAACGGCCATCCCCAGACCGGACCCTCTTTTTTTTGTTGTAAAAAAAGGAGTAAATAATTTTTTTATAGTGGCGGTAGTCATCCCAAGGCCAGAATCAGTAATCTTCACAACTATATTGTGCGAGGACAAGGTATCCTTATTTTTTCGAAAGGTGTAATCAGTGTTATATTTGGTGGAGATACGAACTTGCCCTCCCTTAGGTGAAGCTTCCACGGCATTTTTAACCAAATTGAGAAATACCTGTTTAAGCTCGTCCTTATTTGCCTNGATAGTTGGTATGCTGGGGTCATAGACTTGAACGAATNCACCCTCTTTCATTTCAAGGGATCCTTTTTCGAGGANAAGAATTTCCTCTAGTACTTGATGGATATTCGTTGGTTTAAAATCATTTAAAGCAGGGCGGGTTAGGTCCATCATTTTCTTTACTAGACGGTTTATTCGATCTACTTCTTCTATCACTATTTCCATATACTCACGTTGGCCGTTATTTTTTAGATCTTTTAAAAGTAATTGTGCTGAGCCCCTGATGCCACTGAGAGGATTTCGAATTTCATGTGCCATGCCAGCTGTAAGGGTGCTAAGAGTAGATAAATGTTCTGTTTGTTGAGAAATTTCTTGAAGCTCTTTGATGAGGCTGGTGTCTTGTATTAAAATGAGCCCAGCTGTNATTTCGAGGTCATCCTTTATTAATGGCGAAAAAGTAAGGTTNACNGTGAATCGCTCATTCTTTGATTTGTGACACCCAATTCCCTCTACATGATGAAATGAAATTCCCTCGGTAATGGATTGGCGCGCTTTTTTAATTATATTTGGTTGGTCGGGGAATAGCTTCGACAGAGATCCCCCTTCAAGGGAACGTCGTGAACGTTGAAAAATTTCTTCCGAAGCTTGATTAACTTTGGTTACCTTAAGGTCGGCTGAAATGATAAGAATTCCATCAACAAGCGAGGTGAAAATATTTTGATAAAAATTTTCAGACTCTACCATCTAGCCTCCATTAGTGTTAGGTGGCGGTTTTAGCGGGAGACTTTTTACCCCCGGAATAAGGGCTTTTCTGGGTAGGTTTTTTCGGGGCTGGTTTGGTAGCTGTTTTTTCATTAGGAGTTGGAGCCTGAGATGCAGAAGGGGAAGGGGTTTTTTCACTAGAAGTTTCTCCATCAGCACTTGTGCTCTTGTTGGCTGTGGTGTTCTTACCCTCGGATTCCCATCCTTTTTTCCGAGCTTCTGACGGATAATCAGATGTATACCATCCGGAACCCTTAAGTATAAAACCAGAGGCAGATACCAGCCGGTGTACCTTACCCTTGCAACTTGGGGCAGTACAGTTTCTCAATGGTTTAGCAGAAATGGATTGCATTGCCTCAAAAGTGGTGTTGCATTTTTTGCATTCATATTCGTAAATAGGCATCGATTGATGGCTCCTTAAAAAACAACGATGATTGTAGGNATGTTTNTCACAGTTTCACCCACTCCTTTGTGGATGAATTTTTTAAAATTACCTACGAATAAATTCTTATATATTGGATAACCACTTGTTAAACTTNGTGTGGTTCCCGTGTACTATTTCGAAGAACATNTTTTGAATACGACCNGTGGTTTTTCCTCTTTTGCCATTACCTATTGTACGGTTATCGATTTCCCGTACAGGGGTGATTTCTGCTGCTGTTCCTGTTAGAAAAACTTCGTCGGCAATATAAAGTTCGTCCCTTGTGATACGGCCCTCTTCAACATCAACTTTTAAATGTTTTGCGATTTCAAAAACAGAGTCACGCGTGATTCCTTCCAGATTGGAACAGGATAAGTCTGGGGTTTTAAGTCGGCCTTTTGACAAAAGAAATATATTTTCGCCAGAACCTTCTGAAACATAGCCTTGTGGATCTAGCAAGATGGCCTCATCATAACCATCACGGACAGCTTCTGATTTAGCAAGAATGGAGTTGACGTAATAACCGCAGGCTTTGGCTCGTGTCATATTTATATTTACGTGATGCCTTGTAAATGATGAGATGCGAACTCGGATGCCCCGATTAATTCCTTCATCGCCTAGGTAAGCTCCCCAAGGCCAAGCGGCAATAGCAACACGAACATCGACTCCGCTAGGGTTAAGGCCCATTTGGTTATGCCCAAGAAAAACGATTGGACGGATGTAACATTCTTCTAATTTGTTTTTTTTAACAACTTGCAAAACAGCAGCAATAATTTCTTTTTTTGAAAAAGGAACATCAATACCCAATACGATTGCAGAGTCAAATAAGCGATCGATATGTTCCTGTAAACGAAAAACAGCAGATTTATTCTTTTTTACCTGATAGCAGCGAATGCCTTCAAATACCCCGAGCCCATAGTGGAGAGTGTGAGTTAAGACGTGCACATTAGCTTCATCCCATGGGACAAAACTCCCGTCAAGCCAAATTTTTTCTGATTTCTCCAACTTAAAGCTTCCCCTGATCATGTTGATAAGCGTTAATCCTTAATAATATTAGCCACTCCCCTTAAAATCAAGACAATAAATAATTGACATGTTATTATAGGTTTGATATTTTCACCGTTCGCCTATTATGGGCCGCTAGCTCAGTTGGTAGAGCACTTGATTTTTAATCAAGTGGTCGAAGGTTCGATCCCTTCGCGGCTCACTTTTCTTATAGTTATGATGTTTTGCGAAAAAGTCCCCATCGTCTAGCCTGGCCCAGGACACCGCCCTTTCACGGCGGCGACGGGGGTTCGAATCCCCCTGGGGACGCCACTTTTCGGTTTCTAAAAAGACCTAAAAGCTTGTAATGAGTTTTTTAGAAGATTAATTTTTTAGAAAGAAGCGAATGCTTTAATACCCCCTGAATCAACCCCGCACCTATTTTTTTAGTGAGTACTGAACGTATTTGTGAGTTATGCGAGAGGATTTTAAGCATACTTAATTTAAGCAGTTTAAAATGATGGTTCAAATGGAAAGTGTTTTTTGGATTGTGTCGAAAATTGCCTGGGCCCTTATCGCTCCGGAAACTTTGCTGCTGTTTCTGATGATCCTGAGTGCTGTTTTATTGTGGACTCGATATAATAAGCAAGGACGTATACTGATTAGTTCTACAGTTCTCATTGTTGCTATGGTGTCCATTCTTCCTTTTTCATACTGGATTTTAGGTCCATTAGAGGATCGTTTCCCCGTCCCTGAAAAGTTACCGGACAGAGTTGATGGGATCATTGTTCTTGCAGGCGCAGAAGATATATCTGTTACCGCAGCACGCGACCAACCATCATTTAATGGCGGTGGAGAACGTTTGACTACATTTGTTTGGTTGGCGCATGTTTATCCTAACGCAGTTTTATTGTTTGCAGGAGGATCCGGATCTTTAACCAATCAAGAAAACAAGCCCTCTATTGTTGCTCGCAAGATTTTTAGTCAGATTGGCCTTGAACCAAAGCGAGTTCGATATGAATCAGACTCTAAGAATACTTTTGAGAATGCTTTGAAATCATATGAGTTAATCAAACCGACTCCAGATCAGCGTTGGATATTGATTACTTCTGCTTTTCATATGCCGCGGTCAGTTGGGTTATTTAGAAAGGTGGGGTGGAACGTTATTCCTTATCCAGTGGATTTTAATACAACCAAGAGAATTAGGTTAAAATTTGACCTTAGAGAAATTGGAAGATTCTCTCAGGGAATTCACGAATGGTTGGGATTGATTGTTTATAGAGCAATCGGGGAAACGTTGACTTTTTTCCCTAGCCCTGAAAGAGTAATCATTAAGAGCTAGGCTTTTTTTATTAAACAAAATATTATTTATTTCGAAACTCGAAAAAAGACACAATACTTTTTTTGTGTTCTTCGGTGATTTAATTTTATTTATTATTTTGTTAATCCATTCTTAAACTCAGGAAATAATTGACTCACCTGTAAACAAGACTAACAATGCCTGACCAATTGTTGGATCCTAAAACTCGCCCTTAACAAATGTA
>JGI26380J51729_10000532_pt1 | contig 19478 bp, 13 predicted proteins | sample SaaInlV_165m_DNA_FD_51729 | JGI IMG/M metagenome (IMG submission 51729) | reverse complement strand
GAGGTAAATCTTGATTTTGAATGCCTTGAAAACTTATCGCGCATAGCACGCCAAGACTATGGACTCGCAGGTGCCGTCCAGCACGGTGCATCCACCCTACCGAGAGATCTATTCAACAAGTTTCCAGAACTCGAAACTGCTGAAATTCACTTAGCGACAGATTTTCAAAATATGATTTATGATAACGAACTTTTTCCTGAAGATTTTAAAAAAGAAATTTACATACATTTACGAAAAAAATTCGCATCCGAAAAAAAAGAAGCTGACACAGATGAGCAGTTTATCTACAAAACTAGGAAAAAAGGGTTTGGTGAATTTAAATCCAAGTTCTGGGAACTCTCTAACGAAATCAGGACAGAGATAGGCAGTAATCTTCAAAAAAAAGTTGAACATCTATTTACCCAATTAAAAGTTGAAGATACCCTCGAAGTAACAAAAAGAACGACTCCTTTAGTCAAGGTTCTCCCTAACCTAGCTCAAGAAATTGCCTCTGCATAAGCTGAGAACTAGCAATTTGTTAACATGCAATGCATCAAAGTGGTGAGAATCAAGAGTAATTATTACCATCTATCCCTTTACTCTATTTTTAAACTCTTTAACCGAAGTGATGGCAGATGCTGGAACTCGCTCCTTACTCCCCTTTGCACGCATCAAAACCTCTAAACGCGGGGTCTGGGGATCTAAAAACAATTCACGCGCTTTCTCTATAACATCACTTTTACGCAGTTCTTTAATTGCCTGAATCAACTTCTTTTTGAACTGAAAATCCCCCTCTTCATCTGTAGCTAAGCTGTATAAGTCTCCAACAACAGCACCAATACTGTCACCTTCTTTTTCTAGTGCAATAATTTTCGCTTGCCGGTGTTTTTCAAACTCCTCATCGGACAAATTAGCAAATATTTTTTCCGTTGTTTTAAGCCAAAACCTGACTCTTTTACTCATTTCGAATGGACCATGAGTTGAGGATTGAATCAAAAACCTAAAAAACATACGCTTTTCGGTTCTCTGCTGAAAACTCCAGACAATATACCCTAACTGCTGATTTGTCCTCATTTGGGTATAAAAATCATTTTCTACAATTGAAGCTAATATAGAAACATTAGCCATAAGAGCGAGGTCTTTCTCTCCTATTTGAATTGTATATGAGAGAGAATTGTTATTATCCTCAACCTCTTTTGAAAACTGAATACGCTCACCAGAATTTAAAACTTCGACCATCTGTTCATACCTTTCACTCTTAGGAAGAGATTGGCTATTTAACGAATTCAGAAGAACCGACACACTTTCTTTGGCTTGCTCATCGGTCCAATTTCCATGGATTACTCCAGTAACATATACTTTCTCGTATAGGCTTCTCGCAAACGATTTTATGTCGTCCAGAGTTAGTGGACTCAATGCTTCTAATTTCTCTTCATCCGTATACTGATGTTCGAACATCATTAACCAATTATAATAACCACCTCGCTGGTATGCTTGGTTCAACTTCTTATTTTTCAAACCCCGAACCATGGCCTCTTTGATGTTTTTAAATTTCTGCTCATCAATATTTATATTGGTAAGATTTTTTGTGACAAGTTTTATTAAATCTCCAATACGCTCGGAATAACCACCAAGAGTTAGCACAATTCCTTTTTTATTAGTTGACAGTGAATAAGATAAACCGGCCTCTTGAATTGGATAAACTAATTCGTTTAAACCTTCTCTAACAATAGACCCGTATAGTTTAGCTAATTCCAAATTTTCAGGACTCCTATAAACTTTTGGAGTTTCTATTTGAAACATCAAACCAATTTTAGGCTGTTTGAACTTGTGATCATACAAAAACCAAACTTTTGCTAGATCATCCTGTCTGATCAAGTGAGGTGCATCTTCTATCAATGTCAGGTTATGAGGGATAAAACTATTTTTAGCTTGATAAAAAATTCCAGATATTTTTGAATCGCGTTTCAATTTTTCAAAAACACCCCCACCAACCATCTCGAGAGAATATGCGGCATCGTAATAGGGTGCTGTCTTGTCAGTTACCGCATTTTTATGGCTCAAAACAACAAGGGCATTTTCAAGAATCAACGTATCAAGCAATGCCTTATAGGCATCAGGATCATATTTAGGTATAAGGAAAGGGAGGGTTTCAACATTCTCCAAACTGTAATCATGCAAAAGCGCTGCTTTAGCAGCAACAAACCCCATTCCTTCATCTGGATTTTTCCAATCAAAATTTATTTGAGCCATGGTCTGATTTTCTTTAAATGTGTATTCTTCAACCCCATGTTCTCGTATCATTCGAATATAATTAAATACTAAATGCAGTATCCGCTCATAGTTATGCAATCCTTTTGGGGTTAGTGAAACGCTGATTCCAAACGAATTAATGTCGGGATGACTACTCCCTCCTCCCGCACTGAGGCTAAGGACTAATCCTTCTTCCTTTAATTTGGAAAGCAACGAACCTTTACCCTCATGACCAATCAAAGAACCAATGATGCCAGCAGGCTTACTATCCTGATAATCTTTCAAACGAATACTAGGAAAATCAATTTCAAGTGAACGAATATCCTTGATAGTTTTAATCTTCAATAATCGAAATTGATTGTTAAGAGGTTTTCTAAAGACTTTTGGCATGGATGGGATATTTACTTTTCGAGTAGGGATATCTGAAAAATATTTTTTTGCGATGCCAAACAAGTTCTGCATTGGTATATTTGAAATAAGAACAAGCTTCATATTTGAAGCCGAATAATATTTGTTATAAAAATCCAGTAACGCAGGTCTATTGTCGCCAGAAAGCGTATCTTTATTACCTGTTCCAAATTTNGTTAACGGGTGACCAGGTTCTGAAATCTGCTGACTAATAAAATTTCCTCTCCACCCGTCATTCAATTTATTTTTTTGGTGCTCATTATTGACAGCTTTTACCTCCCTTGCAGAATAAGTTTTATCGAATAGAGGTGCTTTAAAAAAGTCACCAAACCTATCCAAAGCAATATCAAAACCCTCATGTGAAACCTGAAAAAAATAATTAGTTATGGCACCAGCGGTATATGCATTACTCCCCCCTGAATGCTCGTCTAAAAATTTCTTAAAAGACCCTACTTCTGGATATTTTTTTGTTCCCAAAAACAGCATATGCTCTAGGTAGTGTGCCAAACCTTGCTTTTCAACAGGATCATGCAGATGACCCACTCCAACAGACAAAGCAGCAGCACTTCGATGAACATCAGGATCTGAAATCAAAAGAATATCTAACCCGTTTTCAATAGAAAAGGTTTTTGATTCCCGTTTATCTCCTTTCACTGCCTCTGCTGTAATAATTAAAATAAAAGTCAATACCAATACAGCAAAAAACACACTCAATTTCATTGCAATACGATCCACAGCAAACCTCCAGTTATGCAAATTCGGAAAAATAATATTTAGATTTAATATTGAACGCTAATATCATCATTATAAAATGAATTATTTGTTTATTTTGTTATTTTTTTTTAATCTAGCCATGACATAAAAACGCTTTATTTAGAATAAATACTAATCAATGGANCTCACACACCATTGTCTTCTATAGAAATTAAAATAACCCCAAGAATGACAAGCAAGCCCGCTAGAATACGTTGCCTTCCATAGGGTTCATTTAGTTTCCAGCATCCCCAGTAAACAACCATCAAGACACTTATTTGACGAAGCGAAACAACAGCACTTAATTTTTCATATTGCAAAACCACACAAATAAGACCATAAGAAAAAGTAGTTGCTACAGCAGCAAGAAAACATTTCCTCCAATCAAGAGACCAGTTTTTCTTGATTTCTTCGAAGGGAAATTTTTTTAATATATAGATATTACATATAATAAATCCAATGACTGCTTCAAGAAAAAAAAATGTTACCCCATTAGTAAAAGGCTGCTCTGGAAAATAAAACACGTACTTATCCATAGCCTTTTTATCTACCAAGCTATAACTCACTACTAAAAAAAGGGTGATGAATGCCCATCGCATATCATTGTGCCCTATAGCTAAGAACATTTTTTTTAACCCTTGGGTTAATTTNTCATCGAAATGAAGGATATATATCGCCGAAATAATAACCAATACNGCTAGAACAATAAGCANACTTATTTTTTCACCTAAAAAGAGCCATGAAAAAAATGGAACGAATACTGGGGCCGAACGTGCGATAGGATAAACGTAGGATATATCTTCAGTACTATAGGCTCTAGACAAACTCAGAATATAAAAACCGTGTAATATGCCCGAAATCAGAGCCCACACAAAGAGCTCATACCCAATATTTAATGGAAAACCATTTAAAGAAAAATAAACTACCGCTAAAAAAATTACCCAAATCCCTTTAAGTGCTGAAAAGCATTGTGAATTATTGCTGGTTTGAGTAAGAATATTCCAAAAAGAGTGGAACAAACTAGAAATAATAATAAGAAAAATACTGTTATTTGCCAAAAATCTATTGTTCCTAGTTAGAATCTACCAACATAATAATCAATTTGTAAAAAAACCCAGAAAAATAAAAATAAATAACCAAATTAAAAATGTATCGACAATGCTAAATAAAATCGGTTTTATTGCATACACTGTTTCTAATTTACAGCAATCTATCAAATTTTACCAAAGCCTACTGGGACTAGAGCTACTATTAAATAAAGATCGTTGGGCGGAATTTAACATTGCAGGACAAAGATTCGCAATTTATGAAAAAACCAATGGAACAATCAAGCACGATCAATCCGCTGCTATTGTGTATTTTGAGGTTAACCCAATAGAGACTATTGTTAACGATTTACAGGTTAAGGGGGTGAAATTTTATGGAGATATTGAGGTTTATTCATATGGTAAGTTAATTCTTTTTTCGGACCCAGACAGCAATTCTCTGGGTTTATATGAACCACCAAACAAAAATCCCTAAAATTTTCCTCATAGTGATTTTCAAGTCAGGTTTTAACAAATTGTTCCAGCGAATTAAATGATGTTGTCTGCTATATATAGTTGTTGTAGAATTACTTAATGACTAACCCCCTAACCCATTTTAACGAAGAAGGACGCGCTCGCATGGTTGACGTTGGCGAGAAAAGCTCCACCCAACGCATAGCTATCGCAACTGGTCAGGTTTACCTGCAACCAAGCACAATGCGTCTGATTAAAGATGGCGGTATCAAAAAAGGGGACGTTTTAGCAGTAGCTCAGGTCGCCGCGATTATGGGTGCAAAAAAAACATCTGATATTATCCCAATGTGCCACCCTCTCCTCCTAACAAATGTAGACATTGCGTTCGATGATAACTTAGAACCAGATCCCACAACTGGATTATGCTGCATTGAAATTAACGCTACGGTTAAAGTAACTGGACAAACTGGCGTTGAAATGGAAGCCCTAACAGCAGTTTCAATAGCCGCATTAACAATCTACGATATGTGCAAAGCTGTTGATAGAGAAATGTTCTTTAAAAATATTGGACTAATTCAAAAATCAGGTGGTAAATCAGGTACTTTCAGTAAAAAGCATGTGGGAACCTGATGACCTTAAATCAAATTAATCCCTAAAAATTACCCATGATTACAGTGAAATATTTTGCAAGCCTTCGGTCGATAGCAGGTAAAGAAGAAGATCAATTTGATTTGGGAAGCGAAACAACCCTTATAAATTTAAGCCATGAAATATCAAAAAATTTACCTGTAATTGGTGAAATGATTTTAGGTAAGAAGGTTATGGTTTCAGTTAATTTAGACGTAGCGTCACTCGAATCTATAATTAGAGATGGCGACGAAATCGCGCTACTTCCTCCATTTTCAGGTGGCATTTGAAAGGAAAATAAAATGAGCACCGCATTGGAATCCAATGTCCGAATTCAGCAAGAAAACTTCGTTGTAACAGACGAAATTGAAGCAATTAAAAAAGTATCTCGTAATATTGGTGGTATTACTACCTTTTTGGGAACTGGGCGAGAGTTATCAAAAGGAGAAAATATTTCCAAATTAGATTTTGAACACTATCCAAAAATGGCTGAGAAAAAACTNGANGAAATTNGAATACANGCCATTAAAGATTATGGNATTATTGAAATGATCATTGTCCATAGGATAGGAGAAATCGATATAGGCGAAAATATAGTTTTAATTGTTGCCGCGGGGGAGCACCGAAAAGAAACGTTTAAAGCCTGCGAATGGGCAATAGCTGAATTAAAACGCACCACCCCTATCTGGAAAAGAGAAACAACATCCACAGGCGAGGTCTGGGTTCAAGACACTCCGTAAAATCCTGGTATTTTAGAACTGCTCTTCTATCAAGTCTCAAGATATGGGTGATACTCTCACTTTCACCGTAAACCACCGTCTCGCCAGATATCTTTTTTGCAATCATAGCGAACAGCAAATAAAGTCTGGGAAAAAGGCCTGGGAAACACCACCTATCCACGAAATTAAATCCTGGTTTAAATCACAATGGCTCCTGTTAAACTCTGATCGATATTTACTCTCAGAAACCCAATCGATAAAAATCTGGGAAACTATAATAAAAAATTCCTCAGAAAAACAGCAGCAAACAAACCAGCAGGGACTCACTAATCAGTGGAACCTTTTAAACAAATATTCAGCAGCCAAAAGAGCGTCAGAGGCATATAGCCTCTTAAAAGAATTTCAAATTAGAATACAAAAACTTTCCGATTATCCCTTAAGCGAAGAAAATGAGCTATTTATAAAATGGGTACAGAAATTCGATGAATTTCTTGATCAAAACAAGGCTATTAGTTCGGCTTCTCTAATAGACGAAGTGTGTAAGGGCATGAAGAACAACCAAATTCTTATCCCCGAGTCAATTGAACTGCAGGGGTTTGAAGAAATCACCCCACAACTTCAAACGTGGCTAGACTTTTTAATCTCAAAAAAAAGTCGGATAACTTTAACTCCTGATCCAAATGATAATTTGCCCTCTCTTATTAAAGAAGCCCTACCCGACAAAAGTGTCAATATTTATTCATTTAACGACCTAAAAGATGAAAGCAAAAATTGCGCAAACTGGGTTCGATCTATTTTCGAAGNAGATCAAAAGGTTGGAATCGTTGTTCCTGATCTTGAAAATTATAGAAGAATCTTACACAAGGAGCTGTTCTCAAACCTAGACCCGCAATCTATTTTTCCTTTTGAGAAAAGGGATGTCCCATTTGAAATTTCTCTCGGGACACCTCTTTCGAAAGAAGGGATGATTCAGACTGCACTGGAAGTAATTTCAGCACAAAGAAATATACCCGTAGACAAATTATTACACATAGTTAACAGTCCTCACATTAAGTCAGGTCGCAGCGACGNNGATAATAGAAATGAGTTTGAAACAANAATCCTAAAGGAGGGTTTCCTAACTACAAACCTTGAGCAAATAAAAAAACAATTCACCGAAGAATCATCGTCAGAAATAAAAAAAGTAATTGATCTATTAATAGACTTAACCAGAAATAATTTAAATCAAACTCCCAGTCTCTGGGCAAAATTTTTTTCAACGCTACTAAAAAATCTAGGCTGGATATTTGGTTCAGATAAATCCTTTTCGAGCCATGAAATACAATGTCTGTCTTCATGGAATGAGTGTCTGGATGACCTTGCTTCCCTTGATATGTTCAGCGGAAAGATGACACGAGATGAAGCAATAAAGGAACTACAACAAATTACCAGCAATAAACTGTTTCAGATTAAAACCAAAGAACATTCGATCCAAGTACTCGGTTTACTGGAGTCTGTCGGAATGACATTTGATTATCTCTGGGTAATGGGTTGCCATTCTGAGTGCATGCCTGCACAGCCTAATCCAAATCCATTCATTCCAATCGACCTTCGAAAAAAGCTTAATCTTCCTCACTCAAATTCAGAGAGAGAATTGCAATTTGCCGAACGAGCCTTGAGTCGACTCGTGGCTTCGTCACAAAACATAATTTTCAGTTATCCAAAAAGGGACAAAGATAACGAAAAACAAGTAACCCCTTTATTGGACTGCATACCCACATCAACAGAATTCCCCTACAAAAAATCTCACAGGTTAAGAGACCATATAAGTTCACTAGGCCAAAAAAAATTAGAATTATGGAAAGATGAATCTAAAATTCCCCCATCTGACTATGAAATTGAAGAGTTTACTAANAATGGCCTTAGGGCGGGCTACAAAGTGATTAAAAATCAAGCTGATTGNTCTTTCAAAGCATTCGCTTCGCATCGATTACAAGCGGATATTTTTGAACTTTCAGTCAGTGATTACGATTCACGGCATCGAGGTATTTTAATTCACAAAGCGCTCCAGTTGTTCTGGGATAAGCACAGAACATTGAATACCCTTCAAAGCTTAGATTCCACAAATACTCTTAGAAACGAACTTGAAAGAGTAATAAACAAAGCAATGCAAGTAGCAACGGATCGAATAAAAAATCAACATCATTTCAAAACAATGGAACAAGAACGAACAATCAGTTTATTAATAGGCTGGATGGAGCAAGAGCTACGCCGAAATGAATTTGAAGTAAAGCACGTTGAAAAAAATGAAGTCATTATTATAAAAAATTTGAAGTTAAATCTTCGAATCGATCGAATCGACATAACACCTGAAGGAAAAATCATTCTCATTGATTATAAAACCGGATCAATAAATTCAAATTCATGGTTCAAAGATCAAATTCAAGACCCACAACTGCCTTTGTACACCTTAAAGTTATCCCCTAACGCAATTGCATTCGCCAATATTTCACAAGACAAACTTAAATGGAGATCTATTTACGACCCAANAATCCCAAACCCTTTTCCACCAAATTCAAATGTACGAATTCCAGCTGAGATACAAGTTGAAATCGGATGGCCCAGTTGGAATAATTTATTACGTTATTGGGAGAATAAATTAAATCCGTTGGCAGAGGGATTTACCAAGGGGCAAATTCAGATAAACCCAATTAAAAAAAATGAGACATGCCGAAACTGCGGTTACTCAATGCTATGCAGGATTACTGAACATACTTCTAATGAAAATAACCTGGAGAATTAGATGTCTGAGATTATTGATTTAGATCAAAGACAAAAAGCATTGGATACCGAAAAATCATTCCTCGTACAAGCACCCGCCGGCTCAGGAAAAACAGAGCTGCTAATCCAAAGGTATTTGCGTCTATTGAGTAGAGTTAATTATCCAGAACAGATAGTCAGCATGACGTTTACCCGAAAAGCTGCTGAAGAAATGAAAAAACGAATTCTGGAAGCCCTGAAAAACGCAGAGAACCAAAAGGAGCCAGAATCGCCCCATAAACGTGAAACATGGGAACATGCAAGAAGAGCTTTGCAAAGAGATCGAGATAAAAATTGGAGGATTTTAAAAAATCCGAACCAGTTAAAAATTCTTACAATCGATTCTTTTTGCGCAGGCNTGATCAGACAAATGCCTATAGTTTCATGTGGCGGTGGCGCATTAGATATTATGGAGAATGCCTATGTCCTTTATAAACAAGCTTCAAAACGCATACTTCAAATGGTTGAAAAAGATGATCAAGTCGGCGAACGAGTACGCAGAATATTGAAGCACTTAGATAACTCTAAGACTGCTTTCCTTGACCAAATCAATGAACTTTATAAGATACGAGATAAATGGATGATTCATTTTTTTGATGAATTTAAAATAGACAATAATAAACGCAAAGAATATGAAAAAAAATTCTCTAATCTCATTGAATTAAATCTAAGAGGCCTGTGTAACGTTATACCAAAAGAATTGGCATCAATTATTCGGATAGCATCCTTTGCCGGGGCAAACTGTCTACGAATTAATCCACAAAGCCCTATTTCCAGATTAGCGAATATAACCTCTATACCAGGTCATAAGATCAACGACCTAAACTTATGGAAAGCAATCGCTGAGTTAATTTACACTAAAGATGGATCAATTAGACAAAGTGTTGACAAGAGAACTGGGTTCCCNCCAGGTAAAGATCAAATGAAAAGTGNCTTATTCGATTTTCTTGAGTTAATAAGTGGCCACCCTATTTTTATTCAAAAACTCCGCAGAGTAAGAGATTTACCCGAACCAAAGTTCACAAACTATGAATGGCAAGTATTAGAATCGACCTTATTATTGCTGCCAGATATGGCTAAAACGCTAAGAAATGTTTTTAGTGAACAGGGGAAAGTAGACTTTACAGAAATTTCCCTTACCGCAAGAAAAGCCCTTGGAAACGAAGATGACCCTACGGACCTTTTACTTTACCTTGACTACAAAATCCAACATATTCTTGTCGATGAATACCAAGATATTTCATTCAAACAATACGACCTGTTAAAGAATCTTACCTCCGGTTGGATCCCGGGCGATGGGCGAACTATGTTTATTGTCGGTGATCCCATGCAATCTATTTACAGGTTCCGCGATGCAGAGGTGGGGCTATTTCTTAAAACAAAAAAAGAAGGCCTTGGTCAAATCCATTTTGATTCACTTCTCCTACGAACCAATTTTCGATCAAAAAAACCAGTTGTGGACTGGATAAATGAGTGTTTTGGATTGATCTTTCCGAAGGAAAACGATCAATACTTAGGCGCTATTAAATTTTCACGTTCAAGTGCGGAACAGAACGAAACAACTCATTCTGGTATTTTCTTGAGACCGGTCGACAAGGAAGCAACTGAAATAGCTAATTTAATTTTATCTCTTCATAAAAAACATCCCGACAAAACCGTAGCAATTCTTGTGAGAGCAAGAAATCATTTGAAAGCAATTATAAAAGAGTTTCGTGATAGAAAAATAAAATTCCAAGCTGAAGATATCGATTCGCTCACTTCACGCCCTGAAATAATGGATCTTCTTGCTCTGATGCGAGCCCTTACTTCACTAAGCGATCGAGTTGCATGGTTATCGATTCTTCGGGCTCCTTGGTGCGGTTTGTCGTTAGCTGATCTCCATAAGATTTGCGATGCGGATAAAAATACTCCAATTTGGAAATTATTACAGGATAATAAGCGTATTGAAAGCCTCAACCCAACCGGACAAAGTCGGCTTGGACGGATCATTCCAGTACTTTCCAAAACCCTGAAATCATTACCCGTAACAAATTTTAGAGACCTGCTTGAAGGATGCTGGATTCAGCTTGGGGGTCCGGCCTGCGCCAATCGAGACAACCTTCCAGATATTGAAATTTTTTTTGAGAAGGTTAGCGAATTTATTGAATCAAATGAACTGTCCAATATTCGGGTATTTCAGGATGACATAAACCACCTGTTTTCGAATACCGAGGTTGAATTAGAAAATAATGTTCAGATCATGACAATGCATAAATCGAAGGGACTAGAATTTGACTTTGTCATAATTCCCGGCCTCGAAAAAACTTCAAAAGTTGAAAAAAAACGCCTGGTCAACTGGATGCCTCATGGTGACGATTTATTAATAGCCCCAATTGAGGAGAAAGGAGGACCTTCATCAAATATCTACAGCTTTTTATCTCAATTTGATCGAAACAAATCGGATTACGAAACGTTACGACTTCTTTACGTTGCAGCAACACGAACGAAGTTACAACTACACCTTTTTGGTCAGTTTTCAAACGATGGGGAAATTCCTCCTAGAGGATCACTCTTAAATAAATTGTGGCCTTATATTGGAGAGGAGTGGTCCCAAGCATCAAGTTGCATAGTAGCTGACAAACAAAACAAAGAAAAATTAGACAATTTTTCAATACCCACCATCAATCGACTTCCAGAAAACTATCAATTACCAGAAACTCTTCCATGCATAGAATTGGGTGGCACCATCGAACTTCAGGATGAACCAGAATCCCCAGAATTTGTTTGGGCGGGTAGCGGAGCAAGGTGCCTTGGCATAGTGATGCATAGATGCTTTCAAACCTTAGCGGAAGAAGGACAAAGAAGTTGGACTGAAGAACGAATTAAAACCTTAGAAACTAGTATATCTGCAGCTTTAAAGTCCCAAGGGTTACCTCCTAAAATGATTCCAGAAGAAATAAAAAAAGGCCAAACTATGCTCCGNAATATACTAGGCCACGATACCGGAAGGTGGATTCTTGAATCGCACAGAGACGCACGTTGTGAGTATTCATTGACTCAGATGAAAAATAACATCTACAGATCAAGAATTATTGACAGAACATTCATAGATAAACATAACGTTCGATGGATTATAGATTACAAAACGGGAACTCATATGGGAGCAAACCTAGAAAATTTTTTTAGTAATGAAAGAGCGCGCTATCACAACCAACTCAATCAATACGAAAATCTCTTTAGACAACTGGGAGAAACACGGGCCATTAAAAAAGCACTCTACTATCCAATGCACAAAGAGCTGCTGATTTTTTAGAAATAATCTTTGTAAATTGCAAAAATAAAAAAACGGGAGGGGATTAATCCCCTCCCGTTTCTTTGTAGGAGCGTATCCAAAGCCCGTTTTGAATATCGCCCAAAAAATCTATATGGAATAATTCTTTAAAAAAAACCAACCTATATCTTCTTAACGGCAAATAGTCTAAAAAACACAACTTTAAACATAATGCTTTATTTATCAACAACTTATCATTGAACCGCTAACAAAGCAACACTTTAAGCTATCCTTTTAAATAAGACGACACTAGGGTAATGTCAAGGTACTGTGAGGCGATGATTTTAATATTCAGAGAAAACACTAGTGGACCACATAATCAAATGCGAGGACTTAGACCCTTTATATCGATCTATGTTTAACTTAGGAGAGAAAAATCAAACCAGCTCAAATTATTCACCAACGCAATTCTCTTAAAAAACAAAAACTTCACATCTATACATTCTGTTCAGCTAGCCACCGTTCAGCTTCTAGCGCAGCAGCACAACCAGTCCCGGCTGCAGTTACCGCTTGTCTATATTTATGATCATGTACATCCCCTGCAGCAAATACCCCCTCAACGCTAGTCTCTTGAGTTCCTGCTTTGATTTTTATATACCCCGTAGCATCAAGATCTAACTGATTCTCAAACATTTTGGTATTAGGTGTATGGCCAATCGCATAAAAAATGCCTGAAACAGCAAGATCCTTCACTTCTTTTGTTTTAACATTCTTAACACGCGCGCCAGTAACAAAACCCTCACCGATAGCATCTTCAAAGACGGTATCCCAGATAATTTCAAGTTTTTTATTATCAAAAGCACGTTTTTGCATGATCTTTGAAGCTCTTAGTTCATCACGCCGGTGAACAAGATAAACCACTGAACCAAATTTTGTAAGATAACAAGCCTCTTCAATAGCAGTATCACCTCCGCCGATTACCATTAGGGGTTGATTTTTAAAAAATGGTAACGCCCCATCACAAACTGCACAGGCGGACATACCGTTATTCCACATTTTTTCCTCATTAGGAACGCCCATTCGACGGGCCACAGCCCCAGTAGCTATGATTACAGCTTTTGCTCTTACTTCTCTTTGATCTGATTTAATTGCAAAGGGTCTATTCGAAAAATCAACTTCAACAATATCCTCTCCGACCATTTCCGTACCAAAACGCTCAGCTTGATTGCGAAATAGTTGCATTAATTCGGGGCCCTGTATCCCTTCCGGAAACCCAGGGAAGTTTTCTACATCGGTAGTGGTCGTCAACTGACCACCAGCGGAACCTCCTACTACATAACCTTCAAACATAAATGGCTTTAGNTTTGCTCGAGCTGCATAAATAGCCGCTGTATGTCCGGCAGGNCCTGAACCGATAATAACTAAATCTTTTAAACCATCCATCTAAGAACCTTTCTATTTTATCGCGTAGGCACAGCGAAAGCCTACATCGCTATATTTATATTCAGGTACCTTAGCAACTCTATCAGAGACTCTTAAATAATGACTAGGGGAATGCCACGCCCCTCCACGAACAACTTTTTCCTTTCCTTCTAATGGTCCTTTCGGGTCCGTTGTTCTCTGTCTTAATAAATAAGGAGCATACCAATCCAGAGTCCACTCGTAGACGTTACCCATCATATCATAGAGACCATTTGAATTAGGGCGCTGGACACCTACATTGACCGTAGCCCCAATATTATAGGCTTGTTTAAAGTGAGCCCCACCCGGATTATCACCTTGTGCCGCTCGCTCCCATTGCACTTCTGTGGGAAGATTACCTCCACGCCATTTACAAAAAGTTTTTGCATCTTGCCAGGTTACAAACACTACTGGCTGTTTCATGCCACTGAAATCACTGGGACGAGTCTCATGTAAATCATTAGGGTTACAAATTCCCCCCGCAAAGCATTTCATGTACTCCGAATTTGTAACTTCATATTTATCCAAGCTAAATGATTGAAGCTTAACTTGATGGGGAATTTCATCTGCACACCAATCAGAGTTTTTTTGTTCTTCGGCGCAATATATGTCACCTATAGAAAATTCACCCTCTTGAAAGGTAATCTGACTACTTACGTTAGGTAATGCGTCNACTGCGGTAAAGTTTAATAAAAAAATTACTACCACAAAACAACAAATAAAATATATGTGTTTTTGTTTTTTCATACCACTACCTAGTCAACGCTATTTAAAATAGTTTCTTTGACCTTCTCATAATCTGCAGGAAGATTGATTGGAGAGTAAGCAAATTCAGAAGATATTCCTTCAAGATTGCCGGTATGGTATTTATGAAGAAAATCTGTAAATTTTAATCCGTTAGCCGTTGAAACGACGACAACTCGGTCGTTTTTTTTGATTTTACCTTGATTAACCAGTTTTTCTAGTACTGCCAACGCAACACCTGTATGAGGGCAGCAAAATAGTCCCGTAAGATTCGCTCGCCCAACCGCATTAGCTAATTCAGATTCAGTGGCCTCCTCAACAATTCCATCGAAAGTCTGCAGAGTTTTAATCGCTTTTTTCACACTAACAGGATCACCAATCTGAATGGCCGATGCTAGAGTTGTTTTCGCTTGAATCGCTTCAAACTTCTTGAATCCAGACTTATAACTTCTATACAATGGATCCGCTTGTTGGGCTTGAGCACAAACAAGCCGTGGATATTTATCTATCAGACCTAACTCCTTCAACATTTCAAATCCACGTCCAATAGCACTAACATTCCCCAAGTTCCCACCGGGAACGACCACAACATCGGGTACCTCCCAGTTAAATTGCTCAACGATTTCAAAACTGATAGTTTTTTGACCTTCGATACGGAGTGAATTCATTGAGTTAGCTAGATAAATATCATTTTTCTCGCAAACCTGTTTAACTAATTTCATGCATCCATCAAAGTCAGTATCTAGCGAAAGGGTAAGAACTCCATGAGTGATCGGCTGAATCAATTGACTTAACGAAACCTTATCACGAGGAAGAAATACGATGGCAGGGATTCCAGCGACAGCGCAATAAGCTGCCAGTGCAGCTGAGGTATCACCAGTAGAAGCGCAGGCTACAGCCCGAATATTTTTCCCCTCCGAAATCATTTGTTTGACCATGGAAACTAGAACTGTCATTCCAAGATCCTTAAAAGAACCTGTATGGGCCATTCCACATTGCTTTATCCATAAATCACTTAGCCCAAGTTGGTTTCCCAACCGCTCAGCCCAAAAAAGGTTGGTCCCTCCCTCCAAGGTTGATACAACATTCGCATTATCTAAATTAGGACAAACCCATTCTTTCTTGCCCCACACAGAGCTACCATAAGGCCATTCATGTCTACCAACTCTATCCTTAAAAAGTGCTTTCCATTCCTCCGAGCTAAGTTGTTTGAGTAGNTCCATATCATGTTGAACCTCAAGCAGTTCATCACATTGTGGACACCTATAAATAATTTCATTCAATGGATGNCTTCCAGAACAGCCATTAATACATTGGAACCAAGCATTAAATTTCATCTTTATTTTTCAACTCTAATAAAATTTGATTTTTCACAAACAACTTCTAACTCATCAATTTCCCTAAGTGCAAGTTGAATATTTTTTTCGTTAGCACGGTGTGTCATCATTATTAAAGGAACACCTTTGCCTTCATTACAACGTCCCTTCTGAATAACTGAAAGAATTCCGATTGAATGCTTACCGAGCACCCCCGAAATACGTGACAAGACACCAGGATTATCAAGCACACTGAACCGCAAAAAATATTCTGATTCAATCGATTCAATNTCCAATATAGGAATCGTTTTAATTTCTGCGTTTTGAAACGACTGGGGAGATGCTCTCAATTGAGANCCNGATAGGATATCCCTCGATATTTCTATGATATCTGCGACTACNGCACTTCCCGTTGGAAGCGACCCTGCTCCATGACCAATNAGAACATTTTCTTCCATAAGATCATCACATACTCGAACCGCATTTAAAACGCCATTCACATTGGCCATTGGGTTATCTTGAGGAATCATCGCAGGGTGCACTCGAATATCAACCGAGTCTCCATCACACTTTGAGATAGCAAGTAGCTTAATGCGATATCCAAACTCTCGCGCACATTCAATATCATCTGTCGATATTCCCGAGATACCTTGAATCGTAATGTCATCAAAGTTTACAGGGGTGCCATAGGCAAGTTGTGATAAAATAGCAATCTTATGAGCTGAGTCTATTCCTTCAATATCAAATGTAGGATCAGCCTCTGCGAATCCCTTCTCTTGAGCCTCTTTTAGAGCTAAGTCAAAAGCACAGTTCTCATCTGACATCTTACTGAGAATATAATTAGCGGTACCATTTACAATTCCTTCAATAGAATTAATTCTATTGGCAACAAAAGATTCTCTAATTGATCGTATAATAGGAATTGCCCCACCCACAGCAGCTTCAAATCCAATGGAGACTTGTTGACCTTCAACTTCAGAGAAAATTTCATCTCCGTGTTTTGCTAAAAGAGCCTTATTAGCTGTTACTACATTTTTACCTGCTTCAATTGCTCGAAGTATTAAAGACCTTGCGGGTTCATACCCACCAATTAACTCCACAACTATATTTACTTCAGGATGACTGATTACCTCCTGAGCATCCGTTGTCAATAGTTTCGGATCAACCTTAATACCTCTATCCGCCGTAATATCGAGATCAGCAATTTTCACAACCTCAATAGTTGCTCCAAGGCGCTTTCTAATAATATCGCCGTTATCCTGCAGAATTTTGATAACACCGGAACCAATTGTTCCAAAACCAATTAATCCAACATTAATTTTACGCATCATAAATATTCCATAATTCTCAAAAAAAACACAATCCTAAGTTCTGATAAATAGACCCGACTAACAGATTTTCAATACCTAATTGATCTATAAACTTGCTATAATGTTCACAGCACCTAAAAAAGCTCCCTAATTCCTCTCACCGCTTGTTTAATACGGTGCTCATTTTCCACCAATGAAAAACGGACAAAGTGATCACCCCCCTCACCAAACCCAATTCCTGGAGAAACCGCAACTTTGGATTTTTTTAAAAGCAGTTTAGAAAACTCCAAAGAACCCATAGATTTGTATTGATCTGGAATTTCCGCCCATACAAACATAGTCGCCTTAGGTTTCTCAACTGTCCAACCGGAACGATTCAAACCATCACAAAGCGTATTTCTACGACTAAAATACATTTCTCTGATATCAGCAACGCAATCCTGAGGACCATTAAGTGCTACCGTTGCTGCAATTTGGATAGGCTGAAACATTCCATAATCCTGATAACTTTTGATTCTAGATAAAGCACAAATAAGGTCTTTATTCCCAACAGCAAACCCAACCCTCCACCCAGGCATGTTATAACTTTTAGACAATGTAAAAAACTCAACACCAACGTCTTTCGCTCCTGGAACTTGAAGAAAACTAGGCGCCTTGTACCCATCATAAACAAGATCAGCATAAGCAAAATCATGAATTACGATAAGGTCATGTTCCTTAGCAAATTCTACAACTTTTTCAAAGAATTCAATCTCAACAATCTCTGTCGTCGGATTCGCTGGAAAGTTTATAATGAGAGCTTTTGGTCTGGGCCAGTTTCTTTTAAAGGTATCTAACAATGTTTCGAAAAAATCAACATCTCTACTCATTGGAACTTGTATTACATCCGCATTTGAAAGTATAAATGCGTAGGTATGAATTGGGTACGTCGGAGTTGGAACAAGAATCGAGTCACCTGGGGAAGTAACGGCCATCGCAAGGTGAGAAATACCTTCCTTAGANCCTATGGTTGCTATAGCCTCAGACTCCGGGTCAAGTTCAANATCGAATCGACTTTTATACCAATCTGTGATCGCCAGACGTAGNTTATAAATTCCCCTCGATAGAGAGTATCGGTGGTTTCCATTTTTGACTGCGGCCTCACATAATTTTTCAACAATGTGNTTTGGTGTTGGTTGATCAGGNTTACCCAGACCAAAATCTATAATATCCTCACCTCTCTGCCTGGCCTTATGTTTAAGCTCGTTCACAATCCCTAATGTATAGGGTGGCAAACGATCTATGCGTGAAAAATTTTTCATAAAAACTAAATTCGATCAAAAAATATTAAGAAAAAAAAGAGGCGAAAGTTATGACAAAAATAAATTCACAGCGATTTATTTACGAAAATCCATTCCTCCGCAGAAGAGGAAAACAACCCGGGAGGCAGGTACTGTGCTTATAGAAGCAGGCAACCAAAACAGGCGTAAGATATCATAAATTCAAAAAACCAGCAATTTAATAAGGTCTTACTTCTTTCCTAATTTTAGTTGAATCATTTATTTATTAGATAGTATGATCCCTTAATTAAGGGTGGAATTAAATTTACCTACCTAAAAATATTTTTCTCACGCACAGGTTATCTCAATATTTTTCACACGATGATCAAAGGTCAATTTTCCTAGGTTATATCAACGTGCTTATAACACATCATAATGAGTAAGTCTTAAGTAGTAACAATATGGATTATATAAACATTATCATCCTCGGTATCGTTCAGGGATTAACAGAGTTTCTTCCAGTCTCAAGCTCTGGACACCTTATTCTGATTCCCAAGTTATTTAATTTTAAAGATCAAGGCTTGGCGATGGATGCCATCCTACATCTTGGCACGCTGTCAGCTATTATTATTTTTTTTCGTCAAGACCTAGCAAGGCTGTTTTCCGCACTGTTTAATCGCGATCATGACCCCGACTACCACAGATTGGCTTGGTATATTGGATGGGCATCTGTTCCAGCAGGTATTGCCGGACTACTTGGGGGAAATCTTATAGAACAAGAACTTCGTAGCCCTATTTTTGTAGCGTGGAACTTACTATTCTGGTCGTTGGTATTTTTTACAGTGGAACGTTATTCAGCCACTCAAAAATCAACTAAGACTGATATCTCACGATTGACCCTAGGCGAAGTACTTTTTATAGGATTTGCGCAGGCAATCGCGCTGTTACCAGGAACTTCTCGATCTGGGATTACAATCATAGGAGGAATGCTGGTGAATTTATCTCCTACTACAGCGGCTCGGTTTTCATTTTTACTGGGAACACCTATCATTTTTGCTGCGGGAGCGCATAAAACACTGCAACTCCTGTCTTTTCCAATAA
>JGI26380J51729_10000510_pt1 | contig 19851 bp, 21 predicted proteins | sample SaaInlV_165m_DNA_FD_51729 | JGI IMG/M metagenome (IMG submission 51729) | reverse complement strand
TCCTTTCGCTTTATAAGGTAATTTCTATTAATGTGGCCTCAATTAACCGGTACCAGGCTAGAGACGTGATACATCTCAAAAATATCTTTCTATTGCCGGACAACATAGCTAAAATAAATCCAATATTTAAAGAATGCGAGCCTGAGTCTAAATGAGTAAACAAATGTACACAAGTTGGGAAACTATACGCTCTGTGCTTGGAAAATCAATACTTAGGGTCGATTCTAACGACTCCCAATCCTTCGCTTGGTTCGATTTTCAGTGGAAGCTTATAGTCGGTAAAGACTTGGCACTTGTCACACGGGTCAACAAATTTTCGAGTAAAAGCTTGTTTATAACGGTGTCAGACAGAGTATGGTTCCCCGCTTTGGAACCCTTACGTAAAAAAATTATCAAAACGATTAATGAGCGCGCAGGATCGGCCTTAGTGAACAGAATTGTTTTCCAAGAAGGCCTTATCGTAGAATCTACAAAAAACAATCCTTTCGAAGAGGAAAGGCAGTATTCGTTGAAGCAAAATAAAATGCAAGCACCAGAAATAGAAATGAAGGGTGAAAGTGTGAAGAATATACTTGATCGTATCAACAGTAAGCTAAAAGTAATTTTACCAGTTGCAATACTAGTGTTCACCTCCAATTGTACCACCCTTCCAATAAACCAAGTTTCCCGGGACATTGATTTGTCTAATTCATATGCAGTTAAGGTTGTTGAGAAGCTATCCGCAAAAAAAAGCAACGAGAATATTAGGGATCCACGAGCGTACTACTATTATCTAATGGCTTTGCAGGCGGTTCGAGAACATCAGTTTGAGAAAGCTTCAGAGAATTATCGCCTGGTGGTTCAATTTGCTCCAGATGATTATGAATTTTATAGTCATTGGCGATTAACCTCATCCGTGCGGGGAAAATAGAAGATGCCTATAAGATACTGCAGGAGTCTTTGAGTCATTTTCCTGATAATCCCGAATTGAATATGATAACTGGAGATATTCTCGCCGGGCGGCTCGAATATGAGCGAGCTCTAAGTCATTATCAACGCGTAATTCAGGCTAAATCGGGGTTAGCAAGAGCCTACCTTCTTAGCGGTGCAATTTACGAAATTCGTCAGCAATATGATCTTGCAGAGGATATGTACAAGAAGGTACTCCAGGTAGAACCAACGAATCCTTTGGGATACCACTACCTTGCAAGAGTTAATATTGTTGCAGGAAAATTAGAAGATGCCAAAAAATCCTTAAATCAAGCTTTGGAGTTACGTCCTAATCTTTTGAAGGCTCGAGAATTTCTGGCTTGGACCTTAGCAGCGCAGGGGAAGCCCGATGAGGCTAAAAAACAATACAAGATTCTTTTGAAGTTAGATCCTTTGAATGAAAGCCTTCATAAACGTATGACCGCTATGAAAGGTTTAACCTTACCAATGGATGTAGACTCGAGCAAATACCGAACAGATGCCAAGGAAGTTTTGGGCGCTCCAGATGTGCATATAAAAATTGGAGCCGTTTATTATGAACAGGGAATTTACTTGAAAGCGCTTGATGAGTTTCAGTTACTTCGGCGGGGGAAAAAACACAAAAAAGAAATTTTAATGGTGCTTGGGCGTGTTTATGAAATTCTTGGGCGTGTAGACAGAGCAATTCAAGAAATAAATAGTTTGCTAAAAATAGAGCCTAGGTCTGTGCATTTAATGGTTTACTTGGCTCGGTTACATAGTATGAATAAGCACCCTGAAAAAACAGTTCAATTGATTGAGGAAGCTATTAAAGTAGATCAGAATAATGATACCCTTTATAACTCCCTAGCTATTGCTTATACCGCGGTTAATCGATTAGATAAAGCCATTGACGCAATGCAAAAAGCAATTGCCATAGACAAAGATAAAGNTTCTTATTATTTTGAACTGGGAGCTCTCCAAGAGCGGAAAGGTGAATTTGGGCTAGCTATAAAAAATATAAAGCACTCGATTGATCTTAATCCCATGCATTCCAATGCGCATAATTTTTTAGGGTATATTTATGCTAGGGAAGGGAAGTTACTAGATAAAGCCTTAGGACATTTGGATAAGGCACTTTCTATTCAGCCCAAAAATGGTTACTTTCTTGATAGTCTGAGCTGGATTTATTTTAAGAAAGGCGAATCAGAAAAAGCCCTCAAAGAACTTAAAAAGGCTATGGTTTATACTTTCCCTGATCCAGTTTTATACAGCCACTTGGGAGATATCCACTTTTCATTGATGAACTATATAAAAGCTGGCAAGGCATGGGAAACAAGTCTTTTCCTCACTTTAGAAAAAACAGATAATATTGATAGCGAGTTACCTAACCCTAAGGAACTGGAAAATAAGATTCAAAAGGTGCAGAAACTTCTGAGTAATAATTAACTATCAATTACCCAATTCTATGCAAATTTCCCTGCACCGGTATGTAGTAGGGTGCCTGCTTTTCATTATTTCCTGCCAACCCAAGATTTTGCCTGTACCCACAGAAGCGAAGCCAGAAATTAAGTCCCTGTCCTCTTTATTTTCCGAACTCGAAGCTCGTAAATCTGCTATTCGAGATGTAAAAGCATTTGTACGTACAAAAATTTCTGGGGAAAACTTAAATCAATCGTTTCGTCAGACATTGCTTGTCAAGGGGGATGAAGCAATGCGAGTGGATACTTACAGCTTATTTCGCCAGGTATTAGGTGTACTGATTTATAAGGGTGAAAAAACTTTAATGTATGATCCGCGTGAAAATCGAGTCATTTCTGGAGAAGCAGTTTGGGAAAGTATGCACCGGGTTTTGGGGACTTATATAGACTTCGGAGATTACATCAGCGTATTTTCAGGAGGGATCCCGCACCTTTCTCATTTACAGACGAAAATCGCAAAATGGAATAGCGACCAAACTGTTTTACAAATTGAAACGATCAACCAAAAAACAGGAGAACGGGTAGATATTGGAATCGATGCTTATACGTTGTTGCCAAAATCATTATTCTTGACTCGAGGTACCCGGGAAATTTACAGAGTATACTGGGACGATTACAAGAAGGTTGATGAGTTGGACTTCCCTCACAAGGTTGTAATCGAAATTAAGTCAAAAAAACAATCTATTGTAGTAAGTTACTCAGACGTTATGATCAATCAAGGTATTTCTCTCGATGCATTTGAGTTAGCATTGGGATTGAGGCATTGAAGAGTAATTGGTGACGTGGCAAAAAGTATGAAAATAAAATTTAAAACCCCAGCCAAAATTAACTTAGGTCTCCATATTCACGGTAAAAGAGAAGATGGGTTTCATGAATTGGAAACAATTTTTCAAATGGTATCTTTATATGACGACGTGGAGTTAGAACTTTTGTCCTCGGGGATTAAACTGGAGTGTGATAGTCCAGGAGTACCCACGGATGATACTAACCTTGCTTATAAAGCAGCAAATCTATTACGACAATCTTATCAGGTTGAAGATAAAGGAGTCAGCATTCGGTTGAAAAAAAATATTCCTTTTGGTGCTGGGCTTGGGGGTGGTAGTGGTAATGCTGCTGGCGTACTTATGGGTCTGAATCATTTGTGGAATTTGAAGATTGAGCGAGAGAAGTTATCTGAATTGGCTGCAGAATTGGGTTCCGACGTCCCATTTTTTCTTACTTCGCCTTGCGCGCTTGGAATGGGGCGTGGAGAGAAGTTAAAAGCCCTGAAACCTTGTGCTAAGTTTCAGGTTTTGTTGGTGTTTCCTGGGTTTCCTGTTGCGACTTCTTGGGTGTATCAAAACCTGAAATTGAAGTTGACAAAACGGGAAAATAATATTAGCATTCTGCGGAAAAACCTATCCTTATCAGACATCACAAGCTTAGGGTCCCAGTTGTACAATGATTTAGAACCTCTTGTTATTCAAAGGTTTCCAGAAGTCCAAGTCGTTAAAGACGAATTAGGGGCTTGGGGTGCTTTGGGTGTTCTTTTGTCTGGCAGTGGGTCCACTGTGTTTGGAATTTTTGATGATCCGGATAAGGCTCGGGTTGCATGCGCAGGTTTGAATGGAACGTGGGAAAGAGTTCTTGTAGAAACGATTGAAAGTTTGACTGAATTTTGGCCGGAGGATATTCTGAGTTACCCCTAATTAATGAAGTCTTGGAATGGGTGGTTCTTGAAATTTTTAACTACTAACGACAATTTAAGTCGCGTAACCCTAGCTTACCTTCTACTTTTTGTTGCTCAAAGCCTGATAACTAGATTAAAGAGAACCTGATTTTTAAATTTTAGGTCGATTCAAAAGTATATATTACCCATATTTTTAAGAGTTTTGCATAGCGTTTGTATTGGTTGTTGGTTACGAGATTAAGTTAAATCAGATAGGGAATACAGATTGGGGCGTCGTCAAGCGGTTAAGACACAGGTTTTTGATGCCTGCATACGGAGGTTCGAATCCTCCCGCCCCAGCTTTTATCAAATGAGAGAAATTTCTTAGTTTATTAGTCCGGAGATACTATGGAGCAGAATTTAAATGGCAGAGTCCTTGTTTTTTCCGGAAGGGCCAATGTTGAACTTGCAGAGGATATTTGTAAGTACATGAAGATTGAGTTGGGCCGTACGGTGATCAAAGATTTTTCTGATGAAGAAATTTATGTGCGTATTGAGGAAAATGTTCGAGGTGGGGATGTTTTTGTAATTCAGCCAACTTGTTATCCGGGAAATACAAACCTGATGGAACTATTAATCATGATCGATGCGCTCAGGCGTTCCTCCGCCAGGCGTATAACAGCCGTGATACCTTACTACGGTTACGCTCGCCAGGATCGTAAGAGTGAACCACGGGTTCCAATTACTTCCAAGCTAGTGGCAGACTTAATAGTGACTGCGGGAACAGACCGTGTATTGACAGTAGATCTTCATGCGGGGCAGATACAAGGTTTCTTTAATATCCCCGTGGACCACCTTTTTTCAATGAAGGTATTGATTCCTTATCTGCAAAGTTTAGATTTAAAGGATATGGTAGTTATTTCTCCAGATGCAGGTGGAGTGGAACGTGCTAGGGCTTTTGCGAAGCGTCTGGGAGTCAACCTTGCCATCATTGATAAACGTAGAGAGGCAGCAAATGAGGCCAAGGCTATGAACATCATTGGAGACGTTGTTGACAAGGTGTGCTTTGTCGTTGATGATATGATAGATACCGCTGGAACTCTTGTGGAAGGCACAGCCGCTTTGTTGGAAGCGGGTGCCCGAGAAGTACATGCTTGTTGCACACATGCTGTCTTGTCTGGGCCAGCGCTGGAACGTATTTCTAAATCAGGAATTAAGTCTATCGTGGCAACCAACACGATTCCGGTTCGTGATACCATGAAAAACCATCCAAAAATTAAAATTTTATCCGTGGCGCCTTTATTGGGCGAGGCTATTTTACGGATCAATCAGGAAACCTCGGTAAGTTCATTATTTGATTTATAAGGAGTAGATAAAAATGTCTGAAGTGTTGAGCGGTAAAATAAGAGAAAAAACGGGTAAGGTAGCCACTAAAGAGGTGCGAAGAAACGGAGAGATCCGGCTGTTTTATATGGGTTGAAAGACAATCTTTCCTTTTCTGTTTGCGCTGACAATCTTAAAGATATTTTAACAGCCAAGGGACAGAACGCTTTGATTGATCTTAACTTGGAAGGAAATAAGAAGCGTAAAGTCATTTTAAAAGAATTTCAAAGCCACCCACTGAAAGAACGTTGGGTTCATGTAGACTTTTTAGAAGTTGACGTTGCCAAGCCAGTTAAAGTTAACGTCGATGTACATTTGATTGGAAAATCTGCGGGAGAAAAAATGGGTGGTCTGGTTAATCAAGTGCTCAAATCCATTCATGTAGAATGTTTGCCCGCTGATATTCCGCAGTCAGTTGACTTGGATGTGACGGCTGTTGAACTTGGGCAGGTGTTACATGTGTCGGACCTTAGTATTCCGGACAAGGTGAAAATTTTACATGAACCTAATGAAGCCATTGTCAGCGTACATCTTGAGAAAGTTAAAGAAGAAAAAACTGAGGAAGAAGAACTTGCAGAGGGTGAAACAGAAGCCACTGCTGACGCTGCTACCACGGAAGACTCGGATAAGAAGGACGATTCTACTAAGAAAGAGGGCTAGCCATATCCAAGGCATATTTAATCATTGGACTAGGCAATCCTGGTCCGCGTTATGAGCTAACGCGCCATAATATTGGTTTTCTTGTAGCCGATAGCCTGGCTGATAAACAACGGATCGCGCTTTCCAAAAGCAAACACAAGGCTCTCTATGGTGAAGGGGAAATAGGAGGTTGTCAGGTCATGATCGCCAAACCCATGACCTATATGAATAATAGTGGTCAAGCGGCAAAATTAATTCTTTCTGCTTCGGGGATTTCTCCCAATCAGGTCCTTATTATTCATGATGACATTGATTTACCGCTTGGGAAAATCAAAGTAAAAACTAAGGGCGGTGATGCTGGTCAGTTGGGGGTGCGGTCGATTACCGAGAAAATGGGTACAGACCAGTATTGTCGTATTCGGATAGGAGTGGGTCGGCCCGATGATCCAGGGGATATTGTCGACTACGTATTGACCTCGTTCACCGAGTCGGAAACTCAGTTACTAAACGAGGTTATTGAAGAGGCGATAATTAAAGTTGAAGAAACGTTGGTGGAAATGAATAAACGTAATAATAAAACGGAGGAGAACGGAGAATGTTAAAGGAGTATAAAGGAGAATTGTTGTTTCTTGNTATTGCTATGGGAGCTTATGTTTTTATGGCTACCTTAAACATATCGCAGAATTATTCATATTTTGCGGTGGTGTTCGGTATTTTCGGCTTGATTGTGGCTTGGAAGATTTATGAAAAAGTTGATGAGCAATCAGATGGTAATGAGAAAATGAGAGAAATTGCAGAATCCATCCATGAAGGCGCGATGGTTTTTCTGTCACGAGAATATAAAATTCTTGGTTATTTTGTTGCAGGAGTTTTTATTCTTCTTATGATCGTTATTTCATCTCAAAAAGGAATTTGGATAGGTTTGTGGACATCAGTGTCTTATGCCATAGGTGCTGGTTGTTCCATGCTTGCAGGNTTTTTTGGAATGAACGCAGCGACCAACGCAAATGTACGCACCGCTCAAGCAGCTTCCGATGGAGGAAAGGCTAAGGCGCTTAACATCGCGTTTAATGGTGGGGCAGTTATGGGTTTGAGCGTCGCTAGTTTAGGTTTGATTGGAGTTGGTGGTCTTTTTCTTTTATTTGGCAAGGGTGAATCGGTAAGTGTTATTAGCGGATTTGCCATGGGAGCAAGCTCGATTGCTCTTTTTGCTCGTGTAGGGGGTGGAATCTATACAAAGATAGCAGATGTTGGTTCGGACCTTGTGGGTAAAGTTGAAGCCGGAATTCCTGAGGATGACCCTAGAAACCCCGGAGTTATTGCTGATAATGTAGGAGATTGCGTTGGCGATACAGCTGGCCTTGGAGCAGATATTTTTGAGTCTTATTGTGGTTCGATGATCGCTGCTATTGCCATAGGTGCCAGTATGTCCGCTATGAAATTTGAGTACATGGCTCTTCCGCTCATTGTTGCCATGGTGGGTCTTCTTGCATCGATTATAGGTATTCGGGCAATGGATGCGCTGGAGGATCAGGATCCATCGGCAGCATTACGTAATTGCACGTTTGTCAGTGCAGGAGCAATGCTATTTGTGGCATTTTTTGTGATCAAGATTATGGGTTTATCGTCTGGTGTTTTTATCGCTCTAGCAGTTGGTTGTTTTGCTGGTATCGCGATCGGGCTGGTTACCGAATATTATACGGCAGGTTCTCCTGTTGTGAAAATTGCTGAATCGAGCAGCACTGGCGTGGCTACAGTAATGATTACAGGGCTTGCTGTTGCGATGGAAAGCTGCGCCATACCGGTAGTAATAATAACGATTGCGATATATTTTGGGACAGTTTTTGCTGGTCTTTATGGTGTTGCCTTGGCAGCGGTCGGAATGTTGGCTACTGTTGGCATTACCATGTCGGTCGATGCATACGGACCAATCGCTGATAACGCGGGCGGTATCTCTGAAATGGCCGGTCTAGGTGAAGAGACGAGAAAAATTACCGACGGATTAGATGCAGTTGGAAATACCACTGCAGCTATTGGTAAGGGGTTTGCTATCGGTTCTGCTGCCCTAACCGCATTGGCACTATTCTCAGCATTTACTCAGGCAGCTAACATTGAGTCCATTGATATTACTCAGCATAAGGTCGTTATCGGAGTATTCATAGGAGGTGTTATTCCTTTTTTTGTTGCGTCGCTTACTATGACGTCAGTAGGTAAGGGTGCGATGGATATGGTGAATGAAATNCGACGGCAGTTCAAAGAGATCCCCGGCCTTATGGAGGGTACTGGAAAACCCGATAGCGCTAAGTGTATTGACATCAGCACTCAGTCAGCCTTAAGGGAAATGATCCTTCCTGGNGTTATAGCTATTGTTATGCCCATATTGATAGGGCTTGTGCTNGGAGCTGAGGCTTTAGGTGGCATGCTTATGGGTGCTACTCTAGTAGGGGTNTTACTGGCATTGTTTATGTCCAACGGGGGTGGCGCTTGGGACAATGCCAAAAAACATGTCGAAGCCGGNAATTTAGGTGGTAAAGGATCTGATGCTTATCATGCAACGGTTGTTGGTGATACAGTGGGTGACCCGCTCAAGGATACTTCCGGACCAGCGATGAATATTCTGATTAAGCTGATGTCTATTGTAGCTTTGGTGCTCGCACCGATGTTTATCTGACTGTTTTAAATTTTAACAGGGGTGAGGGGCCTTAGTGTCCCTCACCCTTTTTTTTTGCTATGACCAAACCATTGCTTAGATTTGGAATCCATAATTTCTTGAATGCAAGCNCTCTTCTTTTACCTTTAAAGGAACAGGGTGAGAGTAAGGGGTTTCAAGTAATAACAGATACACCTGCTGCTCTCGCAGACCGGTTGAAGTCGAGTGACTTGGATTTAGCTATGATTCCTTCAGTTGAGTATTTCAAGTCGGCCGATAGTTACCGACTAGTTCCAGGTGTGTGTATCGCTTCTCGAGGTGAAGTGGGAACAGTATTATTTTTAACAAAAAAACCTGTTAACGAAATTCGTTCAATTGCTACAGATAATCGTTCTCGAACCTCGGTGGCTCTTCTTAAAATATTATTTTCATTTAGATCGGATCTTTCCATTCGTCCTTTTCCTCCAGACCTGGAGTCAATGTTGGTTGATCACTCAGCTGCACTGATAATAGGAGACTCAGCTTTTAAGTTGAGCAACCTAGACTCAAGCATAACGGTTTATGACCTTAGTGAGGAATGGTTTCGGCAGACAGGTAAAACCTTTGTTCATGCGGTGGTAGCAGCAAGAAAAAGCATTTGCTTGAGTCAATCACAAAAAGATTTCATCCAGCAGGTCAAGGCAGAAGGGTGTGGGAGAGTTAAGGAAGTTGTGCAAGGTTACAAAGGGTTGTCTAGTGTTGATAGCGAAGTGCTAGAAGATTATTTAGAAAAAAAAATTAGATATGACTTAGATGAAGCAGCAAAAGATGGCCTCGATCATTTCAGCAGTCTATGTTATCAGTACGGGATTATTTTAAAAAAGCATTCTATTGAATTTCTTTAAGTATGAATTAAAGAAAGTCATTGAGATTATTTCCCTGCGATCAAACTTTTTTTAGTTAGGCGGGGGAGAGTATTTGTGGAATTATTTAAAAGGCACTAAAAAATATTTTCTGTATTCTTTTAGTTATTTTTTCTATATTTCATGACTAATATTTGCAAGCGCGTCCACCCCTTTTCAATCAGCTCAATAAGTTTTTCCCCGGTGTTTTCAACAAAATCAAGATAGGCTTGCACTTCTTCACTTCTTTTTTCCTGAGATTTTTTTTGCAGATGACTCTGTTGNTTCATTGGTTCATCCTTNGCGGGCGAAAAGTTTGCTGGTAAAGTTATTATTTTAGGTATAGGTTTTTTATTCTNTTGTTGAGTTGCTTCTTTAGGTTTTTTTTCTAGAAAACCACCACTAATATGTGGTTTTTTGATTCGAAAGCTCTGAGAAGGGGAGGGTTTTTGTTTAAGCTCTGCCTTGAGAGATTGTATCTCATTGCGTAGAAGTTCAATGGTTTTTGCATTTTCGTTGGTTGTTTTGTCAAAAAGGTTTGTTCTTTTGGCTTGCTCAACGATTTCTCCGGAAAATTTAGCAAGTATTTCTTTAGACTGCGTATCAGGAAAGGTTGCTTCTTCAATTTTCTCGACAACTTCCTCAGATGGTTTAGTGGATGTTTCTTTAGACTGCGTATCAGGAGAGGTTGCTTCTTCAACTTCCTCAGATGGTTTAGNGGATGTTTCTTTAGACTGCAGATCAGGGGAGGTTACTTCTNCAGTTATTTTNATAACTTCCTCAGGTGATCGAGCGAGTGTCTCTTTGGACTGGATATCAGGAGAGNTTTTTAGTTGAGGTGCTGTTGAAAATAATTTCATTAAACTATCAGGCAAGGTTGTGAGAAAACTGNTATCTTTTTTATAGGTATAAAAATATAAACCAGTGCCTAATGTAACCAATAGAACTAGTAATAAGAGCCAACCTTTTACACTAAAATCTTTATTTATCGGATCTTCTTTATCAGGTTTTATTGATTGTTCTGATGCGAGGGTATCTTTTTTTTCTGGGGAAGAATCGACTTCTTTATCAGGTTCTATTGACTGTTCAGACGTGAGGGTGTTTTTTTCATCTGAGGAAGCCTTGATCTCCGTGGAGGAACCTTCGGAACTCGATTGGACATTTGAATTATCTCGGTCGTCGTTCATAGTTGGCGACAATTTAGTCCCCGCCAAAAGTTCTTTTAGTGAATGATTTTGTTGATGGAGTACTCAACGATATCTTCAACGCCAATTGCTTTTAGATCAGGTGCTATCTCACGCACTAGCTGTTCTTCTAAAATCACAGTGAGGTCCATCCAATTAGAATCAGTCAACTCAGCAATTGTGGGTTTTTTCCCTTCCGGAAGAATTTTCATGACCTCATCAAGCTTGTTTTTTGGCACGTTCATCATAAGCCCAACTTGCCCATTTGCGGCCATTGCACTTTTAAGCATAAGCACAAGTCTTTCAACTTTTTGTTTTTTCCAGGGATTATCATNAGCCTCTTTATTCATCACAAATTTTGTATTTGATTCCATGAGGGTTTCGATAATTCGTAAATTATTAGCTCTAAGAGAGCTACCAGTTTCTGTTATTTCGACGATCGCATCCACAAGTTTTGGTGGCTTGACTTCGGTGGCCCCCCAAGAAAATTCAACGTCTGCTGTCACCCCGTGTTTTTTAAGGTAATCGACAGTCATGTTAACAGCTTCGGTGGCTATACGTTTCCCTTGCAAGTCTTTGACTGATTGTATGGATGATTCGTTGGGAACGGCCAGCACCCAACGAACAGGTCGTGATGAAGTTTTGGAATAAACTAGATCGGCAATTTCGACAACATCCGCGCGATTTTCTTGGATCCAATCTTTACCCGTTAGTCCTGCATCAAGGACACCGTTTTGGACATAACGTGCGATTTCCTGAGCACGAATTAACATGCATTCGATTTCATTATCATCAATGGATGGGAAATAAGAACGGCTCTTTATTTTTATATTATATCCAGCTTTGGCAAACAGGTTAACTGTGGCCTCTTCAAGACTTCCTTTTGGGATACCAAGTTTTAAAATATTACTACTCATAAGTTTCTTTCTTCAATAAATTAAATCAAAAATGAATCAGTAGATCTGCTTTATCGATATTTTTAAGATTTTTTATAAACTGTGTCAGGATCAAATATTTTTTCATCAACGATTTTTACCTCACCATTGATTTTTCGGAAAAAACAACTCACATAGCCTTTGTGNCAGGCGGCTTTACCAACTTGTTCCACCTTAAGTAAAACGGTATCGTTATCACAATCTATAAAGACTTCTTTTACAATCTGAACGTTACCGCTTTCTTCACCTTTCATCCACTGTTTATCTCTGGACCGGCTATAAAACCAAGCTTTCCCTGTTTCTAGCGTTTTGTTCCATGCAAATTCATTCATATACGCCAGCATTAGAACTTTCCCAGACTCAGCATCCTGTATAATAGCAGGAACAAGTCCATCCATTTTCTCGAAATCTAATTCCATTATAAAATCCTTATAGTAAAACCAAGAAATCTAAAATATTATTGATTTTCTGTCAACCTTATAATAGCCTACTTGGAAAAAACACGATACCCTCTGTCCTTAAACAGCAATATTTTTCGTTATTTGGGTCATTTTTAACGTTTAATGGTGGTGGAGGCGTTATGATTTACTAAAAAAAGGACTTATTATGCCATCTATTTCTCACTTTCAGATATATAAACCGGCTGAACCTTGCGGTTTGACTGGAGAAAATTTAAAACAAACAATGGAAAAAGTTATTTTGGAGCGTCTATCCTCGAATGGGAGGGAGTTTGATCTCAAAGGGTACTGCGTTGGAAGTAATGGAATGACTGTTTTTTCAAAGGACGAGCGCCTATCCAGTTTAAAGCGATTGAATCTTGGGGGGAATCGAATTGGCGATGAAGGAGCAAAACTTCTGGCCGAATCACCTATTTTTTCTAAATTACAATGGCTCGAGTTGGGTGGGAATGATTTAGGTCCAGAGGGTATCCGAGCAATTTGCCGGTCCATTATTTTGAAGAAATTAAAAACACTAAATGTTTATAGAAATTTAATTAAAAATGAAGGAGTTAGGTTTTTTGCAAAAGAAAATTGTTTAAACCAATTGGAGGAGTTAGATTTAGCTCAAAATGAAATCGGAGATGAAGGTGTAATGGCACTCGCTGTATCCAAATTGTTTCCAAATTTAGTGGCGCTTTATATGGACAATAACTTTGCGTCGGCGGAGGCTAAAGAAGATGCTAGGGCTTGTCCGAACTTTCATAAACTCGAGTCATTAAATTTATAATCTTAATTCCGGTATTTTGTAAGCTATGGAGTTCCCTGAAGATTTTAAAAATAAACAATATGGAAAAGGCTCATTGCTTATTGCTAACCCGGTTTTACCTGATCCAAATTTTTCACGAACCGTGATTTTGTTATGTAATCATGACGAGCAGGGCTCTTTCGGGTTAGTCATAAATCGTTCGGCTCAATTGAAAGCACCTGACCTGTTTTCTAGTATTGAGATTCTTAAATCTTATAATGAAAAGATCTACATAGGTGGCCCTGTTTCTCAAGCGATGGTTTTTTATCTTTATCGGTCAACCAAACGCATTGATGGTTTAGATGAAGTCTGTTCTGGGGTTTATTTTGGGAGCAGTTTAGAAACACTCGAATCTCTTTACCTTGATATTGCAAACCCAAATGAGAATATTCGTTTTTACCTGGGATATTCTGGATGGTCAAGTAGTCAATTGGGCGGGGAGATGGAACAGAATAGTTGGTTAATTCAAAGTGCCGATGAACGGTTTATTTTTCTGGAATCGGAAGATCTAATATGGCCTCAAGCGGTCAACTCCTTGGGAGAAAAATATCAATACCTAACCAAGGCCCCGGTGAACCCCCAGTGGAACTGATGACGCAAGACATATCCACCTCCTCTAAATAAACTTTTATCATTAGTCGGGTTTTTATTTTGTCATGAATCGATTACATACGCTTCCTCCAACTGAGCAGATATACCGGTCTCATGTTCCGCTTCAATACGATAGTTTTCCCATCGAGAAATATTTTGCAGCGAGATTTTCTTATCAAGATGAGGAAGAATGGTCACGTCAGATTCGTGCGGGTAAAATTATTGTCAATGGTAAGGTGGCATTAATTGGTCAGAAATTACGTGCAAGCGACCTTACCATTACAAACGGGGGTTTCCGNNTAGAGCCGGCGGCAGATAGAACATTAAATGTTATCTACGAGGACAAAGATATCCGTGCATTTAACAAAAGTGCTCCTATTCCGGTGCACCCCTGTGGTCGATATTTTAAGAATTCAATGACGGAGGTTTTAAAGGGTGTGTACCCCGATGAAGTGCCCCGCCCAATTCAGAGGCTTGATGTTATGACAACGGGAGTAATCGTNTTTGCTCGGACACAAAAAGCAGCAGCTTTTCTCATGCAAGAATTTAAACAGAATAGAGTTGAGAAAGAATATTTTGCACTTGTAGAAGGTGTTCCACGATCAAAGAAATTTACGATAGANAAACCAATNGGAAAACTTGCAGCNTCGAAACGGGTTGTAGGGNAAGNTATACCTGGATCGCAACCGGCGCGTACAGATNTTGAATGGCTAACATCAATTAATAATATTTCTTTACTAAGAGTGACCCCACGTTCGGGNCGCACAAACCAGATAAGAGTTCATTTGGCCAGTGAGGGGCTTCCTATTTATAATGATTCTGTTTATGGTCATGGAAAAGTTTCTGATCAAGAGTTTAATCTGCATCATCGTCGTATGCAGTTTCAATGTTTTGATACAAAATTTAAACTGTCAGCAGTTTATCCTCCTCATTTCCAACCTTATCTTAATAAGGTTGGAGAGAACAAATGAACCGTCCAAACTCATATATAAGTAATAATCAAGATATTCTTGCCGCGGAATCCTTACGTGGTAAATTGATTGATGGTGCGCGCAACCCTTTTTGGTTGGCGCCAATGGCCGGAATTACTGATATTTGTTTTCGTCAGTTAATGGATGAGATGGGAGCAGGAGTTTTGGTTTCTGAATTAGTTTCTGCTAAAGGTCTCCTTTATAACTCAGGAAAAACTCATAAGATGATAGAGGTTCATCCAAAGTCTAAATCTTTGGTGGGGGTTCAGCTCTTTGGTGAATCGGAAGAAGATATAATAAATGCAGCTCATTATGTTAAGGAGGCTGGAGCTTCATTCGTTGATATTAACCTAGGGTGCCCAGTTAAGAAGGTGGTAAAGAAAGGTTGCGGCGCAGCACTGATGCGTGACCCGGCTTACCTAGAAACGTTCTTAACAAAAATAAAACGCGGAATAGAGCTTCCTCTTACTGTTAAAATGCGGACAGGGTGGAGCCACGATGAACTGACTATTCATGAATGCGTGAGGGCAGCAAAGAACTCTGGGTGTGAATGGGTTGCAATACATGGNAGAACACGTGCGCAAGGTTATGAAGGTAAGGCTGATTGGGATTTGATAGCTGAAGTCAAACAAAGGGCAAAAATTGCCATTGTGGGTAATGGTGATATTCGGACTATGGATCAAGCTCAAAAATTATTGAGTGATTCAGGAGTCGATGCGGTAATGATAGGCCGCGGAGCGTTNAGAAATCCATGGATATTTAAAGAGTGTATNGGTTTNGATAAAAATGACTTTGAATCATCTTGTGCAGTTCTAGATCGCTATCTTGAGTTATTGAGAGCTAAATATGATTTGCGCAATAGACTCATATATCTGCGTAAGTTTGCATCATGGCTTGTTTACGGCTATCCAGGGGCTGCTTCATTTCGAAATTCTATGTATCATTTTCTGACAACTGATGAACTGATCCAGAGCGCTAGAATTTTTTTTGAGAGAGTAGCCCACTTACCGAAACCTAAATTTAAATCCTCCGAAAGCTTTATGGCGAGTGGTCATGGATGATTTAGTATCATTTACATTAATTAACTTTCTAATAAAATGATAAATCAGTCTACACCGTTAGGGTCTAAGCGTCTAAAAGATACAGAGTTCACGTTATATGGTTGGAATACCTGTATGCAGTTTTTTAAGAATCGCCCAGATGATCTTTGCCGTTTATTTTTTTCTAAACAACGCTCTTCTGCGTTAGGATCTGTGAAAAAGTGGTGTGCCGTTAAAAANCTGCCATACCGAGAGTTAGACTTAGAGTCTTTGAATAAAGTAGCATCTGCTACCCATCATGAAGGTGTCGTTATGGTGGTCCGTCCCATTCTTCCATCNTCTATATACNCTTTTATCAAGGCTGGNTTGGGAAAGAAGGGTATTGCTGTAGCNCTAGATTGTATAGGGAATACACATAATTTAGGCGCAATTTTAAGGACCTGTGCNTTTTTTGGTGTAGAAGGAATGGTAATTTCGAACCAAGAAGGTCAGGCAAGACTGACTTCATCTGCAGCAAGAACCGCAGAAGGTGCGATGGAAATAACTCCTATATATCAATGTACGGACCTCGCTTCTGCTTTGCGAGATTTTATGTCGAGAAATGTTTATGTTATAGGAACAGACCTAAATGCCAAACAGTCGCTTTATGACATTGAAATACGTTTCCCCTGCGTAGTTGTATTTGGGAATGAACAGAATGGACTTTCTTCAAGTGTGAAAAAACGATGTGATCAAGTGGTACGAATACCTGGTACAGAAAAAATTCAATCACTTAACGTTGCTGTTGCCACGGGAGTAATTCTTTCGGAGTTGACCCGTCGTCGCGGTTCAAAAACATAAAACATAATAAATGTTTTTTGCCAAACTACACCCCCTGCTAGTTCATTTTCCAATTGGTCTTTTGGTGACCGGGACTTTATTTGAACTGTATGGAAATTTTAGAGGAGAAAAAATTGTAGCTAANGCGGGTTCATTTAACATAAAGTTTGGCTTCTGGTGCTCGATTCCTGTTGCAGTAATCGGNTTCTTTGGCTTGATGAGTCTTGAATTAAAGGATGAATTTAAACCGTTTGTTGCGAAACACCTGCTTTTCACTTTNTCGACNATAATTATATTTTTTTGCGTGATTTTGCTGTCCAGGTTTAGATATAAAACATGGTGTAATGTGCTCCACCACTTTTTGTTGATGGTAGGATTATTCACTGTTTTGAATGCGGGTTTCTACGGTGGGGAATTAGTACACAGATTTAANCTTCCTGCTGGAATAGGAAACTAAAAAAGATATTAGTAAGCTTTTATGAAAATACTAACTGGTATCCAGAATATACACACGCCAACATACCTAAGGTGCACATNATATAAATAAATAAAGCGGTTTTTGAAAAAGGTTGGGTATAAGACCATCCAACAGCGAATCCAAACAACACGGTCACAAGAAAAGAATAGCCCTGATGGGATAAGATTGTTACCGTATTCCAAGAATGTATATCCACAGAGATCATTCCAGAAAAATCGGCCATCAGGGCGGCGATAAATCCCATNCTTAGGTTGAAAGAGGCAACACCTATATTATTACTTTCTCTCTTTCTATGGGCTAGTAATAAAAGTAATAGCCCAGAAAATAATAATGCTATTGGAAGGCTTGATATGAAGGGATGGAATGAGACAGAACTTATCACTAAGCATGCAGACCTTAATAGGCCGTCTTAAATAAAAGTTTAGGATTTTTCTTGCTCCGATGACTTAGGGTCGTAGTTGATATCATTCATNCTTAGATTAACGTCAACGTCAACTTTGGTGGCAGCTCCAATATCTTGCTCTAATTTATCGATNTCGGTTGATTGTCTTAAACCCTCAGCNTCGTCCATCACATCTTTTTTAAGGTCATTGAAGGTGCTCTGAAACTCACCCCAGCCTTTTCCAATGGATTTAGCGAGGCGGGGAAGGTTTTGCGGTCCGATNACGACCACCGCAATACCCATAATAATTAGCAACTCAAAAAATCCGATATCAAACATAGGGAACTCCGTTGTTTATTGGGAAGCAAAAGTGTAGCAAACTATTCTTTAAATTTCTACCCGTACTAGACTGGGAGTCTAAAGCTTCATTTTAAAAAGATTCTAAGAGTAAAACTGGAAATGAAAATAATTCGTGGCACAAAAAATATTTCGGATCTAATTCCTTATCCGGTTGTTGCCATAGGGAATTTTGATGGTGTGCATGTGGGTCATCAAATTCTTTTCAGAAAAACAGCACAGTTAGCCAAGGAAAATGGAGGAACTGCTATCGCATTCACTTTTGAGCCACACCCGCTTAAGATTCTTGCTCCGGAAAAGGTGCCCCCACTTTTAACAACGTTTCGAAAAAAGATGGAGTTGATTGAAGAATGCGGTATTGATCTGGTTGTCTGCGCCGACTTTACACGCCAGTTTTCTGATCAGCACCCGAGAGAATTTGCCCATGATATTTTGGTTAAGCGTATTGAGGTCAGGGAGGTAGTAGTTGGGTTTGATTATGCTTTTGGAAGAGGGAGAGAAGGAACGGTTCGTTATCTAAAGCAAATGGGCGAAGAGTATGGGTTTCATACGCACATTATTGACCCGGTCAAGCTTAATGGGCACCTTGTCAGCAGTTCTTATGTTCGGGAGCTTGTAGAAGATGGAAAGGTGGAAGCAGCAGGTGAGTTTTTAGGTCGTCATTACTCCATTCCTGGTCCTGTTATAGAAGGTTATAAGACCGGTCAGAAAATTGGATTTCCAACAGCTAACTTAGATACCAGTCGAGTGCAAATACCAGGGGTCGGGGTGTATGCGGTTTCTATTAAACATCAAGATGTAAAATACAATGGTGTGGTAAATGTTGGATTTAATCCCACCTTTAATCGTGATACCTTGAGTGTCGAAGCGCATATTTTTGATTTTGAGGGGGAAATATACGGCCAAGAAATAGAGGTTACTTTTATTCGTCGGATACGAAGTGAAGTGAAGTTCAAATCAGCAGACCAATTGGTCGAACAGATTAAAAAAGATATTCACGCTGCAAAAATAATTCTAGCGGACCTACCTTGAAACAATATCGACAACTTATTTTTGGACTGGTCATAGCATTGATTGCGCTTTATTACACATTGCGCAATGTGTCTTTCAGTGAAGTGATCTCTTCATTCAAGGAGATGGACTACATTTATATTCTTCCTGCCATCGTACTAATTTTATTGGGTTATGTTTTTCGAGCTTACCGTTGGCAGGCGCTTTTAGAGTCTTCTTTAAAAGTAAATGTTGGCGGATTATATTCGCCAATGATGGTTGGGTTTATGGGGAATTTTTTACCGGCACGTGCTGCCGAAATACTACGCCCTTATCTTCTTTCCAAAAAATATGACATTACCTTTGCTGCTGCACTCGCCTCCATCGTTGTGGAACGACTGTTCGATATGATAATTCTTTTGCTTATTTTTATATGGGTTTTTTGGTTTGAGGCGGATGCATTTTCATCAAATATCGAATTTTCAGGGTTTTCGGTGCAGGAAATGGCAATCAAGTTTGGTCAAATTTGTGTATTGGGGTAATTGCACTCATTGTCTTTATATATTTACTGTTAAACCACAAAAAAAAGGTAATGAAGCTAGTTGGCTGGTTTTTAGGTTTAATGAATGAAAAATGGGCGGATAAAATTAAGCACCTTCTTGATGAATTTACTATGGGCTGTGAGGTTGTCAAAGAATTTGGAATCTTAGCAAAAATCAGCGTGTATTCGGTTCTTGTTTGGGTTGCGAATATTTTTTGGGTATATCCGCTTTATTTTGCATTTGATTTGCAATATAAGACGATTTCTTCACTCCTTATTCTTGGCGTTATAGTCGCGATTCTAATTTCCATTCTTCCTACTCCTGGATTTTTAGGGTCATATAATGCAGGAATTGTAATTGCATTGCATGAGATTATGGGTGAATCTGAAATTAAATCTGTCAGTCTAGGAATGGTTGGATGGGCCTTGTTTTCAGGGGTAATCCTTGCAGTAGGGCTTTACTTTATATTTCATGAGCACATGTCGCTAAAGGACTTAACTAGCGTCAAAAGAGAAAGCGATACTTTATGAAAGTTAAAATGAGTGAGATTAAAATTTAAATTAGACTTACATGCATCAACTATTCTATTTTATGATGAGAATAAAGAAAAAAGTTATATCGAAAGTTATATCGTCATTATTTAGGTTAAAACTGTAAGTTATTTAAAACTAAGATGCCGAAGTGGCGGAATTGGTAGACGCGCATGAT
>JGI26380J51729_10000493_pt1 | contig 20196 bp, 16 predicted proteins | sample SaaInlV_165m_DNA_FD_51729 | JGI IMG/M metagenome (IMG submission 51729) | reverse complement strand
TGGTGTACCATTCCAACCAAGATGGGTCGTTATACCATTAACTAAAAGGGTATGCTCGTGAGTTCGTAGATGTGTATCTACTGCTTCCCATTCTCCAGTACCGTTTTCATCCCACATCTCAGCCATTTCGTCTGCAACAAATTGTTGCGTAGAAAGATTCCACATAATTTTATATACGTGATAATGTTGATGCTGGCCAGAATCTTCAATAGAAGAATAAACATAAAATGCGTTTACTACTCCATTAGCAAGTTCTTCTGCTTGTATTCTCGTAATCGGTACAGCCGTTCTACCATCATTAGCACCAAATGTATCTAGTGTCTCACTATTGAAATAGTGGATGTGAGCGTTCTCGCCATATTCGTTTGCTCCAAGTATCTCTACTACGGGAGCAGTCTCAATATAAAATGTTCCGTCATCATCGTCATCATCGACAGCAAGATAAGGCGTATCAGAGCCTGTGTCGTATGGTTCCCAAACTAGAGTTAGAGGATTCAAATGCCATCCAGCAGATGAACCAAGAAGAATATTTTCATCTACTATTCCAGTCCACGAAGTAATTACAGGATGCAAGTGAGAGACAGGAGTATTATAAGTCCATATAGGGAAGAAAGCATCCCAGTCAGTCATTTCAATATCAGATATCTCAGTTGCAGAGAATAATTCTGTGTTAATGTCGTATACTACTTTATATCCGTGAACGTGAGCCGTTTCAGAAGCAGGGATTTGTGAAGATGCACCCGTTTCTGTAGAGGAATCATATGTATCAGTTAGTTTGTATATATCACAATTCTGTGGGCCAGTTCCTTGATAACTATCAATACCAATTCTTGTAGCCATATAAAGTTCGCCATTAGTGTCTTCACCTAATGTCAATATAGATTGGTCGTGAGTTGTTAAGTTCAATACAGATGTTGCAGGGTCCCAGAAAGATAAATTCTTTCTTGTATATCCTACATCGCCATTGTATTCGATAAATGTGAATACATCGTGGTTCTCCATATTCGTTTGTGCTATCAGATTCCAAGTATTGAAAGTCGCATTCCATATAATGGAGAATGTGTGAGTATAACTTTCAGCGTGAACCGTATCACTCTGAACAACAACAATTGGTGTTCCAGGATTCGCTTGAGCCATCGCAACTTGACTCGGAGTTAATATAGCCTCGTGACTATGATTTGCTCCATTGATTGCATTAGGAGTTATTGTGAAGTGTGCAGAAAGTCCATCAGGATTTTCTTCTAGTGAAAAGAGATGACCAGTAGTACCAGCCCAACTCGTACTCCAATCTCCGAATATGTATTTGCCTTGAAGTCCAGTTAAGTCACTTCCCCTATAGATGAATCCACCTAAGATAGAAATACCAGTTCCGTGACTGTACTCGTGAATAGGTGATTTTAAATCAAGAAGAAATGCTTGAGTATTTGCATAGCCTTGGTCTAATGCCATTTGGTCAATAGTTGCTTGGTCTTCTTCAAAGTAATGATATGCTTCCATTACTCTCCAACCATAGTTGCCGCCCTTTTCGATAATGTTTACTTCTTCAAATTTATTTTGTCCAACATCAGCCGCCCATAGTTTACCATCTGGAGCAAAAGAGAATCTCCAAGGATTTCTTAATCCGTATGCCCATATCTCTTCTCTAAACATTGCACCCGCAGTACCGTGTGGTTTTGCATTTACACCAGTGAAGGGGTTATCGGAAGGTATGGAATAAGGTTTATTATTAACTGTGTCTGGTGCGACATCAATTCTAAGAATTGTGCCCAATATGTTAGTAGGGTTCTGTGCATTACCATATACTCCGTGTCCGCCGTGACCGCTAGAACTCGAAGTATCTCCCGCATTTCCGCCGTCACCGAATCCGATATAGAGATAACCATCTGGGCCAAATACTAATTGACCACCGTTATGATTCATATCAGGTTGTGGCTGTGTGATTAAAATTCGTTCAGTAGTAATATCAACTGTCTCTGCCGCAACGTCAGCCGTGAACTCAGCAATGATTGAAGTTGAAAGAGGATATCCGTATGAGCCAGTAGATGGACCTTGCTCTGTCATATAATAGACATACAAGAGTCCGTTTGTTGCGTAATCTGGATGGAATGCAAGTCCTAGAGCGCCACGTTCATCATATGCACCGAATGGCCCGACTCCGATAGTCAGATTAAGAGAAGTGTAGTCGAAAAATAATGATTTGACACCAGACGTAGTATCCATCAAGTGAATGATTCCAGATTGGTCTACAATACAGATTTTATCTGGGTCCATCGGATACGCTACAATAGTCGCAATGTCTGTGCCTGTACCCATCTTAACATCCCCTAGTAAATCTCCAGTATCACCAGAGCCAGGAACTTGTTGAATATAGTTAGATGAATATAATTCTACCCAGTCTACATTAGGTACTAGCGTAGCAGGGAAAGTCTGTGCGTGTTGGAATGTAAATGATGCTTCACCAATTGCAGTAGCAACCGTGGCATCATCAAGTTCATTGAATACATTCTGTCCGAGATTCATTGTGTTACCAGAATAATCAACACCGTCAATTAAACTAGGGTCAACCACAAGTTCTGGTTTATAGTTATAACATATCCACGTAGTAACTGGCGTATATCTAAATCCGTGCGTACAAGGATTACCCATAAAGTCAGTATTCATTTCCCAGTCTGATTCGTATGTGACTAGGTACTCGTGATAATGTGCAGAGGTAATTCCATTTGAATCGGCTACCGTACCGCCTTGGAAGACGCCATTTTCATCTGTCTCAGGGACCCCGTTGGTAGTTATTCCGATACTATCGTAAAGAGTTACGTCTGTGATATCTCCGTCAATTAATTTTCTTGCATCGGCTCTTGATAGAGGGTCAGATACACGACCACGTTGTCTGTCTACAATTTGACCATCTACAAATCTATGAACGTGACCCGTTGCTTCAGGCAAGAATGCAGTCGTATGAACATCTGCAAGGAATTCTGGAATTTCAAAAGCATCANNATTCATTAATGCTCTTGCTTGAGAATAACTTAGTCCGTGAGCCGTTGCTTCTTTTCCGTGAACCATTAAATTAGGTATTGCACTTCCATCAAAACTATGAACGTGAAACGCTGCCGCTCCAACACTCATCAATGGAAGTTCAAGTCCTTTAGTAAGACTTGTAGATACTAGTGGTGCGAAACCATTCTTTCTTCCGTGGGAATGGATTACATTAGGGTTATCAAACGCCTGTATCTGAACCGCATCAATAACGTCATTTGTATTCCCGTATACTTTTTTAACTAGTGTGTCTTCTCGACCACTCTCGAATGCGCCGTAACTCTTTTCAGGAGCGTATTCGGCTTCTTGCATAAACGATTCAACCCATTCAACAACTCTAGAAAGATGTTTGAATACGGACAATTCATAAACGTCACAAGAAATCATTCTACCGTCTGTGGTATTCTCTAGATTATCCTCAATGCCTAATTCAGTAACAGAAGGTGGGAACTCTTCAATAGGTAGAACTCGGAGAAGATTAGTAAATTCAAATACAACCTTCTCAGGCCAAGCATTAATCTGGTTCTTGATTTCATCACGGAGAATATTAATTTGATAGAGTTTCTCTGTAAGTTTGGTACCAATAGTCTTGATTTCATTTTTATCAGTTACTATATCAACCCCTACGTGTTCACCAGGAGCACCCCAATTATCAGGAGTTACTAAGGCAGCCCTTGAATCGAGATTACCCATCATTTCAATGATATATTCGTCAAAGCCTTTCTCAATGAAGACTCCAAATCCAGTATGAGCCCTTCCGACTGAACCGTGTTGTTCGCTCTCTTGGTCCCAGATATCAACCGCGACATCAAGATAAGAGAATATCGCAATAATCATCTTGACGTAATCGGTAGGTAATTCGATTACCAAATCAACTGTAGACCTAAACGAGAACTCAGCAAATAATTTCAGTCCAACAGGGTGAACTAGTTTTTTAAGAACTTCTCTATACGACTGAATAGGTACATCACTTCGGATAACATAAGAGAAATCTTGGTAGTAGTCATTATCTTGGAGTTTTCTGTCAGAAGACAGGAAGCCGCCAGAGTCAAGCCAGTAACCATTTGTTTTCCAAACGGCCGTCTTGACATTAGGTTGAGTCTCGATATTAACAAGAGCATCACACTCTTCTCGTGTCAAAGGAGGACTACTTACATTTAATAGTATATTGTGTTCTACGTCTTGAAGGGTCTTAGTAATATCGACTACTGGGTACCACGAAAGAAACGCACTCTCTCCGAAATAGGGGCTCGCCTTGTCTAACCCATCCGGGTGCAACGCCGCCACACAATCAACCTCAGTAGTAAACGTATGAAGAACTGGCCAATCCGTAGAGATACTACAGAATGATTGGCTCGGGTTTTCCCAATAGTTGTTCGCCGCCACGTTAAATAATTTCTCACCTAACTCAAACTCACCAGTTACTTCTAATAGGTTCAGTTTTGTCCAGTCAGTATCAGTACCATCAATGGTTGCTGTAGCACCAGAGGTTAATCCTTTTATTAGTGAACCACCCTCTCTGTGTACCCCTGCCGCGTGTAGGTAATGAACTTCATTTGGATGTCCACTAATATTAATCCATTTATCTGTCCATTTGTGCCCATTGACAATACATTCACCCTCTGTCCGAATACCGTCAGAGATGATTAGTGCTTTATAGGGTATAGTGCCAGATGTACCAACGTCTTCCCAGATTTCTTCGTCTTTAATGAATACGCCATTTACTTCGGTTAATAGGAGTCGCTCGTAGTCTGTAGTAGAGACTGATTCGTCCATATCCACGAAAGCCGTTGCGCCGCTAATTTGGCCACGGATTTTTTTGTTGTAGATAGACCGTACCGTCTCGGCCACGTGTGAGTTATTCGTGTTGCCGAAATAGGGCGATGCAGAATCTAGTGTGGCTTGGTCAGTTAGTACCGTAATCCATTGTGGCTCATACCATACAGAGCCAGACGCCTTCATCATCCATTGCTTTGGATACATCGTATCAACGTCTGTATTAAAGTCTCGTCTGAATAGAAACTCTAGGGCAGAAGTAGTACCTTTCTGTCTATAGACAGGTTGGATATTCTTAGCAAGGAAGGACTTGTCAGTAGTCTCTACTGTTGGGTCTATTGAGGTGTGTGGTGTACCGTGGAGATACTTAGCCTCGAATTCTGGTATGAAATTATCTAGTGCGTGGTCAACATCAATGTTCTGAATCAAATCAGTTATTTGATTGTACTCGCCTAGTTCCCCATTAACACCAGTCTCTCGTTCCAAGTATTCAAAATACTTGCGAAGGAAAGTGATGAACATAGGATGGTCTTCCCGTACATAGTCGGGCACCATTCTCTCAACAAAGACCGATAGGAACTTAGCAGGAGATTTAGTAAATTTATCGTTAGCCATTTGTTACTGTATCTCCGTTCAATTGATACTCTGCATCGTTACACTACTAGTATTTAGTACGAGTAGATTACTTCGGATTGCCGTAATATCATTTGATTGCGGAGTAGCGTACAAACTTATTACTGAATTAGTGTCTAACACGGGTCTAAATCCAATTAACTCTATGATTCCATTGGTATAGTCGATGGTACCTTGCTCTGTATTGAGGAATTGCTCATTAACAATGTCGTATAATAGAATATTGCCTTGGCCATCGTCTAATAGAGCATACTGGGACCCCGTATCTGTATTACCGAATACACTTGACACGGCAGTACCAGGTGTGATAGCATTATCATACTTAAAGATATAGTTACCAACGGTATTGGATGCTTGAATAAAAAACTTCTTATAAAACTTGACAGACGTTAAATTATTTGATATACTTTCATCAGCAATGTCAATAGTATTACCAAGGCGGGAATACCTCATTGTCACTTTAAATGCAGATATCTCTTCCTCAAAGAAGGCCTGAATGTCTGCTATTACTTTACTCTGTATCTCACCAGCACTCAAACTGGTTAAGACAGGGTTATACTTGACTGTGCTAATAACATCAATGTAGGTGTACTCTGGTGCTGTTATAATAGGGTTTATGGCTAACATATTGTATTTACTCAATATATCAGTCGTTAATTTTTGTTTGGTCAATGGTGACAACTCTAGGCCGTGCTTAGGCTTGATACAAATGAATACTGCACCATACTGAGGAGGGTCATTATCTTCACCACCCCATACGGCTATTGAATCAATATTAGGATACTTCTCTATTAATATATTCTTATAGTCCTCTGCGGTCACTGCCCTATCTTGTCTCTCATAGGCTCTTGGTGCTGTAAGTTTAATGTTTTCAGTGGTCTCTGCACTCGCACCTAGAGAAGAGATGTCCACAGTGTCCACCGTCACGTGGGAGTCGGTGTAGACGTTGGCTATAGTCGATTCAAGTGCGAACACTTGCTCATTAATAGTAGAGGTATAGTTACCTGGAGCACCCACCGTAGATAGGTAAGTTACTTTAACTGATTGACCATCAAGAGGTATTTTGCCAAAGATGCCATTGCCGAAGTATATCTCACTAACTCCATCAAGGCCTTCCTGAACAAAGAATGAATTACTCGTAGGGGTCAATTCGCTTAATACTTTGTTGACTTCCCAAGGCTTGTCATTAACAAGCATAGTAATAGTAGAGCGGTCACAGGTAGCATCATTAATAAAGAAGGACTGGGCTTCCGCAGTAGCGTCATATGTCCATTCAAGGCCTTTTAATGTCCCTTGATGCAACTTAATTTCGCCAGCGAACTCTCCACCCTCGTCTGCAAACACATTAACAGTAGATAAATTGGTAAATGGAAGAGGTACACCAGTAATATTAGATACAAATTGAGTACCTTTCTCTACAATAATGTAACTTGGGTCATATCCAGTCGTATCAAACTCTAGTTTAACAATAGATTCAGCGGCTGTAACGCTCTTAGGTATATATCCAATGCTCTTAGCGTGACTCACAACACTATTTCGGAGCGTTGCGGTATCTAAAAATGCCTCATTGACTGCCATATTCGTATGGAAACCCATATAGTGTGTAGTATATGCCATTACATCCAGCATTACACTCATACCAGAGCCGTCAAAGTCATAGTCCAAGAACTCAGTCTGACCCTTCATAAAGGTCTTGATGTTCTTCTTAATGCCATCGAACTCTAGGTCCGATAAGTTTAATGCTTTCTTATTCTGTGCCATCTCTTACTACCTCAATCTATTTAAGAAGAAATCTAATTGTACTGGGGACCCTTCGTTGACTGGCGTATATGCTATAGTAACATCATAGCCATTCCTATCTTCATCAGCATTAACCTCAACTCCAATCAACTCTACACGTGGTTCAAATGTGTTAATGGCCTGCTTGATTGCGGCAGTCAGTATAACTCGTGTCTCTGTAATCATTGGTTCAAAGAGCGAATGGTAGATAGTAGAGCCGAACTCACTCTGGAATACCCTCTCACCTCTCTGAGTCTTAATAATATGTATGATGGACCCATTAATCGCATCAACGTCCGAACGACCAACGATATCATTGGTCAATGGATGTACCAACATATCAAGGTCTAAGTCTCTGAACTTGCGTACTCTCGTTGTTCTAATGGGTTCTGGCATAACGCTTGAATTCCTCTGTATATACTATATTTATACTGCGTGTCGAATAGGTTCGTCTAACCATTTGTAATGACATCTCCACTACCTGTTTGGTTACTCGAACCACAGTCAATCGCATCACCTATCCTTGCTAATGGCTTGGAGTTCACGAGGACGTTAGGACTACCTGATGCCTGGGCTGCTCCGTGTGGTACACAAACAGGACANCCGTGAGTCTGCCAAGGGTCTCCTACACGATGGGCACCAAGGCTATTCACGAAAACATTGCCTGATGCTCCTGCATTCTCTCTAGGTGGATAACACCCGTGACCTGTGCAGATATCGGTTAATCGAACTGTACCTGGCATTAGGGTCTAAACCTCTTGAATTTGAGGGTATCTCTCACGCTATTCACAAAATTTCTCTTCGCTGTACCAATAAAACTTTTTTTTATTTCCGTGTTTTTAGCGTTTTCGGTGGTATTTGCGAAAAAAGTGGGGTTTTCAGGCTCTTTTGACCGAAAGATAGAGTCGTAATTGTCTCTATAGGCATCATTCACGGGCTTTTGAGTCTCGTTAATAGTCATATCATACGTTCCTAAATTTGTCAAATTGGATAGAAGGTAACTTGTCTGTGTCGAAAGCCTCTTGAGAAGGTAGTTTAGATTTGGTATTGACGTTCTTTTTGTTAGTAAATTTGCCATAGGACTCTACTGCCTTATTGCCTTTAGATGAGCCTACTTGCCCTTGTTGACATACCCAAGAACCATTAGCGTTCTCGCAAACTTCCTTAGACTTAGCATTAGTGACATCAAAGGAACTACCACCACCAGAAGAGCCAGAATCAGCGGCTTGAGAGACCACCCATTTACCATTGTATTTGATACAGGCTGCCTTGCCAGGTAGATAAGGGTCAACCTTAGTCGCACCCCATTTGGCTAATACAACAACCTCTGCGGATTGATAGATATTATTGTCATCACCCATAACGTATTCTTTGCTTCCTGATTTCTCTGCGGCATCGACTTTGGCTAATAATTCGGGTGTATAGAAGGAAGGTTCTATTAACTTATATCCCTCAGGGAATCCTAGGTTTGTGAAGTCACAAGAGCCTACTTCCTTAGTGGAAGCCTTTGCGGCTTTTGGCTCACAGGTACAGGTTTCTACCTGAGACCAATCACCTGTCTTCATTGCTCGTTCTACTACTTCCATTGATTGATGATATTCACTGATATCACCACCGATATTAGATACTTGCTGTGCGAAATTAGCGGCTACAGAGGCACCCATTCCATAGTTGATATTGCCAGGTAACTCAGTTGGTAGCACGAAAGAGGCACTATTAAGCGGAAGAAATGGAGTAGGAGAGTTCGGGTCTGCGGATGATGCTGCCGCGGCTGCCGGTGCTGGACTAAATGGGGATGCTTTATCTCCTGCAAACTTAGAGGCTGCCGGTAAAGTATCTCGAACCTTTGTTGATACTACAGGAGCACCTGATACAGATTGTGATGCTGGACTACTTGGAGGTGGGTCACCTACTATAGAACTAAACGCATCAGAGAGAGTAACAGCAATCTTGCCCATTGCGGCTTCTATTGAACCTGCTACTTTGACTTCATTATCAGTCATTTCTTTCACGTTCCAGTCACCTTTAGTGGCCTCACACGCGGCTTTGTCTCTGTTTCTAATGGTGTCTGTACCACCTGTACACCATCCTACTTTGTGTAATTTTGCTACTGCGTTCTTCTTATATGCGGTTGCTTCATATGCCTTAGCCTTAGCGTTCTTAATGAATTCGTTTTTAGAACCACTGAATCGGGTCTTGCCTGCTAAAACTTCCTTTGTGAAGTCTGTAACAGCATCTTCAGGTACTGTCCATCCGACACCATTGACATACTCCATCTCTTCAGAGGAGTAGACTGCATCGACTAATTCTGTGCCTGTAGGGATACTTGCAGAAAGGGTAGAAAACGTCTGAAGTCCGCCTTGTGCTTGTTGCTTGAATTTGGGTAGTGATGGTAGTCCACCAGACACCTTACCTAAGAAATCACCTAATGGGATAATAGGATTGGTTGGACTCGCTGTAATACCAGTGACTTGTTGATACAATGTGACGATATCATCCATAACAGGTGTCGCAATATGCTTCAACATCTTATGGTTATTGACCAAGGCACAAGGGTCACCTGTTGCCAACTTAGCGAATGCGGCCCATTGTGCTAGTTTGTTCAATGCGGCTTGCATTGCATCAAGGTCTTTTTGGATGAGTGCATTCAAAGAACCCATCATATCTTGACACATACCATTGAAATCAGCAACTAAATCTTGTACAACATCGGCAGATGCTAACATATTAGATATTGCTTGTGGATTGGTGCTATCTATGATAATTCTATTCACTCGGCGTTGAATCTGTTTCAAGTCACCTAGTCCAAGAGCATCATCAATGACACCAGCACCATCGAACAATGTGGCGAAGCCAGCAACACAATCAATCTCTGATTCGTAATTGCCTAGCAAGTCTGCTAGTTCTCGTCCTGCTTGTTGGATACCTGAATTCTTAATATAGTCAGTAGCGGCTGCGGCTGCGGCATTCAATGCAAAATCACCACAGGTGGTGAATGAGTCAGAGAGGTCTTGAACCTCACTCAATGCTTGCCATAACTGAACACCATCTTGTCCGAATGCGGCTTGCAGGGCTACTGGGTCTACCTTATCTGTGATAAACAGACTATTGGCCGCAGTCTTCATCTTAAACGCTGAAGTATGAGCAGGCGATTGTAACATATCCCCGACTTGACCTAACGCCTCGTTGATTCCGCCCCCAAAGGAAGTTGTACCAGTGGCAGACTTAATTGTATCTACTACACTTACACCACTTGTTGAAAAACTGACCATTTAATGCCCCTTACATAAACAATACTTGATTGATTCTATTATAATCACTGAACATACCAAGGTCTACATTTTGTCCGTGTAGAGTGTCCGCTTGATATAATACCATTCGATTATATGCCATTTTCGCTTCATATTCACAAGCATAGGGTCTTCCGCCGTCTACTTTTGATTTAACATAATCAAAATTTATATCTCCTACATTGGCGTCTTCTAGCCATTGAGGAGTGTAATCGTTCTCTATACTGAGATTACCCATATGACTGTACATATTGGTACCACCAGCACATTCTTCTTCCGTATTTAAGTACACTACAGAACCGAATTGATATCCAGGTCCATCTTGCATCTTGAAATGGTCTTGATGAGGTATAATGCCAACAGGCGTTCTTAATAGTGTCTCATCGTTTAACACGTTAACCATAAACTCTTGATTGTCCCAATGCTCATTGAACCGTTTCTCTTCAAAGTGACCAAAGTATAATTTGCATAGTTGAAAATATACCTTATGCAGGGAATCTTTAACTTCGGCAGTCTCTACGACACCTCTTGCACCCGGCAAGTTGTGTATCAAATCAGCCTCTGTCCTATGGTCTATTGATAGGGCTAAATCTCTTATCTCATCAGGATTCTTGTAGAAATCATCAATCACAACAACCCTTCGCTCCTTACTAATCTGTACGACATTAATCTTCATCTTTGGATTTGGCTCAAACATTATATAATTTCCTATGGATTCAAGTGAATAATAGAGCCTTTGATTGTATGGACTCCAGCAGATTGGTCTAGTTTAGTGCCACCTGTTTGAATTTCTGTAGTACCACCGACATATACTTGCCATTTACCGTCAATCTCTGTAATACAATCACCTTCAACGTGTGTCTTATAGTCTCCCTTTACTGATAAGTGAGCATCTCCCTCAACGGTTATGGACATATTACCACCAGCACCATCTACTGGATTTGGTTTAATGTGTATATACTCGTCTCCTAAGACAATCTGATAATTATCTTTCTGTACTTTAGTTACTTTTGTGCCATCCGCTCGTATCTCTTCAAATGTGCCTGACTTGTGCCACTTCATTAGTCGCTCGTTGTCTACTGTGTCATCCCATTCCTCTACGTGACCGCTTTCGCTTGCTCTAACGTGATTAAATGGGTAACTGGCTTTGTAGGGGTTCTCAGGTTCATCCCAAGTGTCTGCTAGTGCTTTATAGACTTCTTTATCTTCTACACGACCACCAGCAGTATCAAGAGGAGTGGGTTTTGAAACAATCTCTTCTCCTTTTACAGGCTCTTTAAAGTCTACTCTTCCACGTCTATGTGTATCGGGTTCTTTTAAGTGCGTTTCTTTAGGATACACTAGATTAGGGTCATTGAATCCCACTTTGGCTACTGGTGCTTCCATAGGGAACCCACCGAATGTGCCCATTACAATAGGCTCTTGAGCGTTCTGCCCATCTCTGAAGAATCCTATAACCCACGTTCCTTCAACACAACCTAATGGAGTTGTTCCAACACCGTTCATTGCGGCTGAAGTAATTGGTTGCATTGGATGTGCCCAAGGCAAATCGGCTGTAGGTATACCTGTATCGATTGCTTGAACTGTTTTATCTGTGTGTAGTCCAGCGATACGTACCTTCATACGTCCTAATTTCATAGGGTCACGTCTGTCTTCTACGACACCCGTAAACCAAATAAATCCATCAAATCCCATAAACTGCATAATATTAACCCCTCGCTGGTATTGTTATCTCTGGGTCTGTAAAGAACCCGTCTTTCATACATTCAAGAGTCATTGTGTACTCGTGATTATTAATCTTGTGATGTATGGCTGTGATTAGCCACTTACCAGTTGAATACTGGTCTTCTTCTTCAGTGACAGTTTCATCCCTTATACTAGAGGCAATCTTTAGTGTAATAACATCACCTGCAAATATGTTCGTGTCTCCTGCCATACTGAATTTAACAATGTTTGTTCGTAGTTGGGACATCTTCATATCGTGCAGAGGATAGTGGCTCTTCTCGCCCTTATCGTGTATTTGATACAAATAATTGTCACTCATAAGTCCTGTGTGTTGGTCTACGTTGAAATCTTTAAATGGTTTGCCTGGAGTACCGTTCAGACCAATACCCTCTGCTAGAACCTTATCTTTTTCCCCATCATACTCTACTTCATATTTAGTTAGTTTCTTTTCGAGGATGTTATGTGTCAATATGGAACTACCGTAGTGTCCGTTGATTTGACTGTTAGGGATATTGAATCGTTGTGTTTCGCTATAGTCTTCCATAATAGCGTCATTGACATTTATCTCGCTATCACCACTCTGAGAAGATTTTAGTGGGTTATCTTTCAGTATCATTTCCCTCTTAGACTTACCCTTTAGCAACTCATCAAGCGTAACGAATTTGAATCCCTCGTTGTTCTCAAAGAATAGATAGTTGGATTCGCCCTCAGCGGATACAGAGTTCTTAGCAAGAAAATTGATTAGATGAAATGGATTCCAATTAGGTACGACTATCTCTTTAGGATGTTTCGATGGAGTTATTTTACACGTAGTCCATTCCTTTGCATCACCACCTAGTGTGCCGAACATAAGAACCTTGTCGCTTACATATTGTACTATATCAGAAGCAGTCGATTTTGTAAATGACCTACTGATTTTCTTCTTATTGTTAGCGATAACATATGGCGATACAATGCCTATCTGATAGGCAGTATGTTTCTCAGTGCGTTGACCCGCTGTTACGTAACTAACCGCAAATTCTTTTTCTAGGTTAGCAGTCTTTCCCAACGCATCAGTGGACATAGATGTGTCTATCTCAAAGTGGACTTTCTCTTCACCACTACCAATAATACCATTTGCTTCTACAAATCCAACACCATCGTGGATTTGTATGATACCGTGCATTGCATTAGTGAATATGGACTCATAGATAGACAGTTGGTCTATAATACCAGCCAATTCTGTACTGTCTCCCATTATGCTAGTGAACTTACAGTTCCATTCAGATGTTGCTTTCGGATTAAGTGTATTAAACTTCTTCTCTGCCATAATATATTATTCCTGTACTTGAGGTTTAGTGTTTCTCATCCAACTCTTAAATTCCTCTACAACCTTTGGAATGTGTTCTGGTTTGAGAAGCATTATACTCCTTAGTTTATCGTTTTTATAAATTTCCCAGTCTAAATTAGTAATTGGTACTCTATCGTTCTCAGGACTGTCAGTGGGATACTGTACGTAATTTTGGTCTTCATAGTGATGAATATCATACCTATTGGCATATGCTAAATCAGTATATCGATATACCTCGTGTTCACGTTTAACCCAATCATAGAATGGGTCAATGACTTTGTTGATTGTGCATACAACCCACCACAAATCTTGGTCACCATACACGTCCTCTGCTACCTTCTCAGGAGTCATTTCTTCTGAAATTCGTATCTCATAGTACATTGCTTGGAATTTTGATACTTCCTTGAGCATATCAATTCTATGAGTAATGTCTGCTATAGTAACTCCATTATACTGTAACTTAGGGAGCATATGTGTATATTTTGACATTAGTAACCTCCCTCTATTTCTTCGTGTGTCACTATTGAATTTTCTTTTATGTTGAGTGTCAGTTGTGTTTCAACAGGTGCACCATCTTCATAAGCATTCCACGTTCCTGTTGGAGTATAATTCACTTCAACACTCAATATGAACGAATCTTTAATTTTAAATAAGAAAGGATTAATATCATCCTTATACCAGAATTCAACTGCGACAGTAGGGGGTATTGATAGCCTGCCCATCTTTCTGAATATTTCTTTATTATCACCACTTGCCTTCTGGAGAGAGTCTTTCTTAGCCTTAGCCTTAGCGGCTGCCTCCTCTGTAGTGTCTTTACCACCCCAAAACCCTGCAACGGCTGGACTTGCGTATGCTTTCAATACGTTTACAATTTCAGTGATAGCCGTTTGCTCGTCTTCATTTTTTGGCGTCATTCTCCAAGATAATGTGTGGCTACGTAATGTAGCACCATCGTACACTAATCCTTGATTCTGATTGATTACAGAAGCGTGACTCATCTTAGCGGAAGCGTTCATTGAAACACCTAAGTTTTCAACAACATTGACTACTTCTTTTCCTGCTTGAGCACCTGTGGCTTTAGCAGTACCAAGTGCGGCTTCAAGTGCGCCAACGACACCATCACCAGAGCCAATCGCTCTATTGACCATCATATCTCCTGCTTCAGAGAAGTTCTGATTATATCCAGTTCCAAGTGTCAGTGGCATTGGCAACCAAATGTCTGCTAGATGATATCCTGCCAATGAGTGATTTTGTCCCTTAACTCCTGCAGTAACCCCTTTTGGGGCCCAAGAACTCACTGTGATTTTTGTCCAGAAGTTGCCAGCACTAATAGGTTCTAAAGGGAATTTAAATGGGACTGCGCCTTGGGGCCGTTTTGTGGATGGCGAGAGAACTGCTTCTGGTCCCATTGCTCCTCCACTCAAACCATTTATTTCCATAATTCATACTCCATCTTTAAATTCATTGTCGATTTCCTCTAGAAAGATACTCTTTGAACTATTTATATAAATAATAGTAATGGCACATAAAGGTAAGTACAAAGTTAAGAATCGCTCAAAGTACGTTGGTGCAGTTGATAACGTAGTATATCGGTCATCGTGGGAAAGACGATTTATGGTATACGCTGATACGAGCAAGAAGGTAATTAAGTGGAATAGCGAAGAACTCGTAATTCCATACGTAAGCCCAGTTGATGGTAAAGTTCATAGGTACTTCCCAGACTTTTGGATTCAATCATTAAGTGAAGATGGAAAGATAAGTAATATAATAATAGAAGTTAAACCAAAGGGACAGTGTCAAGCACCTAAGATGGGCAAGACAGCGAAAAGCAAGTACAGGTACTTGAGAGAGTTAAAAACGTGGAAAGTAAATGAAGCAAAGTGGGATAAGGCTAGAGAATTTTGTGAAGACAGAAAATGGGAATTTAAAATACTCACTGAGGACCATCTGGTAAGGTAATATGGCAATAGCAGTCGCAAAGAAACTAATTCAAATCGCTGTAGGGACTGAGAAGGTCGCTAGTGATGGGCAGAAATATCGTTATCTCGGTAAGCAATGGGGTAAGATAAATCCTAAGTCTGGTAAGACAAGTCAGATGGCTCGTAAGGCAATTGGTGCAGAGTTAAACACATTAGCACAAACTCCTAAACGAGGCTCTAAGGCAACTAAGGCTAAGAGGAGTGCCGCTTGGTTTAAGACTAAAGTTGGTGAATCCGCTAAGGGTATGAAGAAACGTGCAGTTCTCAAGCCAGGACGAATGTTCACATTCGGATATGATGCAAAACATAAGAAAACACTACCATACTGGGATAGATTCCCTCTCATTGTAGTATTAGATGTATATAAGGATGGCTTCATAGGACTCAATTTTCACTATCTATCTCCTGTAGAACGTGCGAAATTTCTATCTAAAATAATGAAATTTGCTAGTGAAAAGGGCGATACAGATAGTATGTCTGATAAGGCTCATTTTAAATTGAGTTGGGATGCTGTGAGAAACATTAACGGGGCCGAGAAGATGATACATAAATACTTATATGGGCACGTAAAGACAAGTCTTTTAGAGGCACCAGCGAATGAATGGGAAAATGTTATATATCTCCCATATCAGAAATTTGTTGGCGCTTCTGCTAAATCAGTTTGGGGCAAATAAATGAACGTAAAAGAATTTAATCAGCAAATGAAAGAACGTGGCGACTATGCCCGAACGAATTTATATTCTGTACAGATAACCAAGCCAGCGGGTGTGGCTTTCTACCACGGAACAGAGAAATCAATCACTACAAACGACTTGGCGTATCGTGCGAAAAGTGTGACTCTACCTGGTAAGTCTCTAGGTACTATTGAGGCAAGACGATTCGGACCAGTATTTAAAGTTGCAAATGATTTGATTGTAGACACGGTAGCAATTTCCTTTGTATGTAGTCCTAATCATCTAGAACACAGGTTCTTTGAGGGATGGATTTCTGCTATTATGGGTCGTGTAAAAGAGACAGATAGACAAAAGTACACCCTATCATATTACGATACTTATGTTGGAGCAGTTGATATTATACCTTTAAACAGACAAGGCCAGGAAGATACGGTACACGTAACATTAGAAGAAGCATATCCGACTAACGTGGGACCAATAGAATTCGCTTGGGGAGAAAGTTCTGAAGTTGCTTCCTTCAATGTAACATTTTCCTTCAGAGACTATGTATGGTCTGGCAAGACTGAAGATACTTGGCTAAAAGCAGGCAATTCTAAACTTCTGCAAGACGCCACCTAAATTTAATTAATATTATGGAGTGATAATTATGGCTTTACCTAAAATCGAAACACCGATTTACAAATTGAAATTACCGTCTACTGGAGACAGTGTAACATATAGACCATTTCTTGTGAAAGAAGAGAAAATTCTTTTGACAGCAATGGAGACAGCAAAAGAACTAAAGGGATTAGACTTTGCTAATGCAGTAAGGGATGTGATTGTAAGGGTTATCTCTAATTGTACAGATGGAAAGATTGATGGTGCTAAACTACCACCATTTGATGTAGACTTTCTGTTTTTGAACATTAGGGCAAAGAGTAGGGGAGATACTATTGAACCGTCATTTACGTGTAATCAACCAGACGGTGATGAAGGTAAAACTTGTGGTAGTGTAGATACGTTCCCGATTAAGATTGACGATATTAAGATTGAGTTTCCTGATAAAGACTACTCAAAGATAATGTTGAATGAACACGTTGGTATTCAATTTAAATACCTAACTACGGCAGAGTTACAGTATCACGATAATGAAGAAGACACTATTGAAAAGATGTTTAAGGTTATCGTAGATTCAATTGATTATGTATTTGACCCAGAAGGAGTTTATAAGGGCTCTGAGACATCTAAGGCAGAGTTGTCAGAGTTTGTAGAGAATTTGTCGGAAGATGTTTTTGATAAAATTAAGGAATACTTCAAGATGCAACCGCAATTGAGACACACCTTAGATTATAAGTGTTCTAAATGTGGGTATGTTGAAGAGGTGAAATTGGAGGGCCTAGAAGATTTTTTCGGCTTTGCATAAGTTATGATTCGCTAGTTAACCACTATAAGACGAACTTTCAACTTATGCAACACCACAATTATAGTCTTTCAGACCTAGAGAATATGATACCATATGAACGTGACATATATGTTCGTCTATTGGTAGCACATTTAGAAGAAGAAAAAGAACGACACAATAAAACTTAGATAGGTAGAAAAAGATATGGCAGGCGCTGACACATTAATGAAAATGATGGCTACTTATAAACTTATAGGTGACCAGAAAGAAAATCTCAAGAAGCAAAAAGATAAAGTTGCTGGCGCTTTGGGAATGGGCAGTGCTACTGCACGAGCCGATAGGTTGCGAGGCAAGATAAAGAAGAAAGCGGATGATAAGAAACGTAAAGAAGATAAGATAGCCGCTACTGCTAGAGATGAAGCATTCCTTCGTATGCACTCAGACGGATGGCAAGCCGCTCTTGATTCAATTAGAGGATTTAAGGCTGGGGCTACTGAGCAAGAGGAAACAGAGGCTACCGCTACAAACGATAAGATGGTATCCGATGCTGAGAAAGCCCAGAAGTCAAAGAGGAAAAAGACTGGCGGTCGTCAAAAAGGTACTCCAAATAAAGTCAAAATGAATGCACCTGCAGGAGATGATGGTTCTCCTAGTCCTACAGCAGAGGGCAACAACCCTATATCTGGTGTCATTAATGGCGATAGTATGTCAGTCACAAGTCCTGCTCTACAAGAGTTGCTAGAGATTGAACAAGCAGAATTAGAGTTAGATGAACGCCGAGAAATGCGAGAAATTAAAGCGGAAAGGCGTGCATTAGAAGACCGTAGAGATAAAAAGGGTGGTGCTCTTTTAGGTAAGGTGAAAAGTTCACCCACTCTAATGAAAGAAGGTAAAGGCTTTATGAGTATGCTTGGAAGCGTACTCGCTGGACCTTTTGGAAGAATTGCATTGGCAATTGGCGGTGTTTCAACTGGGCTTACGTTATTGAAGACTGTACTTAATAAGATACCTGGCGTCAATATGAAAATTGACCCTAAAGATGCTGAAAAATTGAAAGTTAAGGAAGCCGAGAAAGCACGCCTTAAGCAAGCCAAGATAGATGAGGCTAAAGCAAAGGCTGCCAAAATAGAAGCAGACGCAAAAGCAAAGGCTGCCGCACTAGAAAAACAACGCCTTGCGGATGAAGCAAAAGCAAGGAAAGTAACTGCTAATAAAATTGAAGCAGAGAGAGTTAAGGCTGAGAAATTACGTATTGCGGATGCAGAAGCAAAATCAAAGGCTCTTAAANTAGAGCAAGAGGCTAAAGCAAAGTTGGCTGCCCAAGCAGAAGCAGAGGCTAAAGTCAAAAAAGCAACCGCGGCTAGACTTGAAGCAGAGAGAGTTAAGGCTCAGAAATTGGCCATTGCGGATGCAGAAGCAAAAGCGAAGGCTGTTAGATTACAAGAAGCGGAGATAAAGAGAAACCTAAAACTTGAGAAAGCCGCAAAACTAGAGTTGAAAGTTAAAGCAGAAGCGGCCGCTCAAGCAAAACTTGATGCTAAAAATGCCAAGTTAATTTCAGACCAAAAGGCTAAACTCCAATTAGAGTCTAAAAAAATATCGACTCCAAAGTTGAATAGTGTCCCGCAGAAGATACCAGGTGCTACTCCCTTATTATCTCAAAATGCTCAACAATTGGCTACTAAGGGTGTTACACCCGCTAGGACTCTGTTACCAAATTTATCAGGGACTCGCCTTGCAAATTCATCTTTAGGAAAAGCAACATCAGATATGACTGGTAAAGCAGTGAGTGCCTTGGCGAACAAAACACCAGACATCGTAAAAACTACTGCGACAACGGCTCTCAAAGGTGCGGCAACAGTTGCAACTAAATTGGCAGTTCCTTTGACTGTTCTCGCAACTGCATATGAAGGCTTTAAAACAGAGGACGATGATACATTAAATCGTGACGAAAAGAATGCTAAACACGTTGGAACAGCAGGGGCAGTTTCAATGGCTCTAGCAGGAGCCGCTGTTGGTTCAGTTGTTCCAGTAGTTGGAACTCTACTCGGCGGACTTGCCGGTGGAGCAATCGGCTACTTTATGGGAAAATATGGTGGCGAGAAATTAGGGGAAGAGTTATTCCTTGACGGTAAAGAAATTGGTGACCCATCACTAGAAAAGTCTGCATCTGAAGGCGGTAAAGGTGGAGAGACTAAAGCAGAAATGGATATGGTTTTGGCCAAGCAAGCCCAAAATGCTGGTGCAGTAGACATTGGATGGGGTGATGCAGATATCGATGACTTAGAAAAGTTAAAAGATTTAACTACAGAACAAGTTCAGGCTCTTCTTGACGTAGAGACTTGGTCCAAAGCAGATGAAGAAATGCTGAAGAAAGTTCTTGATGCCAAGAAAAATGGACTAACAATAACGCACGATGATGGAGGTTGGTTTGGTAAAGAATCTCTTGAATTTGGTAAGCCTGGAGCACCCACAGNCAATAAAGAAAAAGAAAAAGTAAATAACAACCCTCATAATCTTCAAGCGACTAGTTTCTCTGCAATGAAATTGGCACAGAATGACAAAGAAACCTATGATAAATTCAGAGAATATA
>JGI26380J51729_10000491_pt1 | contig 20211 bp, 11 predicted proteins | sample SaaInlV_165m_DNA_FD_51729 | JGI IMG/M metagenome (IMG submission 51729) | reverse complement strand
AATGGCTCAAGGAAAATTGCCATTAAACGATATGGCTGGTGCTGCTGGTCGCATGGATGTATTAGTTCGTGCATTAATGTCAGCCCTAATGACAAGTCATGGAATGCGAAGAGATAGTGAAATCATCCTACATTTACATGGCGGACCAGGTCCGGCTCGAAGAATAAAATTCGTTGGTTGTGAATTGAAAGGAGTTCATGCAGAAGAAAGGGCTGTAGCAGGACAAATCGGTAAGGTGATCCAGTTGCCAACACCTGCGAGAGGTCAATGGGTTGAACGTTCTAGTGGAATATATGATGGAGGAGGAGATATTGACAATACAATCAGTGAATGGAAAGATTCGACAATTATTCGCCTTGATGCTGAAGCACCTAGATTGTGGAATACAGATAGTGTAATCCCACAACAGAGCAAACCCCTATCAAAAGCAGTAGGAGAATGGGATGAAACTGAAATTAGTGGCATTGATATTGCATTTGTTTTGAGCGATGACAAGCCATTAAATGATTCTGAAACATTACTTGAAAGGACAATTCCTCGCTCTTTAGGTGAAGAATGGTTGCAAGGACATTTGGCGATTGCAATATGTCATTTCCTAATTGATGAAGGCGTATCTCTAAATTTACAATAATCTAAGGGAGTTACCTAAAATCAATTTTATGCCGAAAACGGTGTTTGGGGTGGTTTGTCATCTACAACTTAATTAGATGCAAACGCTGAAGATCATACTTCGAAGAATCTTATAGAATACTACTAACTGCGTGTTATAACATTAAGTGTATGTAATAATACTACCTAGTTTAATTAATACACCACTATAAGAAACTATGAATGCAGTAATTTGCGGGTTTGTAAGGTCTCCATTTACCCCTGCTAAGAAAGGAGCCTTGTCAGATACACGACCAGATGATATCGCCGCCGAGGTGATAAAGGGACTAATTAACAAAACGGGAGTAGATCCAAATCTAATTGAAGATATTATCCTTGGTTGTGCCTTTCCTGAGGCGGAACAAGGTTTTAATTTAGCACGTATGCTTTCATTTCTTTCCGATTTACCGCCGTCTGTAGCGGGAGTCACAGTCAATCGGTTTTGTGGGTCATCTATGCAAGCGATTCACGATGCCGCAGGACGAATCGCCATGGGCTCGGGAGATGCTTTTATTGCCGGTGGTGTCGAATCCATGACTCGTATTCCAATGTCCGGATTCAATCCAATGCCAAACCCACGACTTGCCAAAGAGATGCCAGAGGCATACACCAACATGGGATTAACTGCTGAAAACCTTGCTGTAATCTATGAAATTGAGCGGGGTACTCAGGAGGATTTTGCCGTTGAGAGTCACCGTAGAGCTACAAATGCAGAATTTAGCGATGTTATAATTCCAATCACAACAAGTGGCGGTGTTGTGTCAACAGATGGCTGCATCAGGGCGGATTCCGATTCGAGTTCACTTGCAAGACTCAAGCCTGCTTTCAAGTCTGACGGGAGTGTAACTGCGGGAACATCTTCACCACTCACCGATGGCGCTGCATTCGTACTCGTATGCAGTGAAGAATTTGCTAGAGCACAAGGACTTGAGATTTTGGCTTCCATAGAATCAACTGCGGTATCTGGTTGTTCCCCTGAAGTAATGGGAATAGGACCGGTATCTGCAACTAAGAAGGCGTTACTTAGAGCCGGACTGAGTCTAGAAGACGTTGATGTGATAGAACTTAACGAGGCTTTTGCAGCACAATCTCTTGCCGTAATTGAGGAACTTGGACTAGATGTTTCCAAGGTAAATGTCGATGGTGGAGCACTCGCTTTGGGTCATCCACTTGGAGCCAGCGGTGCAAGAATCGTTGGACGTGCTGCTACTATACTTGCACGCAAGGATGCGGAAATTGCACTCGCTACAATGTGTATCGGTGGTGGGCAGGGTATTGCTACAGTTCTTAGGAGGGTAAACAAATGATTCTAACTATGGAATCTCCACTAAATTTAGCGGAGAAGCAATACAATGGCGGCATCAATAAGGTTGCAGTTATTGGAAGTGGAATAATGGGCGCAGGTATCGCTGCACATTGTGCAAATGCTGGCTGTGATGTACTGCTATACGATATCGTTCCAAACGGAGCAGAAGATAGATCTATGATTGCTCGCGATGCAATATCACGCATGAAAAAGAGTAATCCGGAGGTCCTAATGCATCCCTCAAATGCACAGAGAATTTGTCCTGCTAACCTCGAAGATGACCTATCACTTCTCCATGATAGAGACTGGGTAATCGAGGTTGTTGTCGAACGTATTGATATCAAGCACACCATCTATTCCAATATTGAAAAATATCTTTCTAAAGATGCCATTCTATCCTCAAACACCTCTACTATTCCTCGTTCTTCCTTGGTCAGCGATATGAGTCCTTCTCTCGCTTCGAGATTTCTCATAACTCATTTCTTCAATCCTCCTCGCTATTTACCTCTATTGGAGATAGTGGCGGGAGAAGAAGTTCAGGAGAACCTATTCCATAGAATGAGTATTTTTGCATCTGAGAGACTTGGAAAAAGAGTTACTATTTGTAATGATACACCTGGTTTCATCGGCAACCGACTTGGCATTTACTTCGTGCAAAGAGCAATTGCTGCTACCCTTGATTATGGATTTACTGTAGAGCAGGCTGATGCAATGCTTGGTCGCCCAATAGGACTTCCAAAGACAGGAGTATTTGCATTGATGGATTTAGTTGGAATCGACATCATTCCCACTGTTGTTCAGAGCATGGTAGACAATCTTCCACCTGAAGACCCATTACACAATATTGCTGGAAGAGGAGAAGAAATCATCGAGAAGATGATTTCCGAAGGATACACTGGCCGTAAGGGTAAAGGAGGGTTCTTTCGACTCAATACCGATGGTGGAACTCGTATCAAAGAAGCAAGAAGCCTCATTGATGGAACATATTCAACCGCTAATCGTCGAGCTGCATTTACCTCGGCAAAAATTGGACGTCAAGGCCTCAAGCGTTTGATGATTCATCCTGATGAGGGCGCTGCCTTTGTCAAAGAAATATTGCTAGATACATTTGCCTACGCATCTTCACTCGTACCAACTGTAAGTGAGGATATCGGTGCGATAGATGGTGCTATGAAGGTAGGATATAATTGGAAGAAGGGTCCATTTGAGATGATGGATTCTATCGGACTTGAATGGCTTGTTGAACAGATGACTTTGGCTGAAATTGAAATTCCACCTTTCCTCGCAATCGCAGCAAAAAACGGTTCGTTTTATGGAATGGATGGAGGTGAAATCACCCGTATCAATTCCTCTGGAGACCTCATGCAAATTCTCAAAGGGGCTGGAGCAACCACAGTTGCTGATATTAAACGCCGTCGTGGTAAAGCGATTCGCAGGAATGCTTCAGCAAGTATCTGGGATGCTAACGATGGCGTCCTATTGGTTGAATTTCATTCCAAGATGAATGCCCTTGATCCATTGATTATGGAAATACTACTTGCTGCGGTTGATATCTCAGAGGGCGACGAATGGAATGGAATCCTGATTGCCAATGATTCTGCTAATTTCTGTGCTGGGGCCAACTTGGGACTAGCATTATTTGCTGCAAACCTTGGTGCGTGGAGCACATTAGAAGATTTCATTGCTCTTGGTCAAGACACTTATCAGGCGTTGAAATATGCAAATGTCCCTGTCGTATCGGCGGCAACAGGGATGTGCCTTGGCGGTGGTTGCGAGATTCTACTTCATTCCGATGGAGTGGTTGCACATTCAGAATCATACATCGGCCTTGTAGAGGTAGGAGTTGGTATTATTCCTGCGTGGGGTGGTTGTAAGGAAATGCTTGCAAGACTCACCCAGGAGAATTTGGTTGGTTCTGGGCCAATGGCTGCTCCTTTGCAAGCCTTCGAAATGATTGGCATGGCTAAGATTGCTAAATCTGCTCATCAAGCTAAGGATCTTGGTTACCTAAGGGCGAGTGACCGCATCTCAATGAATCGTGATAGTGTTCTATCCGATGCTAAATCTTTCTTGCTAGAGTTGGCTCAGGATTATTCTCCTCCAATTCCTCATGTCTATCGCCTTCCCGGTCTTTCTGGTAAAGCCGCACTAGACATGGCACTAAACGACCTTGCCACTGCCGGACATGCTACTCCACACGACTTGACTGTTGTTGGAGAACTTGCTAGTGTATTGACTGGTGGCGATTGTGACCATATCGTTGAACTAAGCGAAGATGACATACTTGCACTTGAAAGAAAGGCTATTGCAAGTCTGGCGCGCAATGAACTCACGCTAGCAAGAATGGGACATATGTTGGCTAAAGGTAAGCCTTTGAGAAATTGAGGAGGGTTGAATATGACAGTATACAAAGCCCCACTTGAAGATTATAAATTTCTATTCCATGAAGTATTCAATGTAGTGAATGTTTGCAAAGAGTTAGGATATGACCAAGTTGACCGAGAACTCATTGATATGATGTCTGAAGAATGGTCTCAATTCGTCACAGATGTGTGGAAACCATCAAACATTGATGGTGATAAATTTGGTTCAGTGTTGAAGGATGGGGCAGTTATTTCTGCACCTGGATTCAAAGAGGCATGGAAACAAACGGTTGAATCAGGATGGTTACAGGCTGTTTGTGAAGAAGAACATGGTGGCATGGGATTACCTCTCTTCTTTCGCAATGCAATGGATGAATCTGCCATTTCCTGTAATATGGCGATTTCTGTAGTAGCTGCACTGAGTTTAGGCGTATACGATCTCATCATTAAGCATGCCTCGCAAGAACATATAGAACGCTATGCTATTCCAGTAAGTTCTGGTGAATGGTGTGGAACTATGTGCTTAACCGAACCGCATTGTGGAACAGATCTAGGCCTAATAAAAACTAAGGCTATACCACAGGATGATGGTTCGTTTTTGATTACTGGAACAAAGATTTTCATTACAGCCGGTGACCATGATCTATCGGATAACATCATCCATATGGTACTTGCAAAACTACCAGATGCACCTGAAGGTTCGAGGGGAATATCTTTGTTCCTTGTGCCAAAATTCCTTGATGACGGTGATGGTATTTCCAATCAAATTAATGGAACCTCTGTTTCTGGTATCGAGGAGAAGATGGGGCTCCATGGTTCACCAACCTGCGTACTCAATTTCGATTCTAGTAAGGGATGGATAATGGGTGAGGCCAACACTGGTATGGCCAAGATGTTTGAAATGATGAATCGAGAGCGATTGGCTACTGGAATGATGGGCCTTGGCCTTGGAGAAATTGCCTATCAAAATGCTCTAGCATGGTCACTCGAACGAAGTCAAGGACGTGACTTGCGTGGAATAAGGGATTTAGATGCGCCAGCAGATAATATTCTCGTTCATCCAGATGTACGCAGAATGTTGCTTAAGGCAAAGGTCAACTGCGAGGGGACAAGGGCCCTCGGCACATGGATTGGACTCCTCCTCGATGAAATGAACAAAGGAGATGAGGAAACTAAGGAAAATGCAACTGCATTAATCGCTCTTCTCACACCGGTAATGAAGGCATACTCAACCGACATTGGCTGTCAAAGCGCTTCATTATCGATTCAGGTTATGGGTGGTGCAGGTTACTGCACTGAATATGGTGTAGAACAATTCTATCGCGATGCAAGAATCGCACCTATATGGGAAGGAACAAATGGTATCCAAGCTCTGGATTTGGTTGGCCGTAAAGTTACCCAAAATTTTGGTCGAAACCTGCGCCACTTACTATGGCCATTACTAGAATTCGTTGAAGAAAATCGTGAGATTGATGGAATGATGGAGTTCAACAAACCACTACATCAAAGCGTTAAAGGTTTACAACAACTTACTCTTCTACTCATGGCTGAAGGTGCGGGGAATCCACATTTCCTTGCAGCAGGTGCCACCGATTATTGCACCTACTTCGGCAATACTATGCTCGCATACCTGTGGACTAGAATGGCAAAGGTTTGCCTTGCTGCTAAATCTGCAGGTACCGCAACCGATTTCCACGATATCAAACTTGCAAGCGCAAGGGTATTTTTTGCTGAAATACATCCTGGCAATGCTGGACTTGCAGTCAAGATAATGGCTGGACATAAGCACTTGATGGAATACCCGGAGGCTGGATTTTAATGGATTTTGAATTACCAGTAAGTCATGGTGCGGGAGCCTATTCGAGCAGTTCTAGGTGGAAAGTTTCTGCGCCATGGATTATTCTCGGTCTACTAATCGCAATCGAATTTGCTTTATGGTATCAGGAAAGCCAATTGCTAATAATAATCCTATTCTGGACAATTGCAATTTCTATTAGTTTGAATGCTACATATTTGGGTTTTGAAACAAAGGTAATAGCAGCATTTTTCAAATCACATCCAAAGTCTGGACGCGAGATATCTAATCCAAATTGGCGCATTATTGAATTCAACGGCTGGGGTGGAAGTGAACTTAAGGGATATTTTCTCCCAGCCAAAGGTGATTCGAGGGGTTTGATTCTATACATGCACGGATATAGTTCATCTCTTGGTAGAACTGAGGAGAGGATTCTCCATTTGCGTGATCAAGGATTTGATATAGCAGCAATAGAAATGAGGGGTCATGGTAAATGCGACCTAAATCGTGATTGGACATTACTGAAAGTTGCAACTGATAACGAGGCTTTTCTTGACCGCATTCTTGCTGAATACAAAGAAAAACCCGCTGTGCATTTCTATGGTCATTCGATGGGTGGATTTCTAGCAATGAGGTTGTCTGCTCAAAAGTCTGGATGGTGGGCCGATAATCTAAATTCAGTGATATTGGAATCTCCCGTCGCATCCATTCCGATGCTCGTCAAAGCTTGGGCTGGGTCACTATGGGACCCTAGTAGTTTTTTGATTCGTAGAATTATCCGCAAGGAAGCAGAACGGATTCATCCGGACCTACCAATACGATTTATGGATGCAAAGGTACCACAAATAGGAGTGCCAACTATTCCAGTGCTTACTCTTCAATCCAAAGATGATGATGCTCTTGGAAGGTCGCACTATAATTTGGTTAAAAAATACCTTAAAGGAAATAGTGAAAATAAGTTCCATTTGGTTTCTGATTTGGCACATACAACAACTCTTGATTCTACTACTCGAAAAGAATTAGTAGAAGATTGGCTTAATAATGGGGGTTTTATTTCATGAGTAATGAGAAAAGATTCAGCGCATCTGCAAGAGAAATAATGAATTTGAGCATTCGTCCCGATGATAAAACTCTACTACTGCTTTATTCATTGTATAAGCAAGCAACGGAGGGTGATGTTAGCGGTGGACTTCCGATAAGCGGAGGCATACCTGCAATAGCAAAATATCGTGCTTGGAAAAAGCAAAAGGGAAAATCTTCCGAAGAAACGATGGCAGAATATGCAGACCTTGCCACAGTTTTACTCGAACGTTCAGAAAAAATCTCGCATATTGAATCGTGGAACGGTCGTACCGTTCTGATTAGTGGGGCTAGCCGTGGACTCGGTCGGGCAATGGCATTGCGATTTGCACAAGAAGGAGCGAATCTTGTACTCCTAGGGCGCACCCTTGACTCGGATGATGGCAAAGGTTCTCTAATGGATACTGCTGAACAAGTAGAGTCGGTAGGTGGCAAGGCAGTTATTGCAGTATGCGATGTGCGAAACGATGAGGATGTTATTGCAGCAGTGCAGACTGGTGTCGATTCATTTGGTGGTATTGATGCAGTGATTTGCAATGCTGGGGCACTATTCATTGCACCGTTTGATGAAACCCCTATGAAGAGATTTGATCTTGTTCATGAGGTAAATATCCGTGCTTCTTTTTCCCTTTGTCAAGCAGCACTGCCATACTTGCGCAAGAGTGACAATGGTAGAATACTGGTAATTTGCCCTCCTCCGTCTTTGAATCCAAAATGGTACAAAGGCACAATCGCATACACGATTTCAAAATTCTCAATGTCAATGTTAGTATTGGGGTTATCTGAAGAATTATTAGGAGATGGAATCGCTGTCAATGGATTATGGCCTGCTACAACAATAGATACCGCTGCTGTTCGCTATAACAAAGCCCTTGGTGGAGAAGAGATGGTTAGGCATAGTCGAAAACCTGAGATTGTAGGAGATGCAGCATTCACAATAATGAGTAAATCAGGAGAACATACTGGTGAATTCCACACCGATGAATCAATATTGCGAGCAGCAGGTGTTGAGGATTTTGACCAGTACGCAGTTGAAGTAGGTATGACATTGCAGCCGGATTATTATCTCTAATCCTGCTCTTTATTGTCAACTATATTGAAGACTGCATTTTACCGTTAGCAATATGAAGGGGCGAGTATAGCCCGTATTATGAGGTCACAAGCACTTGCATTAGTTCTGCTTCTGTGCCTTTCTATATTACCTCTCGAAATTAATATTCAAAATGGCGAGGATAGCCTTTCATCGGAAGATGGAAACAAGGCTTGGTCGCTAGTGCTGAGCCCTGAAGAGACTGTGACTTCCACGTATTCTCAAGGCGTACAATCATCACTTGCCCGTGTGAGTGACTTATCACAATATCCAGCAGAAGTATTGTCTAATGTATCTTCATGGGTCGCCATCGGTAGAACTCCTGTAGGACTTGCCTTGCCTCAACTTGAAGGAGCATGGCTGATGGAACTTGGTTCTGATGGACAACAAATCGTTGAGGCAATGCAAGAAGAAGGCCTCATAGAGACAGCATATCCATTGGTCGAGCGCCAGCAAACTCCACGATGGATTCCTAATGATCCGAAATTTACAGACCAATGGCATCTTGAAAATACAGGGCAATCCGGTGGAACTGTCGGTGAAGATGCTAACTTAACTGGGGCTTGGAATAACTATCAGGGGTCAGGAGTTATCATCGGAATTGTTGATGATGGCTTAGATTGGAATCATCCCGACCTTGATGATTTCTATCAATCATCATTGGATTATGATTTCTGTGGTGACGATAACGACCCTACTCCTTCATCCAATAATGCCCATGGTACCGCTGCAGCGGGTGTTGCTGCAGCTGTTGGAAACAATAGTTTGGGGGTATCTGGTGCTGCGCCACAAGCGGGTTTAGCAGGATTGCAATTGATTTCTTGCAGCACAACCGACATTCGAGAATCTAATGCTCTTGGTCATGAAAACCAGATGATCGATATTTACTCTAACTCATGGGGTCCAAGTGATAACGGAGAAACATTAGAAGGCCCAGGTCCATTGATGCTCGCTGCTATGGAAGCCAGTTACAAAAATGGACGAGGAGGCCTTGGTAATATCATTACATGGGCGGCTGGAAATGGTTTGGCTAATGATGATAATTCCAATAATGATGGATATGCAAATCTAAGATATGTAATCGCCGTCACCGCAGTGACCTACAAAGGTGAGCAATCTTACTATGCCGAACCTGGAGCAAATATTCTGGTGGCTGCACCTTCAAATGGTGACGGAGAATCAATAACAACAACAGATATTGAAGGTTCAGGCGGCTATACATCCGGTGATTATACTGATTCTTTCGGAGGTACATCTTCAGCAACACCACTCGTTTCAGGCGTCATCGCTTTGATGCTTGAAGCCAATCCGAACCTAACTTGGCGAGATGTTCAACATGTATTGGTGGAAACTTCTCGCAAAAATGATGCTAGTGATTCTTCTTGGACTACGAATGGAGATGGTTATTTGGTCAGCCACAAATATGGATTCGGTGTGGTTGATGCTTCTGCTGCGGTAAATCTTGCAGCACAGTGGTCTCTTGTAGAGTCTGAAATGAATTTCTCAACTGGTATGCAAACAGTAAATCTTGGAATCCCTGACAATTCAGGAGCCCCTATCAATCTATCAGTCAACATTACCGAGCCACTTCACCTTGAGAGTATTGATGTCTATGTTGATATTGACCACACTTACCGTGGTGATGTAGAATTAATTCTCACAGCACCATCTGGTATGCAGAGCATCCTTACAGAAAAACACAGTGATGCCAATAATGATTATGCTGATTGGAGATTTTCTACTGTACAACATTGGGGAGAAGACAGTCGAGGAGAATGGATTTTGAGTGCTGAAGACAAAGGTAATGGCGATGTTGGCACGATTAATGAATGGGGAATGATACTGTATGGAACTGACCGAGATGTTGATTCTGATGGTGACTTATTAACAGACAGGAATGAAACTGAGGTTTACTTTACTGACCCACATGATGCAGATAGCGATGATGACCAACTAAACGATGGCTATGAAGTAATGCTTTCAGCTACCGACCCTAACCTTGCGGATACTGATGGAGATGGCTTAGATGATGGAGTGGAAATTCTTGTCAATCTCACCGACCCGTTGAATTTTGATACAGATGGCGACCTACTTTCTGATGGTATTGAGGTCTTGGTTAATGGTACAAATCCCTTGGTGATGGATACTGATGGAGACGGATTAAATGATGGTGTTGAGGTTTTGGTTAACCTCACAGACCCTTTGCGGCCCGATACTGACTCAGATGGTTTGAGTGATGGTGCAGAGGTATTGCAATATCAAAGCAATCCTTTGGTTTACGATCCAAACTCTGACCAAGATGGATATTACTGGTTTAATGATTGCAATGATAGCAATCCTCTAATATTCCCTGGAGCAATTGAGAAACTCAACGGTATCGATGATAATTGTGATGGTTTTTGGGATGAAGGTTTCAACCAAACAGATACAGACGGTGACAATCTATCCGATTACGAGGAGTATCATATCTATGGAACAAACATCAGTCTTTCCGATACCGATGGGGACCTGCTGCGAGATGATGCTGAATTATTCATTTATCAGACCGACCCCTTGATTGCGGACAATGATAGTGATGTAGATGGATATTATTGGTTTGAGGATTGTGATGATGAAGACCCATTACGCAATCCTAGTATTATTGAATCACTAGATGGAATTGATAATAATTGTAATAATTTGATTGACGAGTTATTTTTCTCAAGCGATTCTGATAACGATAGTTTGCTGGACTATGATGAATTCACTAACTTGAGCACTGACCCATTTGACTCTGATTCAGATGACGATGGCTTGTCTGATGGTGAAGAGGTTTTGATTACGATGACCGACCCTTTGGTTGCTGATTTGGATAATGATGGCGATGGTTATCGCTGGTTCGAGGAGTGTGATGATACACGCTTTGAAACGGCCCCAAACCGTTCAGAACAATGGAATGGAAGAGATGATAATTGTGATGGATTTATTGACGAGGATGTAAGTAGACAACAACATATTACACGAAATCCAAGTAACACAAGTATAGTTCTCAATGCTACTGCTGATTCATTGTTCTTGGAGGTGCAATTGAACCTGACAGACGAGCAAATGGAGCAATTAAACATCAGTTATATTTGGTGGAGAAATGGACAAATAATTAGCACCAATAAAACATTGTTTGAAGGGCCTTATGATTGTCAAAAAGACAATTTATCCTTGGCTATTGAAATTTGTAGCTACAACGGACTATCTGCCCCATATGAGATTATTGTTTTCGTTGAAGATGGAAGAAAATCAGTTTCAATGAATTGGTCTATAGTTTATGATGTATATCACCCTGAAGTTGAAAATGGATTCTTTAAGTTACTAGATAGCAATACTATTGTGTCCATAACCTTAGGTCTAATTATTGCCTTGCTTCTTGCAATACTCATCGCCCGAAGAGGAAAACAAAAACCGCCTAATTCACCATCGGAAATCCACTCGAATCTGCAAAATAACTCAGGTGAACTTAAGGAACTAGAACAACGCTACAATGAGATTCTGAAAGCACATTCTATCATCAAGCGAATGCGTTGGTTTACCTTTGTCTTCGGACCAGTAGCAATTCTATGGGATGATGTTATCGCTCCATTTATCGTGAAACAAGGTGCCCCTGAATTTTTATCCATGGAAGATTTTTTCCAAGCAATAATATTCAGTTTCGGAATAATTTCCGAAGTAACATTTGAACGTTATTGGCCATATCTAAACAATGCATGTGTTGTGTTATTCATCGTGTTCTTATATTGGTCAATTCAGAAAAAACGGGAAGTAAATAATGCTGCTGAAGAAGTGTCAGAACTAGAAGGTGGAGTTGTCAGTGACATAATGCAGAAAGCATACGCTGAAGTTATCCCTGCACCAGAATTGGAATCATTCCGTTAATCAGTACAATAATTACCGTCGGCGATTGGTATTGAAAGTGGATCTTCTATCAATGTAATTCCATTGACTGGAGTCCCATCAGACCACTGTCCTAANTCGGTCATTTGTTGATTTTCATCTGTTAGGAATGATTGTGCGGATAGTTGCAANTTGGAATCTGCTGTGAAAAGTTGTGATTGTGCTGCAATTCTTGCCGCTTGGGCATCTATTCTGGAATAGTATGCTAAATCTGCAAAGTTATCATGAATAAAAGATGCCTGAATATAGTGGCTGGCCATCATTCTAGGAAAACCATAGAAATCGGATTCAATCCTTAGGTATTGAATCTGTGGCTCATTTATTGCAGTTGTTGAATCTCTTTGCGAGATGCGAGAATGTTGCCATCTTGCCTGACATGGATGAACTGTATAGTCTGTGGAATACTCAGTAAACTGAGCCCAAGTATGGTCGGGAAGATTGGACATATTACCTCGTAATTGATCGCCTTTCTGGGCATGAACCCAAGATGCTTCTAGAGAGATTTGTAGAGATGTCGCCCCCCAACCGAGCTCCAATCCTCTATCTAGAATAGAAAAAGTAATGCCACCACCCATGCTATGCCCTCCAATCCAAAGGTTTGACAAATCAGGAGAAGTATTTGCTCCAGTATTCTGTTGAAGCACTTCCGCTAACTCGCCATTAGCACTGACATTGAGGGCTGATATTGCTCTATTGATGCCAAGCCAAGCCATCTCATTACGCGTTTGATGTTGTGGGTGGTTTGAACCACCTTCTTCGTATATCAATTCAAAATCACTATCTACACTACTCAAATCTAATTCGCTAATATATTGAGGGAATATTACTATCAATCCATGTGAAGCGATTAATTCTAGTGTATCGCGATATACTTCTATGTCTTCTCCGCCGTATCCATGCAAATAAATAGCAACACCCAGTCGCTTTGATTCTGATTCAGAGTCAACAATTTTCGGAATAAAAATATGCACATTCCAATCAGAACCATCATCATCTGATGGCCAATACTGGAATTCAGGTTGCGAAGAGAACACTGGAATTGTTGTTTCCACAACTGCATATTGAGATTCCATATTACCCCACTGGCCGGATTCTAATTCGGGTTGGTTTACTGCAAAGCCACTCATATCCCATGTATTTGGAAGAGCCAATGCAAGGCCTGCTGCCAACAATATTCCTACTTCAATAATTGCAATTATTTGTGTTTTATTTAGAACACTTTTTTTCTCTTGATAGGATTGGCTAATGGACTCAATCAACTCATCATTTGACAAAATCATATCGACTACGAGAAGGGTGATAATATATCCTAATACAAATGGCATTGCACCGACTGAACCGAAGAAGAAGGACAAATCAAGCAACAGATAAAGTGTTGAATAGGCCAAAAAATACCCAAGCAATAATTGAGTAATTACCAATGAAATATCTCTACTAATATTTTCCTTTATTTTTGCATTCTTGAATAATAGTTGCTTTGTAGAAAACAATATCAATCCGAGTGGGATGATATATCCTTCTAATTGCCTTAAGGATAGGGCTGACTCTATTCTATAATATGCAAACTCGAAAAGTGCATCCTCAACATTCATTCCCGAAATTAATAATAATATCACAGGGCCAAAACCAATCAAAAACCCCATCACTATCAATAATCGTGTTGAAACAATACGATTCAGTTTATCCTTCAATCAATCACCACATCATTTATTGGAACACATCCAAATCTAATCAGCGAGCCAATTAGGAGTACCGCCATCACAAGCATCTAATGTCCAGGTAAGTAGTCTGTCATCAAGAGCTAATGGATGGGTTTGAGGCCATGTTGGCATGCAGGAGATACTGGCTTTATTTGCATCAACTGCATCACAATCACCCCGTAAAATAGAGTCGTGGTCAATCTTCGCTCCTGCAATTGTAAATGTTGCAGTTTCATCACTGAGTTCTCCTTCAACATCTTCACCATTATCAAAAATTACTGCATTACGATACCAGCGCATTCCAAGTCTGGTAGTAGCCCAAGTTCCATCCCATTGTGGTGGAACATTGAGGTTGAGCATCAACTCTCCATGTCTAAATGCATTCCTAAGTGCTGTAACAGGATCACTTTCCCAAGCAGGATGTTTAGGGATTTCAGGCCATCGTGAAATGTGATTTGCGGTAATATCAATGTGTGGACGACATCTGTTCTGTGGAATAACTGGTAGCACTTTGAGCGCCGACTCTACTAATTCGACAGTCGCAGCAATAGCATTCTCAATACCCTCCGGCTCAAACGAAGTAAAGGATGAGGCTATCGCTGGCATTCCATACAGACCTGCTTCTCTTGCAGCACCCATTGTTCCACTATGCAAACTATCTTGAGAAAGATTAGGGCCAAGGTTTACTCCTGAGATTACAAGACGCGGTTCAATATCTTTAATCAATCTTTGAAGACCTCCATCGAGTGCTACAATTATTGTATCGCATGGCCTACCATGTAATTCATAGAGATGTATCGGTGCAGAATCAGTATTTGTGCACAAGTTCCATTCATTGATTAAGTCTGAACGTTGACGCAATTTCATTGATGTATTGAGATTGATACTCATGCTTGTTGCACTCTGATTTTCTGCAGGTGCAAAAACAATTATTGCATGACCTGCTCGGTGCAGTGCTTGCACAAGTAAGCGGAAACCNAGTGCTTCAATACCATCATCATTAGTCATCAATAGCCATCCATTTTTAGGATTCTTATTGTCTGAAATTGAAGTCATTGTATCGCCTCATTTGATTGTGCNGGCACCTTACCCATAGTGTTCTCTATTTCAACATCAGATTCTGGCGTTCCAAATATAACAAATAGAATTCCAGTAATTAGTATTGGACCACCAATCCATGTCCAAAATCCTGGAACTCCTGTGTCAAAAAATAACCAGCCTATTAGTGAGCCCAATAAGGGCTCAAGAGTAACTGCAGTTGAAACTGTAAGCGGCGACATATACCTTAGACAAGTGTTCAAGCCAGTGTGGCCAAGAAGTCCACCTATCATCGCAAGAAGTAGGAACCAAGGCAGATATTGCATTTCAATCCAACCAAATGGGCTAAACTGACTGGCACTTGATTCGAGAATAAACGATGCTGGAATCAGTAATATTGAGGATATCAAAGTCACTGGAAATGCATAGATGAAAATTGGCATCCAAGATCGCAGTATTTTTCCACAAACAATGTATCCAACAACAAATATCGCTCCCAAAAATGCAAGGAAGTCACCAAAAGCAGTAACTGTGTGCGAACCTTGTACATCTCCNTGGTCTAGTAGCGTTATTGCCGCTCCAAGAACACCTAGTACTGCTCCAATTACCTCAAACGNNGTTGGACTTCTCTGATTCGTCATTATCTTCGCCAAAAATACCATTCCAACAACGATGACCAATGGATGGGCTGTNACGAATAATAGAGAATGNGTTAGAGATGTTTTGTCTAAACTTGGAACCCATGTTCCAAAATGTAATGCGAGTGCTAATCCACTCAACCAAATCACTTTTTGTGCCTGAGGAGTAAATACACGCTTNCGCAAATCNTGGTCCATTGTGCGCCACTGCCAAATAGCTAGAGGTGCTAATATTACCGATGTTGCTTGTAATCTCCAACTGGCCCTAAGCAATGGTGGAACACTGTCTAAATGCTGCAATATGGCGCCTGCACTAGAAACACCAGTTAACGCTGCAACTAACAAACCCCATACCCAAATAGGGGTTGTTTGCTTATCCATCAAATCACGCTCTAATTCAGGCTTCTAAGATTGCATCGTTAGATTCTCCACCGATAACACCTGCACGCTTGAATAAGAAATATATCATTGCACCAACCATGACATTGATTGCAACAAAGCCACCCATTCTCAATACGTACCAAGTCCATGAAGTAACGAATTTTTCGCTGAATAATGAATCAATAAAGGATAGAATACTTGATTCTGTTCCAAAGAATGCTTCTCCTGTTAGCAGACCTGCTGCCACCATGAAGGTGCTGAGTAAAATTAGCGCCCGTTGATTCTCAGCAACAGTTGTCCCTGATTCTTCTTTTATCTTATCGATACGAGGTGTTAATTTCTTGTCTTCCCATCTGTCACGAGCAACACCACCAATTAACATTGGAAGTGTGTGTGGAACATCCAAATACATTCCAAGTCCGAATGAAGTACCCATACCAGTTGCCCATTCAACAAACATTCCTAGCAAGAATCCAAGTCCGAGTAAAACCAAATCTCCTTGACCTTCAGCAAAAATTACAGAGAATGTNGCAAANGCATTTGCTTGNGGAGCAATTAGATCNATTCTNCCTTCNGCAAGTTGTATTGACAAGAAGATTGCAACACCTGCNCCGATNATNGCACCNGGTACAACACCCATGATGTTTCCTTTAGAAATGTGATATGGTCGNTTTCCGATATAGAGTGAATTNTTGTAATCNCCAATTACTGTTCCNGACATTGAAATCGCNGAACCAAATACAGTNGTTCCTACAAGCCCCAATAANACTGCGCCTTCAGTGGTTAATTGTAAGAAATCTTGGGCGTTCAAAAATACTCCCAATAGCATTAGAAGAACAATAAATGAAGTCCCAGATACAGGTTCAATTCCAGTTTCACCCATTACTCTTACAGCAATTGCTCCAAGTAAGAAAGTTGTAGAGATTAGAACTACTGCAAACACTAGAGCAGCAGCAACTGAAAATCCACCCAGTGCGAAAATTAGTATCATTGCAAAGAAAGTAATTGCCATGAAGATTGGAATATGCTTCAATGGCCATTCATACCATCCCTTGTCCGGCATATACTCTTGGCTTCCTTCTCCTTTGAATGCTGCACCAATATCTTTGAAAATTGTAAGGAATGTCTTGTACATCTTGGCCAAACCAAACATTCCACCACCTACGAATAGAACCGATTGCAATTGTTCGGATGGTCTTTGAAAACGCTAACATTTGTAGCGGGTATCCTGAAGAACCCATTGCTGCATAATCTTGAATCGGTTTATTTGTTTGTGATAGTGCATCATAAACTGGCACATTCATTGCAACCGCTAATGGCACTAGGATTAACCACCCCACGATTGTACCAAGATTGACTAAGAAGGCGACTCTTGTCTTCATGAACCAACCAATTGCAAACATCGATGGAGTCAATGCAAGTCCAATATATGTGTATGCAAATGGATTGTATGCTGTATCTTCAGACCAGTATGTGTAATTCATTGAAGAACCATCTTCGTTGATACCAGATGGTTGGTGCAATTTTCCATGCGAGTAAAATGTTGCAAGACCATAATCCCCAATGTGAATCTTCTCAGCCAACCAATCTAACAAAGTCAACTTTTTATCGTTTAACCAAATTAGTGGATACTCAACAATGAATAAACCAACCATCGTCAATACTGTCCATATTCCTATTGTCTTTAGAGAATCTCTTGCATGCTCTACAGCACCTGTGCTAACATCACTGGCAATATCTAGCATCTTCAATGTCGCTTCAAAACCAGGCAAAGGCAATGGATCTTCTACCAACCAAACTCTTCTAAAGATAATAAAATACATAATTCCAAGGAATCCAGCAAACATACTAGCTACAATTCCAATAAATGCAAGAGTAAATGTTTGTCCATCATCGAGGGTGATAAGTGGACCCGTTGCCAAAAAATACTGTGGTTTAGTCGCCAACAAGAAAATGGCTGGGAATGTGAAAATAAATCCAGTAGATGCGTGAGTTGCACCTGTTGTTGCAGATGTTGCAATATTGACTTCGGAAGGGCTCCACTTTAGTGCCATACCAAGTAGGTAGGCAATATACCAAGCAGCGGAAATTGCCAAACCTAATTTTAGTCCAATATATGCAGTAACTCCTGAAAATACTGCACCGATTGAAATACCCAAGAGAACTTTACTAGTGTTCCAATGTGATACTGCGAACGAATCTTCAAGATTCTTCTCCTCTAGATATTGCTCTAGAACACCTGTGTTGAGATTGTTATACATCTCATCATCAAGCCAAGTCAAAGTTCCATTTTCNATGGCTTTGAGACCCTCTGGAGTCACAGGTTGACGGTACGCTGACTTTTGTACGCTCATAGAAACACATCCAGCGTGCGCACTGCGCACAACCTTGTCACATCAAGGCCACTTGAATAGGTTGCTGTTGTCACACAACGGTCATTGGCCAATACTGCACCTAGATATTATGAGAAAAATATACCATTAATCTCAATTTTCAGCTTCTGCTCTTGCTCTTGCGTCTTCTTCTGCTGCAACTCTAATTCCCTCTTCCAGATCTACTCTTGAACAGAGCCAAGAACCAGCAACAATTAGCACGACAATAGACATTATCGCAACTCTACTGTCGAATAATGCTACCGAAAGGGCATATAAAATAGGTCCAATCATCGCTGCTGCCTTGCCTATGAAACCAAAGAATCCAAAGAATTCAGTGGTACGGCTTTCTGGAATAAGCATTGTGAACATTGAACGCGCTTGTGCACCTGCTGCACCCATTACCACACCGACGAATACACCGAGAATAATCCATTGCAGACTTACGGTAATACCCAATGGCTGCCATACATTATCTCGCATTGTTTCAGGCCACCAATCCATAGGACCACCTTGGTCCAACATTGTAGGATGCTGGTCACCGACTACATCGATATTGTCTAATGGTCCATCTTCAAAGTGAACTGAAAAACGATGGGATGTTTCGTTAAATGCACTACCGGAAAATTCTGCTGCTTGAGCAGCGGTCAATGAACCCATATTCAAGTAGTCAAGATATGCATCTCTAAATGCNGCATCNCCATCTCCAGATTCACTNACCCAACCATCAACACCTCTATCGTACAGAGTTGATAACTTGTATTCAGAATCTGCTTCACTCCAATCGTATTGGAAATCATATCCATCATGGTCTTCTGTAGGGTCCAATTCAAGTGGAGCAAATCCAACTGCAGTAATTGCTACTGCACAATAAATTCCCAATGCCAGCAATAGAGCGAATTTAGTAGAAGTCTTATCAGCCAATCTACCAAAGGCAATCGACATTGGAATGGCAACGATGTTGACAGTTAGTAATAGTGCAATATTCATGTTCGGATTTATTCTTAAGACAGATTCTCCAAAAGCACTGGCCATTCCGTTAATCGTGTTTACACCATCATAGAACATTAAGTAAGCAAATAGATACGTCGCTAGCACTCTGAATTTCTTGATTTCACCCATCGTCTTTACGATTTCACCAAATGAGAATTTAACTGCTTCACCTACGCTATCAAAGGACATTTCTGTACCTACGATTTCTGGCTCCGGTGTATTCTTGAACATCTTCAATCCAAAGCCCCACCACCACATAGATGAAGTAACGAAGACCAATGCAAGATTGATATTTCCATCAAGAGGACTTCCAAGTAGTAATCCAAGATGAACTAAGAGAAGTAGAGAACCTCCCATGAATCCATAGGCATATCCCCATGAAGAAACGTGGTCCATTGCTCTCTTATCTGCCAAATATGGCATGAATGCATAATAAATTGTATTTCCACCAGCGAAACCTACTGTTCCAATCACATAGGTGAGGGCAAGGAACATGTAGCCACTATCGCCAAGGAAGGGAGCAATACCCATTAGAATTGTGAAGATACATCCGACTGCAGTATACCAATATAGCAACTTTTTCTTAATTGGAACTCTATCTGCTATCACACCTAATGCTGGTGCTGAAAGCGCTACCAGACCCATTGAAACTGCTAGAATAATTGCATAAAATGAGTCACCAGTTACATTGAGTCCAAACCATGAACTGCCACCACCAGTCGCTTGATTGAACAAATTGGCCATTAATGCAGGAACTACAACGGTCATTACTGTCAATGCATATGCTTGGTTTGCCCAATCATACCAATACCAACCTTTCAATGCCTTTTTGTCATCGTCGCTCATCGCATCAATCAATTCTTTTGCACTCGTCCCAGTTGAA
>JGI26380J51729_10000481_pt1 | contig 20452 bp, 18 predicted proteins | sample SaaInlV_165m_DNA_FD_51729 | JGI IMG/M metagenome (IMG submission 51729) | reverse complement strand
GATGATTGGGCGCGTCGTTGGCGAAAGCGACTAGAGAAAGATGGCGTTGCCGCGGAAACTGTCGCGCAGGCAATGGACCAGGTCAACCCAATCTATATTCCTCGAAATCATAAAGTTGAAGAAGCCCTTACCGCCGCTGTCAGTCAGGAAGACATGGCGCCCTTCTCGGAACTACTGTCAGTTTTAAGCCATCCCTTCGACGAGGTCGNGGGCAACGAATCCTATGCCANGCCGGCGCCGAACTCGAGCAAACCCTACCGAACATTCTGCGGGACCTAATGGTTGATACTCGCACATATGATTTTNTTTATGAACTTAGGGCGGTTACTTTAGCATGTTGTATGCCTGCCGTTTTTTATCCTTTTGAGTAGAATTAAGAAACTAAAGCATATTCCCGATGAGTAATAAAAAAGTAATTAATACTAGCATCGATTTATCAAGAAAGGTTGGTCGGGCATTTTTACTATAGATACTCATAAAGTAGAGAGTCATTCATGAAGTTGTAGTAACTATTCTCCACAAATGGGACTTGTCTGAAAATCGTTTAAAAAAGAACCTTGCATGGTTGCAAAAATGTCATAACAGTAAAAGATTCTTTAGAGTTTTTGGCTTGCAGACTCAAAACCATCGAATAGGAGTGACGACAACCTTCCCTTTATCTAAAATTCTAATCTATTAATTCAAAGTGTTTGTATCCTCCTGTTCTATTTTTTCTTTTTTTCTAAATTCGACTGGAGGTTTAAAACATCATGAATGAGCTCACCGTAGTTGATTTTTGTCTTGTCGCAGTATTTTCGCAGGCAGGTATACATTATAAAAACACAATTCCATTCATCAAATAACTCCCCTGTCTTTTTACAACGCTTTTCAAAAACAGCAAGAGTATTTTCTACCCCCTCTAACATCCCATTGAATGCTTCAACCTCGCCATGTTCTTTTAAATCAATACTACTATCAAAACTCAAAGTGTTTTCACCTGACTGGGTTTTCTCAGACTCACTGAAATGATCTTCAATTTGACTAAAGTCAATCTCAACTTGCCGGCAAAACAAAGTCAGACAATTAAAACTAATTACAAGGCATTCATATCCACTCAATTCGCTATTTTCACTCTCTAGCATTTCCGAGATATCATCTTCTATCGAATCAATCATTTTAAAAAATGCATCAAGATTATTCTCTTCACTATTGACTTCCATGAAAATTAATCAACTCCNTAAAAAGCAATCATCTTAACAAAACCACCTTAAAGGTTATAACAAAGATAGAAATCTAAAAGCAATATTGAAACTGCANTGCTACCTTTTCATCAAATCNGACTTTTNATGGNAAGGTGGCGCGTGAATTTTTAAGCGGCNCAGCTTAGCCCCCAGGAGCTACGCCTAAAATACCAGNGCATGACAATTNGTTGCATANAAACCATGGANGAATATCATTCTANACNAACCCTAACAAAGGAATAATTATTTTACATGCTGTATGTTTTTATAGGTTTATGTGACACTGAGCATACCCTGTAATCAGGAGAGGGATTTTATTTATGGCAAAGTTTGATTACAATATTATCGTTATCGGCGGTGGTTCAGCTGGTCTAGTTTCGGCTTACATTGCCTCTGCCACCAAAGCAAAAGTTGCTCTAATAGAAAAGAATAAAATGGGNGGTGATTGCCTCAACACCGGATGCGTCCCGAGTAAAGCTCTTATTCGTAGCGCTAAAATTCTTTCCTATATCAAGCGGCACCGAGAATTCGGAATTAAATCAGCGGCCGCTGAATTTGATTTTCCCGAAGCGATGGAGCGCGTTCAAACTATCATCAAAAAAATTGANCCTCACGATAGCGTAAAACGTTATACCGATCTTGGCGTCGATTGCTTTTCTGGTCAAGCAAACATACTGTCACCACACGAAATTGAGCTTAACGGAAATATCCTCACGACAAAAAATATCATCATCGCAACCGGGGCCCGCCCGACCATACCCCCCATTAACGGATTGGAAAAAATAAAATTTCTCACATCCGATAATTTGTGGAACATTCATGAATTACCCAAGAAATTATTAATCGTAGGCGGCGGACCTATTGGGTCAGAGTTTGCACAATGCTTCGCACGATTAGGTAGTGATGTAACACAAGTTGAAATGTTACCCCACATTCTTACCCGCGAGGATGATGAAGTCAGCCTAACTCTCCGCCAACAATTTGAACGCGAAGGCATAGACATACATACAGATACAACATGCAAAGCGATTGTTATCGAGAATAAAAAACAAGTAATGGTTTTCGATAAAGGGGGGCAGGAGGCACGTATTGAATTTGATCAGATACTGATCGCGGTTGGGAGAACTGCTAACAGTAAAGGGTTTGGCCTTGAGAATATTGGCATCGAGTTCGACCAGCATAATAGAATAATTGTAGATAACTATCTCCGGACAACCACGCATAAAAATATCTATGCTTGCGGTGATGTGGTTGGGCCTTATCAGTTCACACACACGGCAGCGCATCAAGCTTGGTACTGTGCAGTAAACGCACTATTCAGTCCTTTCAAAAAATTTAAGGTCGATTATAGCGCCATACCCTGGTGCACCTTCACAGACCCAGAAATCGCGAGAGTCGGACTCAATGAAAAAGAAGCCACTAGGCAAGGCATCGATTATGAAGTAACCCGATATGGAATAGATGATCTTGACCGAGCTATTATTGACAGTGATGACCATGGATTTATAAAAATATTAACTGCACCAAGAAAAGACCGGGTCCTAGGGGCCACAATTATGGGTTCCAATGCCGGCAACCTTATAACCGAATATGTCTCTGCAATGAAACATGGGATCGGACTTAACAAAATTCTTGGCACCATCCACATTTATCCTACCATGGCAGAAGCAAATAAGTTCGTTGCTGGTACTTGGAAAAAAAATAACGTGCCAAAAAAACTTTTAAAATTGGTGCAAAAGTTTCACGCTTGGCGGCTACGCTAGAGTCTCTCTTAACCTATAAAAAAANTTTGAAAACTGGGAGTATAAGAATACTTAGAAGTTACTTCAATTCACAATTAACTTTACTAGATCTCGATGTAAAGGCCATCTTCCATAACAGAAACTCGATAGGTAGGGGTAACTGACGAGCGATCAAATTTACAACTTCCTCGTCTGATATTCCATAGGCATTCCTCTTTACTACAAGCAGCAAACATTCCTCGAAGGTCTGGCAAACGACCAAGGCTCCCTCCGCACATTCTGCATTCGTCAGTCATCACATAATATTTTTCTTCAACGCAAAATATTGCCAAGACATACTTCGTCTCAGTAAATGGGTGGGTGAGGTTGATTTGTTTACCCGACCCCTCTGAGGGAGCNTCTTTTAATTCTGATATTTTAACCTTAGACATGAAGNGATATTTAATCTTTTGGNAGGTAGGGACCGTATCGATCTCGGTAATATTTTTCTAACTCGTATCGAAACCGTCCTTTTAGGTGAGGCAACTCTTCCGCTGCATGGTGGTCAAACTTGACGTATTCTTTAGATTTTTCTTGAGTATCCTTTGGGCGCTCAATATTAGGATCCAGATAAGCACCACCTAAAGGAGAGCCCCCAACGATAAGGCCCTGACCTTTTTGGATCCACTTCCCAAGCATAACACGTTCTTCATCTGTCCCTACTTCTGCCGGCATAAAAACATGTCCTAAATTATTAATATTTAGCCAGGAGGCAGTCCCTCTTGTCGCACGGATAGTAATAAGGTAGCATAACTCCTAATCTATAACCAGATACAGACCCGTATTTAAATAATTTTATTTTATAATTCTTGATTTTTAACGAGTGCAAAATAATATGACAACAAATATAGAACCAAAAAAATCGGCTGAACAATGGTTTCAGGAAGGACTTGCCGCTAGCAAACTTGGTGACCCGAGAACCTGTCTCGACTCCTATAAAAACGCCATCGAAGTTGACCCAGATCATTTCTTAGCTCAATTTAACCTAGGAATACGTTATGGAAAACTCCCCATGAATATTGAAGCGGCGCGCCACTTCAGGGAAGCCCTGCGCTTGAAACCAGAATCGCCAATGGTCCACTACAGCCTTGCTGTCGTTTGCAATCTAATTGGAGAAATAGACGATGCATTCCAGCATTACAATGAGGCAATCCGTTTGAACCCAGAATTTGCCAAGGCACACAGCAATCTTGCGATGCTATCTTATTCACTCAAGCGGGGAAAAGAAACAATTCATCACCTGCTGAAAGCTGTTGAAATGTTTGAAAAAACCGGTGATGAGTTTATGACTAACAATGCTAAAAGCCTTCTCAAAGATTGTTTTAAGGAATTCAATCTTACCGCTGAGGAATGTCAAACACTTTAAGTTTAATGACTCATGGACTGCTTTGATGTAGTTGTTGTCGGTGGAGGTTCCGCTGGATACGCCGCTGCCAACACAGCCCAATCTAAAGGAGCCAAAGTTGCCATTGTCGACAAAGGCCCGCTTGGCGGGCTTTGTATTCTTCGTGGCTGTATGCCAACCAAGACCATCCTCCGATCGTCAGATGTTCTTGCTCTTATGCATCGAGCCAAAGAATTTGGTCTCTCGGTTTCAAACCCCTCAGCCGATCTCTCATTGATCAATGATCGCAAAATCCGACTGATCAATGAGTTTGCCAGCTACCGCGTCGAGCAATTGAATGATCCAAAATTCACACTAATTGAAGAACACGCCTCATTTCTCTCCCCACATAAGCTTAAAGTGGGCAACCGGGTGTTATCAGCAAAAAACTTTATCGTAGCTACCGGCTCTACGACGGCAGAGTTTCCTATTCCAGGCTTGGCTAAGGTTGGTTTTCTCACCAGCGATGACGTTCTGGAATTAAGAGAAACACCCGAATCCATGATCGTTCTAGGAGCTGGGCCCGTTGCCGTTGAGTTAGCCCAGTTTTTTTGTCGAATAGGAACGCAAACCACTCTTGTTCAACGAAGCGATTATATTCTTTCGAAAGGAGATGAGGACTTGGCGTGTCCAGTCGAAACGCGTTTTCGAGAAGAAGGGATGGAAGTCTATACGGGGACAAAGCTATTACGAGTTGAGAAATCCAGACATGGTAGCACTGTTTTCTTTTCACACGAGGGTAAAGAAAAATCTGCAAACGCAAGTATAATTTTGCAGGCTCTCGGGAGAAAACCAAATATTGATGGACTAAATTTATCAGCGGCCTCGGTTAATGTAAATCAAGGAAGAATCGTAGTCGACCAGGAGATGAGGACAAACGTTCCTCATATCTTTGCAGTAGGTGATGTCAATGGCCTCCATGAAATTGTTCATATTGCTATAGATCAGGGGGAAATAGCTGCACATAACGCAACTCAAGAGGATACACGTCAATTCGACGAAAGATTAAAACTCAGCATAACTTTTACCGATCCACCTGTGGCCAGCGTCGGTCTATCAGAAAAAGAATGCCAGAAGTTAAACATTCTTTATCTAAAGGCAACGTATCCTTTTGACGATCATGGCAAGTCATTATGCCTGGGAGAAACTCATGGTCATGTAAAGCTATTATGTTCTCCCGATAGCGGAGAAATTATTGGAGCACATGTGGTTGGCCCTGAAGCTGGAGAAATAATTCACCAGATGGTTACCCTAATGCATTTCAGAGGAACGGTGCATGACCTAGCTAAACTACCTCATTACCACCCTACTCTTTCAGAAATTTTCACTTACCCAGCAGAAGAATTGGCACAGATGCTATAACTGCTACCCACCTAAACCGTCCCCAATTTTTCGGCGAGTCGATCTATAGTTTCAACTGCATTCAGTTCTGTAACGCAAATCAGAAGACTATCTGCAAGTTCTTGATAATGGTCACCAAGTGGAAGCCCAGCAATAATCTTATATTCCAGTAAAGCGTCTCTAATCTCAGTAGCAGGCCTGGGACATTTTAGAACAATCTCATTAAAAGTATCTGCGTTAAAACGGATCGAGAACCCTTTCACCTTGGATAGTTTATTTTTAAGGTAGTCGGCTTTTCTCAAATTAAGCAAAGCCAATTCGCGTAGTCCTTGCTTGCCCATCACCGCTAGATAAATAGTAACAGCTAACATACACAATCCTTGATTGGTACAGATATTAGATGTGGCTCGTTCCCGTCGAATAAATTGCTCTCGAGTTGAAAGTGTCAGGACAAATGATCTGCGTCCTTTCCTGTCTATAGTTTCGCCAGCTAATCGACCAGGCATTTGTCTAATAAATTTTTCGCGCGTTGCAAAAAAACCGACATAAGGCCCGCCATAGGAGACTGGCAACCCAAACGATTGAGCTTCCCCAACAACAATGTCTGCGTCTCTCTCACCTGGTGGTTTTAATATACCAAGGGAAAGTGGTTCAGCCACTACAACGATCAACAAAGTATTCTGCTCTTTTAATTCCCTACTTAGTTGTTCATACTCTTCCACTATGCCAAAAAAATTCGGGCTTTGTAATACTACCGCGGAAGTTCTGTCGCTCAGGTTAGCTCTAATGAACTCAAAGTCAGTTCTACCATCTGAGCTGTATGGAACACTTATCAGTTGGTTGTCTGTTCCCCTCAAATAAGTCTCTGCGGTCTGCCGGTATTCGGGATGAACCGCTGAAGCAACCAGATATTCTTTTTGCTGGTTTATCCGGTTAGCCATAAGAATAGCCTCTGCAAGTGCGGACGCGCCATCGTACATAGAAGCGTTGACTACATCCATTCCTGTCAGCATGGCAATCATTGTTTGGAATTCAAAAATAGCCTGAAGGGTACCCTGACTGACCTCAGCTTGATAGGGAGTATAGCTAGTAGAAAACTCACCTCGCTGTATAAGACTACCTACAACAGCCGGGCTATAATGCCTATACGCACCTGCACCAAGGAATGACGAAATCTCTTCCGTATCGGGGTTTCGCATTTGTATTTGACGCAGCGCGCTGATAACTTCACTTTCAGAAAGGGCTGCTGGCAGGTCAAGATGTTTGTTACCCAACTGTAAATCGTCAGGGATGCCTGCGAACAGTTGGGCTACATCCTGGACACCAATAGTCTCCAGCATCTCACGAATATCTCGTTCGGTATGAGGGATGAAACGCATAATTTAGCATTATATATAAGGTAAGTAACTTATCATTCCTGGCTTTTACACTGTTCTCTGTATTGATCCGCACTCAGTAAGCCCTGTTCGGAACTAGAGTTTGAAAACTCTATTTCTATCATCCACCCTTGACCATAGGGATCACTATTCACCAATTCAGGCTGGGATTCCAGATCTTTATTGACCGCCACTACCTTGCCTGTCATAGGGACATAAATATCAGAAACTGTTTTCACGGATTCCACCACGCCAAATGTGTTTTCTTTTGTAAGCTCTGTCCCTTCTGCTGGAAGTTCTACGAAAACAACATCGCCCAGTTGACCTTGAGCGAAATCGGTAATCCCGATAGTAGCCCGGTTATTTTTCAACCGAATCCACTCATGCTCAATCGTGTAATGAAGATCATTCGGGATTTTCATGATTCCCCCTTCTAATCAATTTAAAATTATTTATAAAAATGTTCATTGTTTTTTAACGCGACTAGGAACAAATGGCAATTTGACTACTTCGGCAGAAACCAACTGGCCCCTAATTTTTATATCCAAATGATTACCGACATCAGAATATTCTCTTGACAGATAACACAATCCTACCCCCATGTTCAAGGTAGGCGAAAATGTCCCACTAGTAACCTCTCCCACGGGTTCACCATTTTTCAATACCTGATAATGTGCTCTAGGAACACCGCGAGTGAGTAATTTCACACCCACTAGCTTTCGCCTCGATCTTCCTTGTTCCTTTTGTTTTAACAAAGGTCCTCTACCAAGAAATTCCCCTTTATCAAACTTGACAACCCAACCTAACCCCGCGTCTAAAGGCGTAGGATTGTCATCAATTTCATTCCCATACAAAGGATATCCCATTTCTATACGCAAAGTGTCTCGCGCACCAAGTCCAATTGGTTGGATACCATATGGATTGCCTTGTTCCATGAGCAATCGAAAAATCCCTGAAACTTTTTCAGGAGAAAGGTACAATTCAAATCCGTCTTCTCCAGTATATCCAGTTCGAGAAATAATACTCTCCACATTATTCACCCTACCCTTTTTAAAATTATAATAAGGGAGGTCATTCAAGGAAACATCGCATAAGGTCTGCAATACGTTTTTGGCTTCAGGCCCTTGCAATGCCAACTGCGATGTCTCGGAACTTATATTTTTTATATTAACATTGAAAGAAGATGCGTGCCTCGCAATCCATTCGTAATCCTTAGCAGAATTAGATGCGTTGACGCAGAGAAAATAATGGTTTTCCGAAAATCGATAAACCAGTAAGTCGTCTACCACTCCACCGGTTTCATAACACATGAGGCTATAAAGTATCGACCCGTCAAACATTTTCTCCATATTATTCGAAAGTAAAAATTGTAAAAACTTTTTAGCCTCTTTTCCTTTAACTTCGATTTCTCCCATATGACTGACATCAAACAACCCTACCTTTTCCCTAACGCAAGTATGTTCACTCATAACTCCAGAAAACTGAATGGGCATGTTCCACCCTGCAAAGGAAACTAATTTTGCCCCTAGCTCTCTGTGAAGGTCTAGCAGTGGGGTGACTTTTAAGTTTGTAGTGATATTTTGAATCATGGGTTTTAAATCTACTACTGTTTACAAAAAATAAACTCCAAAATATTTTCACAGTAAAGTCGTTTTCTATACCACTCTTTCACGAAATAGCACAAGGGATAAAACTAATTCGATTTACTAATTCCCGTAAACGAAGTACCCATGAATCAAAAAGCGCAGTCTTTGCCAAATAAGTTGGAGGTGAAACAGTTTAACCATAAAAGAAAAACTAAAAACTTCACTATCGTGGATGGCTAATATAACAAAAAGGTTATACAATGGTCAGTCAAACTAAAAACTTTAATTCCTGCGCGCTTGATGAATGACTCTACCCAATATTCAGATGAAAAATATGATGCAATCCTGTTAGCAGGAGAAGGAGAATCTAGCTACAAAGTGTACCATCAACATAAAGCCTTTCTAGAAATCAATGGTAAATGCATTATTAGTTATGTTGTTGAAGCATTACAACAAGTCGAATCAATAAAAGATATATATATTGTAGGGTCTCAAAATAAACTTAAGCAAACTCTCGGCGACTCAGGAGTTGACTTTTGCTACCCAAAAACTATCCACCTAATTGAACAACAAACCAATCTTTACGAAAATATTTTTCAAACATTTTTAAAAACAATTTCACGTGGAAAAGATTCACTAACGGTTGACTTGGAGGTTTCGCAAAATAAAGATAAATCTGTTTTAATCGTCCCTTGCGACTCCCCCTTGCTCACACCTCATGAAGTAGAGTATTTTATCTCACACAGTGACACCAACAATTATGATCACATTCTAGGGCTAATCCCAGAGGAATCATTAAAACAATTTTACCCAACGGGAAGCTTGCCCGGAATCAAAATGGCTTATCTACACCTTAGAGAAAATAACTATAGAATCAACAATCTTCATCTAGTAAAACCCCTGCGCATAGGTAATAGAGAATATGTACAAAAAATGTACCAATATCGTTACCAGAGGGATTTTAAAAAAATTGTGCTGTTTGGTCGCAATTTACTTGGGAAAATTAAACTTAAGTACTACCGTTGTTACATTGGACTTCAATTATGTCAGTTTTTTGCATCAATCGGTTGGAAGTTACCAGTGAAATACTTTAAAAAGTGGACTGCGAAAAAAGATATGGAAAACTGCATATCTAGCCTACTCAATACGAGATTCAAGGGCCTAGAAGTCCCTTATCCGGGAGCCGCTCTGGATATAGACCGGGACTCTGACTACGAAGCCATTAAAACCAGATACAATGAGTGGAATAATATACTCCAATCAATGAAGAAATTTCCTTCTCGTGTAAACAACAAATCCCATGTGACGGGATAATCCGATTTTCCTTGAACACGCAAACGAATTTAATTAAAGAATTTAATTAATGACTCAAAGTCGAATACGTAATTTCTCCATCATAGCTCATATAGACCACGGCAAATCAACCCTTGCCGACCAACTCATACTTTCCACAGGGGGACTACAAAAAAGGGAAATGAGGGAACAGGTTCTTGATAGCATGGACCTAGAGCGTGAACGGGGAATTACTATTAAGGCGCAAACCGTTTGCCTTAAATATAAAGACGAAAACGGTGAAATCTACACCTTCAATATGATCGATACTCCTGGGCATGTGGATTTTGCCTATGAAGTATCTCGCAGTCTAGCCGCCTGTGAGGGGGTTCTACTGATAGTCGATGCAACCCAAGGGATCCAGGCTCAAACCATTGCTAATGTAAACCTTGCGACGCAAAATAATCTTGCCATCATTCCCGTTATTAACAAAATAGATCTGCCTAGTGCTGACCCTGACTCAGTTAAAGAGCAGTTGGAAGATGTTTTACAAATCGAATCGGATCAAGCTGTATTAACTAGCGCTAAAGAAGGACTTGGCATCGAAGATGTGATGAAAGCAGTAGTAAAGTTTATTCCTGCGCCTACCTGCAACAGTGAAAAACCTCTCCAAGCTCTTTTATTTGACGCTTGGTATGATTCTTACCGGGGAGTAATTGTATTGATTCGCGTTGTTGAAGGATGTTTAAAAATTGGTATGCGCATTCGCTTTATGGCCTCGGGCGCAGAGTTTGATGTAGAGGAAGTAGGAACCTTTACCCCCTCACAAAAGAAAAGCAAATCACTACAAGCAGGAGAGGTGGGATATGTGATCGCAGCAATCAAGGGAATGGATCAAACAAAAATTGGCGACACCATAACGGAATCAAACCGCCCTACAAAGAAACCTCTTTTAGGGTACAAAGAAGCCAAGCCCATGGTGTTTAGTGGACTATATCCCATATCAGGAGACCAGTACGAACTGCTACGTGACGCATTAAAAAAATTAAAACTAAACGACTCCTCATTCACCTACGAACCAGAGTCTTCGCAAGCATTAGGATTCGGATTCCGTTGTGGCTTTCTTGGACTTTTACATATGGAGATCATCCGTGAACGACTTGAAAGAGAATATAATGTTGATCTGCTCACCACTGCACCTAGCGTAGCATACAAAGTTTATTCTNCTGACCAGTCAACCATCATGCTAGATAACCCAGCAAAACTAAAAGAAATGCGTAGCGTGGACCATATGAAAGAACCTTATGTATTGGGGACAATCATTACACCTGAACAGTACATTGGGACAATAATGTCTCTTGCACGTGATCGACGTGGAATTCAAATTAAGATGGAATACTTGAANCCTAATACCGTATTGCTACAATACGAATTACCNTTCAGTGAAATCGTACTAGACTTTTACGATCAACTTAAATCAACTACTCAAGGATACGCATCTTTTGATTACGAATTTCTCGATTTCCGCACCTCAAAGCTGGTCAAACTAGATATTCTTTTAAATGGCGAGGTGGTTGATGCCCTATCTCTAATAATTCATACTGACAAGGCACCTTATCAAGGACGAGAATTAGCAAAAAAACTTAAAGAAAAAATTCCCCGACAAATGTTTGAGGTTGCGATACAAGCTGCGATCGGAAGCAAAATCATTGCCCGCGAATCAGTTAAGGCACTAAGGAAAAATGTTCTTGCAAAATGCTATGGCGGGGATATCACTCGTAAGCGAAAATTACTGGAAAAACAAAAGGCCGGCAAAAAGAAAATGAAACTAGTGGGCAGAGTGGAAGTCCCGCAAGAAGCTTTTTTAGCCGTTTTAAGGACCGATGGAAAATAACCCCCCTAACCAAAACAATTCAAGCGTTAAGAAAAAAAATAAAAGTCTTTTCCGGGAGTACGCGGAGGCAATTTTTATTGCCCTTTTGCTAGCATTATTTATCCGTACTTTTATTATTCAAGCGTTCAAAATTCCTTCAGGGTCCATGAAAAATACTCTCCTGATCGGCGATCACATTCTTGTATCTAAATTCGCATACGGAGTTCATATTCCAAATATTATTCCATTTCTCAACATAAAACTTTTTGATGACATCGTGTTATTTCAAAAAACTCCCAATAGAGAAGATGTTATTGTTTTTAAATATCCAAAAAATGAAAACAGAGACTTTATTAAACGAGTTATCGGAATACCGGGCGACCTACTAGAAGTCCGGCAACAAAAAGTTTTTATCAACGAAAAACTCATTAATGAAAAACATGCTCGACATACTGAGATGCCTCAAAAAGCTCGCCTTGTTCCAAGAGATGATTTTGGGCCTATCGTGGTACCCCCTGGACATTTATTCATGATGGGTGACAACAGAGAAAATAGTCAAGACAGCCGGTTCTGGGGATTTCTCGAAATAAATAAAATTAAAGGCAAGGCTCTCGTTATCTACTGGTCCTGGAATGCGGAAGACAGTTGGGTCAGATTCGATAGGTTCGGGCAAATACTTCGCTAACTCCAAGAAAATTACTTATGCCTTCTTCCATGGCAACCTCCCTGCTCACAAGAACAAAACTATTGCTAAAAAAAAGCAGCGGGGTAATTTTTGATTTTGATGGCCTCCTTGCAGACTCAGAACCTTACCACTATCTAGCCTATAACGAAGTATTCCAAAGATATGGGCATAGTCTTGATAAAAATGAGTATTGGATAGAGTGGACATCTAAGGGGAAAGGCATTGCTGGAGAAATTGACCGACATAATCTTCAACTAGACATCGATCCAATTAAGTTACGTCAACAAAAATTTGAAGTGTATTCAAGGTATTGCCAAAATGGAGACATTAAATTATTCCCAGAATCTGTTGAAATAATAGAGCTGTTTAAAACTAGTTACCCAGTAGCAATTGCATCTGGTTCATGGAAACATGACATCGGTGCTATTCTCGAGAATGCTGGAGTTGCACATTTATTCGATAAAATTCTAGGCAAGGAGTCTGCCAAGAAAGAAAAACCCCATCCAGAAATTTTCTTAAATGCTGCCAAGGCACTTCAATGTTCCGCATCCAAATGCATTGTAATCGAAGATGCACTCAAAGGATTGTCTGCCTCTAAAGCCGCCGGCATGTCATGTATTATTATTCGCAATCAACTGAATCAAAATATTGATTTCAGTGGAGCCGATCTCATTTTTCCTAGCTTGTTTGATTTTTTGACTACTTTAAAACCCTGAATTGTTTTATCCATAAACCTAAATAATTGGTTCTTTTAAACTTCTAGCTAAAACTAAAAATCCACTCCGTTGAGACTTAAAGGAAATGGATTTTCAGTTCAAACTAAAGCTTAAGATTAGTTACTATTGCCATACCCACCATGCGTAATACCCATTCTTTGTAAATCTGCTTCGCTTAATTTAGACTTAGACTCTCCAGTAGATCCTCCCGCACCTCCACCAGTTGTCGCACATCCAACAAAAGCAACCATTGCTACAAAAACAAACACACAAACAAAACTTTTCATAGTCCCTCCCTCCATAATGTAATTAACAAAGCTGCTCTATTTAAAACCTAAAAGTTTTCGATCCCCGCCCGCAAGGCTGACCAAGTAAGCTTTAAGACGGTATCGTTACTTTTACGATAGCACATTATAACTAATTCCGTCACACAATTTATCCTCATACCCAACCCAGTTAAACACCCATGCAGCTATTTTTTTGGTAGATTTTCTAGAAAAGTCTTTCATAATCGTCCTATTGCAAAAATATAACTACCACCCTTTATATCAATGGTTATTCAAGTGCTAGAAACTGAAGAGCGGTTTATGGAATTTGACTAGTCGTAAACAATTTTTCAAACGAGAGTCTCATTGGCAACTAAAGAAAAACTAAAATACCTAACTCGCATAAGGGTATTGTCTGGGGATCAAATAGCTTTAGGCCCAGGCAAGGTAGCCCTTTTGGAGGAAATTGAACGATCTGGTTCTATTTCTAAAGCTGCCCGGAAGTTAGGACTAAGCTATCGCCGGGCTTGGACTCTTGTTGACACTATGAACAAAACCTTTGAATCATATCTAGTGAGGGGCTCTGCCGGAGGGAAAAAAGGTGGGGGAGCTTCTCTAACACCGCTTGGAGTAAAAATGGCAAAAACATACCGAGCCATGGAAACAAAAGCGGAAAAAGCTATACAAGGAAACTGGAAAACAATTAAACGCTCACTTAAACAAACTGATTAGTTTAAATAAAAAAACTTTCCATATATTTTCAAGCTGACTTTTCTGCAATAATTTCTAGCCCTTTAAATTTTAATGAAAGAATATCACCTTGGTTTTGGCTAAACGCGTCTGTTTCATCGCAATAGTTTCTACAGTCAAAATGGATTATTCGAAATCCCGCACCTTGAACATCAATCTTTAGAGTATCCGTATAATCCCTTTCTATTTCTACCAAAGTTTCCAAATATCCTACTGTTAGCTTTTTTTTAAACTCAGCCTGATCGGACTGTTCAACTATGTAATGCTCTAGGTCTGTATCCAAAATCTCTAACACCCCACCTGAATCCAATACACTCATGGACCATTTTAAAAAACTCACTCTGTCTAATCTTTGCAAGTGATGCAAAAATTTATTAACCATAATAAAACCAAACTTCATCCCTTGTGGAGGTTTCGTGGGGAAATCTGCCTCCACAAGAACAACATTTTTTTTCCCTGTAAGCTCTAGAAAATGAGACAAGCCACTCATGATAAAAGGATCACGATCAGACAGCATCAACTGTGGAAAGTTTTCTGGCCAAGAATAGATTCTGCTGAATCCTGCTAAACCGGTTGCGATATCCAATACCGACTGTTGCAGGTTTGAGAGTTTAGGTTGGGGAGGATCTTCCCATGGAAAGTTTTTAGTCTGGTACAAATAATAGCTATAGCTTTCACTAAGCAAACGAATAATTTCAGAGTCACACCTTAAAATAGGCTTTTTAGCGATCGTAACTGCTAACTGGTAAAACAGATGGGCCATTTTTTGATTCAACTTTTGTAGAGAATCAGCATTTCCAAAAAAATTCTTTTTGAGATTAATATTAATATGATCAAAGCTTAAATACACCGCAAGGCGCTCATGTTGCGCATAAACCAAATCAGCTAGGTCAATCATTACTTCTGGGTAAATCGATCGAAGCAATAAATTAAAATGTTTCTGATTTTCCCTCCCTTCTGCTGAATTGACAAAACCCAGACGTTCACTCAAATACTCAAATAAAATTTTTACGCGCTCAACTAACTCAGGGGAACTGGAATTCTCAAGACCCATAAAACCTCGACCATGATTGTTTAGCAGAGGAAGGCGAGAGGAACTGTCTACAAAAACTGGGGCTATTTTATCCGTCATGTGATTACAAGACTTACATTTTTTAATGGTTAAAGCACACCTACGAAAGGTGTGCCCAAGGTTTATAACTCTAGTGACTTATTTTATGAACCGTCTTTAAAAAGCTCCCTCGCTTAATAAATTTCCACTAATACCTAGTGCGTCAAATCCACTCGGAAAATGACTACGGCCAATCCCAAGCCGCCCGCCCTAACAGATAAAACGTGAGCACCACACATGGCAACAAATAAGGAACGGCGGGATACGCGTCTCCTCCTATCAAAAAATATAGAGAAAAAAACATCCGACCCCCATATATGAATGCCAATATTTGAACTAGAAATCTTTTCCCACGAAGAATTAACGGGGTTAGAATTAGAACTACAATAAAAAATATACGAAACCACCATATACCACCTTGCTCATTTCTAAACCCACCGATGGCATCTTCCACCAAGCAATTATGATGTACAACACATTAAGAACCAAAAAATTAACCCCTGCTAACTGGTATTTTTTTAAATTCGATTCAACCAGTTCTGTTGTCTCAGAAAATTTTTTTATCATATTTGAGAACTCCCCCACTTCTAGCAAATTTTCTCTAGTGAAAAAAGATACTGTTTTTTTTAGGAGAAAAAACTTTACCCTGAAATTATTTAGATTCGCAAGGCAAGAGAATCTAGTTAATTTCTTTCGTGACATTCTGACAAAATTTACTTGATCTCTATCTTGGGCAGAGCCTAGCAATACTGATATTAATCATTGTTTTTCTTGTACTTGCTAAAACTATTAAACCAAATCAAAAAAATTTATTACAACTTTCCACCTCCACTTCGCCATAAAACCAACAAGTCTTTTAAAGACTGGGATTTATCACTTGACAAAGGAACTAAACCGGTGAAATAATCTCTTTCTTACATTCTCACATTAATCACAAACAAAGAGAGAAATCTCTTTTTTATCAGCAGGTTGCAGAATTACTGCGATTTAACAAGGGTCAGGTATAGCTATGAAAATGACGTTTCAACCTAAAAATGTCAAGAGAAAGCGAACCCACGGGTTCCGTAAAAGAAGTTCATCTCCGGGTGGTCGAAGAATTCTTGCCAACCGCAGACGCAAAGGACGTAAACGTTTAACTGTTTAATTACATGAGGAAATTCTCGTTTGGGAAATGGGAACGCCTTGCTAAAAGGCCTCAATTTGAACAGGTAATGAACCAGGGCCAAAAACACCGTACAGGAACTTTTTGCACTGTCTTTTTTTTACCTAATGGCCTAGACAGGAAAAGATTGGGAATTATTGCTTCTAAAAAAATAGGGAACGCAGTGACTCGCAACCTTACTAAAAGAAAAATAAGAGAAGTTTTTCGCCACATTAAAGGTCGCATCGAACCAGCCATGGATATTGTAATCATATCCGGAAGGGATCTGGTTTCACTTCCTGTTGCAGTCATCGAGAAAAAAATTTTTCAGTCCCTCCCTGTAAAAAAGTAGTCTAGTACGAAAAACCGTTCCTTTTAATCTCCAACACTCGAACTTTTCATATTTATGTTTCTTCGAACTATGATTAATGAGTTCCTTGTCAGACTCATCCGACTGTACCAGAAATTAGTTTCTCCGTTTCTGCCTGCGGGTTGCAGGTTTTATCCCACCTGTTCTGAGTATTCAGCGCAGGCGCTTGAGAAGTATAACGCACCTAAAGCTCTCGGACTCTCACTCATCCGATTACTTAAATGCCATCCCTATCATAGTGGTGGCCCTGATCCTTTAAAATAGCACGGAGGTCGTTCGCTTGGAAAATAGATTACTGGTTGCTTTTGTTTTGTCTCTCGGTGTTTTCATTGGCTGGGGGTATATCATGTCCTTGATAGAAGGACCACCCCCTTCTCAAGTTGAGCTTGAAAAACAACTCGCTGATATACCTTCATCAGTCAGTCCAGGAATTTCGCTACAAACCTCACCAATCGGAAAACCGGGAATCCCCTCTAAACTAACTCCAGAAACCTCGCCTGCGGCAACTGCTAGAAAGTTAGAGTTCCCAGGGGAAGAGACGACAATAAAAATTTCAACCGGTCTTGCTACTTATATCTTTACCAATAAGGGAGCAATGATTAAAAACATACTTCTCACTCAACACAAAACAGCCGAAGGGGAACCTATCGACCTTGTCGAACACAAAGATAACAGCACCCTCCCATTGGCACTCGAATCCAGTAACAACCAGGTTACCAATATCTTGCAAAACGCCTACTACCAAGCCTCTATAACATCCCTAGAGCTTTCCGAATCTCAACCTACGGGAAAACTAGAGATGAAGTTAGTACACTCTTCTGGTGTAGAAGTAAGTCGCGAGTTTATTTTTCGCTATAACGATTTCATGGTTGATGTGAACACTCAAATTCATGCGCCTACTTTTTCTTCTCAAAACTTAACCTACAACGTGTTATATGGCCCAGGGATGGGGGGGAAGGTGACATCCCAAACGGATTATATAGTTTTTAGTGGCGCCACAACTTTCGTAAATAATGAAAGGTTGGAATCACCCTCTGAAGATATTGTCAGTGAAGTAGTTCACCGTGGCGATGTCGCATGGACCTCCTTTCAAAATAAATATTTTGGTACGGCACTTATTCCTAAAGAAGGAATTAAGTCGGCTGTCGTAAAAAAATATGACGAAAATGTCTATGTTGGGCTGAAAATGGAAAGTGTCCAATCATCCGCCTCTTCTTCACATATTTTATATGCCGGAACTAAAGAGTTACAGGTACTAGAAAAATCAGGCCACAAATTAGTGCGACTCATGGACTATGGGTGGTTTGGGAATAAATTCGCATTTCTAGTAAAACCTCTACTTAAAGTACTCCAATATTTCTATAACATATTTAACAACTATGGATGGGCCATCATATTTGTAACTATTGTCATTAAAGTTATCTTCGCCCCACTCACACACAAAAGCTTTAAGTCGATGAAAGGAATGCAAAAAGTACAGCCTTACGTTAAGGTCATCCAGGAACGACATAAAAATGACCGCCAGAAAATGAATGAAGAAATGATTGAGCTTTATAAAAAACATAAAGTCAATCCACTTGGTGGCTGCTTACCAATGCTTCTCCAAATACCCGTATTCATCGGACTATACCATGCTCTCTTCTTTTCCATAGAGCTACGTGGCGCTCCATTTGTTGGCTGGATCGAGGACCTTTCTGTCGCCGACCCCTATTATGTTTGGCCTGTTATAATGGGAGCCACCATGTTTCTACAGCAGAAACTTAACCCATCAATCGGCGATCCAATGCAGCAAAAAATCATGATGATGTTGCCTATTGTATTTACTTTTCTATTCATGTCATTTCCATCAGGTTTAGTTCTATACTGGACGGTCAACAATATACTAACCATATCTCAACAGGCTTATATCTATAAATTCAGCAAAGACTAGTGCCCCTCAATAGGTAAACCCTTTCCTTTTTCTTGCTATTCTATTCTTGTATGGGGATGGTCTTTTTTATAGCCAGAGCCTGCTTTACCAAGTCTTACTATGAGTGACACCATCGCTGCCATAGCCACACCAACGGGTGAAGGAGGAATAAGCATAATCCGCTTCAGTGGGGTGGATTCGCTTTCGGTTGCTCTAAAACTTTTTTGCACACCTAGTGGCAACTCAGTGGAAAAGCTTTCTCCCCACAAATCTCATTTCGGCTCTATCTATGACCCAGCAACTAGAAAGTGTGTGGATGAAGTAGTTCTTACCTGGTTTAAAACCCCAAAAAGTTATACTGGTGAAGATGCAGTCGAGATTAGTGCTCATGGCGGAATATTCGTTTCATCTCGAATACTTGGCCTCGCACTAGACCATGGAGCACGTCTTGCGGAGCCAGGAGAGTTTACGCGTCGCGCGTTTATGAATGGTCGCATCGATTTATCACAGGCTGAAGCAGTCGCTGACCTTATATCCGCATCTTCCGACAGAGCACTGCAGGCGTCTGTCATGCAACTCAAAGGGCGTCTTTCTAAAAAAATCACTGCCCTTTATGATCGCCTCCTCTTTGTTCTTAGCCAGACAGAAGCTGCTATCGACTTCCCTGAAGAAGGATTAGATTTCCAAAAAAGAGAGCAGTCAATCATCGAAATAAAGCAAGCCCGTGAAGAAATATCCGATTTAATCGGCACCTATAAACAGGGGAGAATATCTCGTGAAGGAGCATCGGTTGCCCTTGCAGGAAAACCCAACGTCGGCAAATCTAGTTTACTTAATGCTTTGCTTCAAGAGGACCGGGCTATTGTGACCCCGCACCCAGGAACCACCCGGGACACACTGGAAGAAAAAGTACGCATAAAGGATACTCATATAAATATTATTGATTCAGCGGGACTACGTAACCATCCAGAAATTATTGAACAAGAAGGTATCCGAAGAACCCGCTCTGCTATTGCTAATGCTGATCTCACCCTCGTCGTTTTTGACCGTTCGCTTCCTCTAGACGAAAATGACGATCTCGTTTGCAAAGAAACACATAATAAGCCCACACTAATTGTCATCAATAAATGCGATCTGCCTGAACAGTGGTCAATTGAGAACTTGAACGAAAAAATTAAAACCGACACACTTATTTTTATTTCAGCCAAAGAACGAAGTGGCCTGGATTCGCTTATAGATGCTATTTATAATTGCGTTATCAACGCTGATAAAAATAACGACGCCGTTTTTATATCGCGTGAACGGCATCGCTTAAGCTTAGTTCAAGCCTCCTCCTCGTTAGAAAAAACTCTTGTCTCACTAGAAAAACAACTATCAGAAGAGTTTGTAGCTATTGACCTTAATATCGCAATGAACCATCTTGCAGCCATCTTAGGGAAAACTATCGAGGATGAATTACTGGACAAAATTTTTAATTCTTTCTGTATCGGAAAATAACTTAAATCGAAAACAAAAAGCCTAATGACTATTAACCAAGTTTTACATATCCAACCTATTGCTCTTAATGAAAGGTTTTAAAAGTGTGATGCTATTTGCCTAATCGATGTTCGCGATGACTGGGAGTATTCTTTAAATTCTATTAATGAATCGAATCACATTCCGCTATATGAA
>JGI26380J51729_10000463_pt1 | contig 20875 bp, 21 predicted proteins | sample SaaInlV_165m_DNA_FD_51729 | JGI IMG/M metagenome (IMG submission 51729) | reverse complement strand
GGAATACCGGCTTTAAATTCTTCTGAAAAGAGCATTTGTGCGCCGCGAGTAACCACGCCGTAAGGGCTGGTTAAAGGGGTAGTGACTAAAATGCCCCCGGGAACGGGGTGGTTCACTGAGATTTGTTGCCGGTTAAAAGTTGTTTCATCTTTTTTAGGTAAATAAAGTGTTGGCCAAGGTGTTGTATGATCGCCGTTTCAGGAATTACGATACCGCTGATGGCTTGTTCAGTTAAAGGGATAAAGGCGACCAAGGGTTGTCCGGGCAAAAAGATGGGTGCCGTTGTTTGGTAAAAAAAACGAAGTCCTGAGTGTGCGGGGGGCGTGGTGGGTTTGGGATCAATTAAGGTAGCCGTTACCGCTTGGCTGCGATAAGCACGGTGTGCAATAGCAATGGTGGCGGGCATCGGTCGTTTCTCGTCCACAGGGCAGTCCACGTATAACAGGGTCTTGGAACGGTCTGAGAAGTCAATGGTTGAGGATGGCTCTATTTCTGTCAGGGCAGTAACAATTTTTTTGCCCCATTGTAATTCTGCAGCGCTGCGAACAGTGTTTAAGGTGATGCTTTCAGCCAGCCACTGGGCATTGTCGGCCTCGGCTTGAAGACGGCTGTGTTGCGTTTTGGCCAATTGCTTTTGGCGGTAGGCTTTTTTTAACCGGGCTTGTTGCTGGAAGTAGTCGCTTTTAAATTGCAATAGGGGTTCTTGGGGTAAAGTACGACCATAGCGGATGACTTCCGGTTGGTGGCGGGTGATGACAAGGGGCTGGACTTTAATACCGGCACTTTTTTGTAGCGCTGGGCTGAGTGACAGGCTTAGAAACGGGTCGCTGGTTGGCTGGAGAGGGCTGTCTCTATCATGGTCTACCGCAGCCTGAATGGTGTTCAAGGACAGGTTTAACGATAAAAGTCCCAAGATTAATGTCGTTTGAAACAGCAACGGTTTAAAGGTCAGGATTTTGAGCATAAGTCATTTAAAAGCGAGCATGAACGGTGCAGTATAAGTTATCAACTGCGATCACGCACATTAAGAGTTTAAAATTTTAATTCAAACGGGGCTAAAAGGGCAGTGCGTTAACGGTTTTTGGGTCAATTGTCTGTATAATAACTCTTTTTAATTTTATCTATAGACAAGGGCTTATGAGCGATTTTCCCGAAAATTTAAGATATGCAAAATCTCATGAATGGTCAGCGTTAGAAGATGGCAATATGGTTCGTGTGGGTATTACCGACTTTGCCCAAGAAGAACTCGGTGACTTGGTTTTTGTTGAACTGCCTGAAGCTGGCAAAAAGGTCGCGGCAGGGGAAGTGTGCGCCGTGGTGGAATCTGTAAAGGCGGCCTCAGATCTTTATAGTCCGGTGACCGGTGAGGTTATTGAAAGTAATCAAGCGGTGACTGATGAGCCTGAATTAGTGAATGATGATGCTTTCGGCACCTGGCTTTTTTGCATTAAAGCTGATGATCCCAGCCAATTAGAAGCATTAATGAGCGCGAGTGAATACGAGCAAATGATTAACGATTAATTTCTTTTCGTTATTGTGTTTTTTTTACATTACGGCGTTCGTTATTTATGTTGTGCTGTTTAGTCTTAAATTTTTTACAAACCGGAGTTTTAAACGATGAGTGCATTGATCTGTGGATCCATGGCTTTTGATACCATCATGGTATTTCAAGATAAATTTAAAAATCATATTTTGCCTGATAAAGTCCATATGTTAAGCGTCGCTTTTTTGGTGCCAGAACTGCGCCGTGAATTTGGCGGCTGTGCCGGTAATATTGCTTATAATCTTAAAATGCTGGGCGAAGAGCCGCTCATGATGGCGACNGTGGGTCAGGATTTTGGCCCTTACCAACAGTGGTTAGAACAAATTTGCGATCCGGACGGATTATTTAACCGTTTTAGAGGATCAGTACACCGCACAAGCCTACATCACTACTGATGAAGACGATAATCAGATTACCGCTTTTCATCCGGGTGCGATGAATGAAGCACATCTTAATGTTATTGCGGCAGTTGAGGAACCCCTTCAGGTAGGCATAGTCTCGCCGGATGGGAAAGTGGGTATGCAGCAGCATGCAGAACAATTTGTGGAAGCAGGCATTGAATTTATTTTTGACCCCGGGCAAGGTTTGCCGATGTTTGATGGTGCTGAGTTAAACGCTTTTATTGATCAGGCGAGTTGGGTGACTGTCAATGACTATGAAGCCCAATTAATGCAAGAGCGTACCGGTTTAACCTTAGAGGCAATAGCTGAACAGGTGAAAGCCTTAATTGTCACTCAAGGCGGGGAAGGTTCAACCATCTATACTGACGGCGATGTAATTACTATACCAGCGGCACCGGTTGGTGAGCTCCAAGATCCAACCGGGTGCGGCGATGCCTATCGGGCCGGATTGTTGTATGGCTTAATGAATGATTTAGACTGGGCCATCACAGGGCGTATTGCCTCGTTGCTGGGGGCGATAAAAATAGAGCAAAAAGGCACCCAAAATCATCGTTTTACGCTCGCTGAATTTAAAGCCCGCTATGAGGACAGTTTTGGACATTCCTTTTGAGTCTACGCCAGACTGAAAAACTGTTATCGATTATGGCGCAATTGCGCAACCCTGAAACCGGTTGTGCCTGGGATCGACAACAAGATTTTGAGAGTTTAATTCCTTATACTTTGGAAGAGGCCTATGAGGTTGCCGATGCCATTGAACGGGGGGATAACGAAGATTTAAAAAGTGAGTTGGGTGATTTGTTGTTACAAGTGATTTTTTACGCCCAGATTGCTAAAGAGCAGAAACTATTTGATTTTGAACAGGTGGCAATGACCATCGCCGACAAATTAACACGGCGCCACCCCCATGTTTTTTCCAATGTCGTATTTGAAGATGATGGGGCCCGTAAGCAGGCTTGGGAAGAGGCTAAGGCTCTTGAGCGTAAAGAAAAACAAGGCACAGGGTCAACCCGTATTTTATCCGGTCTGACCAAAAACCTACCCGCTCTTATGGCGTGTGAAAAAGTACAAGAGCGTGCTGCAGCCCAAGGCTTTGATTGGCAAGAAACCGCACCGGTATTTGATAAGGTTTTGGAAGAGTTAGCTGAAGTCAAAGAGGCCTGGATTTCAGGCGATCAGGTCCACACCGAAGAAGAAGTCGGTGACCTATTGTTGGTCGTGGTTAATCTGGCCCGCCACCTTAAAGTTAATCCTGAAATGGCATTGAGGAAAGGGACCGATAAATTTACCCGGCGCTTTAATTATGTCGAACAACAGGTGCTTACCTCCGGCCGGGCTGTGACGGATTGCGAGTTGGAAGAACTCGATGCACTCTGGGATGAAGCTAAACGGGTCTTGAAACAAGCGTGAGTAATTCCCCGTAATCGTTGTTTTATTCTTTAACAGGGCGCTTGTCCAGTTTTCGTTGTAAGGTTCTTCGGTGCATATTTAAGGCGCGGGCAGCGGCTGAGATATTGCCGTTATTTTCCATCAGTACTTTTTGTAAATGTTCCCATTCCAAGCGTTTTACCGACAGCGGGTTGTCCTTAATGATGGTAGAGGAGTCACCGTCGTTTTTATTTAAGGCATTAATAATTTCATCGGCATTGGCAGGTTTCGTTAAGTACTGGGTTGCCCCTAATTTAATGGCTTCAACAGCCGTGGCGATGCTGGCAAATCCAGTTAACATCACAATGCGGGTGTTGTTATCTATTTCAATGAGTTTTTTGACTAATTCCAGGCCAGATTCAAGGCTAATTCGTAAATCAATGACGGCATATTCGGGTGTTTTTTCTTCTGCAAGCGCTAAGCCTGAGGCAATGTCGTAAGCAACCGCAACATCAAAGTTACGTTTCTTAAGGGCTTGGGCTAAGACCATGCAAAAGGTTTGATCATCATCAACGAGCAATAAACGGGGAGTTTCTGTTGAGGTTTCCATGGGCAATATCTTTTAGTCAGCTAGGTTAGATTGAGGGAATAACGGTAAAGTCATTTCTGAGCAGGCACCCCCATTAGGCATATTATAAATGTCAATGCTGCCTCCGAGTCGGTTAATCGAGGCATAAGTTAAAAATAAACCAACGCCAAGCCCGTGATTTTTAGTGGATATGGGTTCTTTACCGGCTTGGGCTAAAATTTCAGGTTTAAAGCCCGGTCCATAGTCTTTTATTTTAAGGTGTAGCCATTCAGGATCCCATTGCGCAATAAAATCAATGCCACTGTTAGGGTTAGTCGCCCGAGCTGCATTATTAAGAATGTTTATGATGGAATGGGTGAGGGTGCGGTCGGCAATAATTTGACAAGTTTGTGTGTGGTCCGGGGTAATCATTAAATTGATCTTGATTCCCGGTTGTTGAGTGCGCCAAACGGTTAGGAGTTCATCTAAGTAGGTCGTGATTTCCATAATTTGTCCGGATTCGGCGCGCATTTCACCCCCAGAAGCAGACATGACGGATAAGGCCTCTTTACAACGATTAATCTGAGCAAGAATAATCTGCATTTTTTCATAGAGTTCAGGGGTGTGTCGTTGTTGGTATTCTTGTTCAATTTCATGGGCAATGATTGCCATAGTTCCTAAAGGCGTTCCCATGTCATGAGCGGCACTGGCAGCCAGTGTGCCTAAGGCAATAACGCGCTCATCACGCAGTGCATTTTCACGGGCTTCGGCGAGTTTTCGTTCGCGCTCACGCAGTGTTTTGGCCATGCTGACAACAAAATAAGCAACCAGGGAGGCGCTGAACAGAAAGCCAATCCACATGCCGAAAATATTAGTGCTAAAAAAAGCGACCTCATTTTCTAAAATGGGGTTAATTGATTTAATGCCGTGCGGGTCAAAGGTAAAGGTTTGTTCGCCGATTTTAGGCAGCGGTATGTTGTAGGCAATCAGCAGTGTGTAAAGCGATGTTGTTAATAACATCATGTACCAGGTATAAATTTGCGGTAACGTTATCGCGGTGATAATCAGCGGGAGTAAGAATAACCAGATCATCGGGTTGGCTGCACCGCCAGTTAAATAAAGAATTAAAGCAATACTAATCACATCAATGGCTAAATGAGAAAAGATTTCTAATTCGGTCACAGGCGTGGCGTGGCGTAATCGAAACCAGGTATAGGCGTTGAATGAGCCGATGGCAAAAATGATTAAGGATAATGACTTGTGCGGGATAGCCATATGTAGTGCAAAAACAGAAACAAAGACAGTAAATAAGGTGCCCGTGATGACAAAATTGCGAATAATAAAGAGCCAATTCAGATTCTCACGAATTGAAACGGGGGACCGATCTAGGCGAAAATTGTGCATAGGCTTGATTTGGGTTAGGGGTTATAGCGCTTTATAGTTAATTTAAGTGTGTTAATTGGCTGCTTTCTCTGGGGAAAATAGCACAGTTTCTTTTAAGCGAAAAGTTGTTTAAAAAAGAGAATGTTTTTTCCATTTAATTTAACCTGACGTTTAGACCGCCTAAACTACAATAGCCGTGAGGATTTTTAGCTAAGTATTGTTGGTGCTTTTCTTCGGCGTAGTAAAAGGTCGGAGCGTGTGTTATTTCAGTCGTGATCGGTGCGCTGATGCCGGCTTGAGTGAGTTGGTGTTGGTAGCTTATTTTTGTATTTTCGGCTTGGCTTTGTTGCGCCTTATTGTGCGTAAAAATAACAGAGCGGTATTGTGTGCCAATATCGTTGCCTTGGCGCATCCCTTGAGTAGGGTTGTGGCTTTCCCAAAAAAGAGCCAATAATTTCTGATAGCTGATCAATGCAGGGTCAAAGATGATGCGAACCACTTCCGCGTGGCCGGTACGACCGGTACACAATTCAGCATAGTTTGGATTGGGTGTCAGGCCGCCGGCGTAGCCTACAGCTGTGGTGAAGATGCCGGGCTGTTGCCAGAATAACCGTTCTGCCCCCCAAAAACAGCCCAAGCCAAAAAGTGCAGTTTCTAAGGTCTTAGGAAACGGCGGTTTTAAGGCGTGGCCGGTAATTATATGCGTGGCGTTAAGGGGCATTTCATGAGTCCGTCCTGAGGGTGCCGTCTGAGGGTCTTGCTTATCTATTGCTTTCATCGCTTAGTTCTTTGTGGTTACTTATGCTTTATAATAACAGTTTTGATAATGGCTAAATACTATTCAAATGACAGATCAAGATACCTTACGCCGTTTTATTTTTGAGCAGGCAGGTGTACGCGGTGAATGGCTTAAATTAACTGACAGTTGGCAAGCGGTCAGTGATAATCATGCCTATCCGCCGGAGGTGAAAGAACAGTTGGGGCATGCGGTCGCGGCGGCTACGATGTTGGCAGCAACCATTAAATTTAACGGTGCACTGGTCCTACAAGCGCAAGGAGAGGGTCCTCTTAAAGCTGTTGTTGCGCAGTGTACACATGATCGCTGTATTCGTGGCTTGGCCCGGTATCGTGAGCCTGTGGTTGCCGGAGATCTCAGCCAATTGTATGGTTCAGGACGGTTGGTGCTCACGATTGAGACTGAGCGGAAGCAACCTTATCAAGGGATTGTCACCTTAGACGGTGATAATTTGGCACAGGCTTTGGAAAATTATTATCAGCAGTCCGAACAATTACCGACACGGCTGTGGTTGTTTGCTAATGAAACGACGGTCAGCGGTCTTTTTTTACAAGCATTACCGGAATCCTCAGGTTTTGGTTCTGATTGGGAACGTATTGTGATGTTAGCTGATACGATTAGCGCTGATGAATTACTTGATTTATCGTGTGAAGCCGTATTGCATCGCTTGTTTCATGAGGAAACGGTGCGGTTATTTCAGCCAGAATCGATACGGTTTAAATGCAGTTGTTCAAATGGAAAAATTGAGCGAACTTTAAAAAGTTTAGGGCGCATTGCGTTAGAGGAAATTTTAGAAGAGCGGGATGCTATTACCGTTGATTGTGAGTTCTGTAATCAGCAATACCGCTTTGACCGGGTTGATGTAGAACGTCTCTTAATCGCCGAGACTGATCTTGGAACTTCAAAAATCAGCCACTGATGCGTAGGCGTTTAATACGATTGACGTTCAGAAGTCTGTTGGTTTCAGCATTGCTCAGTAGTTTGACGGGTTGTGTCTGGTGGCGGTTATATCAGGTGTATAACCAGATGGCTGAGTTTGATGAGCACTTTTCTGTACAGCACGATCAATCATTTACCTTATTATTTAAAGACCCCGTCGTTTACAGTGAAGATTTTGTTTTTTTAGCCAAATTACAACCGACTCAAAAGGGAGTCCATCAGGGCGTTCATCGGTGGGATTATTTTTTCCAAAAAGTCGATCAAAATAATCAGTCCGTCAATCCGCCTATTGCCTTTACCTGGACCTTGTTTTTCAATGCTGACAATCGCCTTGAGGCCGCAGAATTATCACCGATTTTTTTAAAAATAGTGCCACCAGCCTTTCTCGAGGCTTCGATTCGTTCGATTGCCGGGGCAGCTATTAATGCGACAGAGCGGCAATTAAAGGCGGACGTTGCTAAAATGGCTAAGATAACGGTGCCATTGCCGACGAAAAACAGTATTTTAGCGGTACTGGGTGCCCCTATTGACCGAGAAAAATCACCGGCGGGTGAGGTGTTGAGTTTCAGGTTTTTATTGGTCAGTCCTGATATTGAACCGGGCTATGAATCACGGGCAATGTCTACGGTAAAGTTAACTTTTGACCCTAACACGGAACGGTTAAGCCGGATGTCTGGTCGTTATGCCGGTCTTAAAATTGCTATTAATTATCAGAACTTAACCGCCTTATAACGCTATGTATCGTACCGTTGAACGAAAAGTCATTACCGAGATTGCACAAAAAGCAGGCGCTATTACCTTGGCATGGTATCAAAAAGAAGTTTCAGTGGCGTATAAGCCGGATCAGTCGCCGGTGACAGCAGCAGATTTGGCGGCAAATCAGTTTATTTGTCAGGCTCTTGGCGAGGCGTATCCTGATATTCCGCTGTTATCGGAAGAAAATAAAACAATACCTTATTGCGAGCGCCGANATTGGCAAACCTTTTTTTTGATTGACCCGATTGATGGCACTAAGGAGTTTATTAATCACAGCGATCAATTTACCGTTAATATCGCCTTGATTCATGGCGGTGTNCCTGTGCTTGGTGTGGTTTATGCACCGGCGCTTAAAGAAATGTATTCTGCCTGTCAGGGACAAGGGGCTTTTAAAAATGATCGGCGATTGCCTTATCAGCAAAACGCCAACCCTGAGCAGTCCTTAACCGTTGTGGCCAGTAAAAACCACTTATCGGTCGAAACCGAGCACTTTATTCAAAGCCTGATGGACGGTACTGAAAAGGTCACGCTGAAGGCGATAGGCAGTTCCTTGAAATTATGTTTGGTTGCAACCGGTGAGGCGGATCTGTACCCACGTTTGAGCCCNACGATGGAGTGGGATACCGCTGCTGCACATGCCGTGGTATTGGCGGCGGGTAAGCAGGTCTTGCAATACGGAACCGATGAACCGTTAGTCTATAATAAGGCTGATTTATTAAACCCTTGGTTTATTGTGCAATAACCGACTTGATTTTTCTTGAGCCTAGATCGATGTGCTAAGACCTAGACTACGGCTCTAATCACGTCGGCACTTTCTGGTTGACAGCAGGTAATCGTACAATTTTCAGTACATTAACAGCATGAGCCAAGCGCTAAGACTCATTATTGCTACGAACACAGACCGGTAGACTATCCTTGTAGTGCCTCGCGCTAGGCGCGTAGCAATTTCGTCGTCATTTACCCCTCTTTATTGGGGCTGTAATGATTGTTGCTTAGTTCGTTCAGCAATTGTTCTTAAAAGAAAGATAAAGGTNGGCAGTCGGTTTAAATTAGCTAGGTGGTCGAGTTGTGATCGTNCAAAGGTCTCTTAGCAAAGTTGATTTGAGTTTAATGTTTTACAATTCCGAGTGTAGTGGCGATATGACTCAGCTCAATTAAGGTTGGTGTACCTAGTTTTTTCTTGATTTGAGTGATGTAGTTAGCAACGGTTTTATAGCCTAAACATAATTCATCAGCTATTTTGTGAGTGGTGAACCCTTGAGCGGATAACCGGAATACGTCAAATTCCCGTGTTGAGAATTTTTGTACAATGGCTTCGGGGTTGTTTTCTGGTAATTGATTTTGGGCGCTATCGAGTAGTCCTTGTTCAATATAATTCTGGCCGTTATGAATACTTATTATGGCTTCCGATAATATTGTAGGGGCGCTGTTTTTGGTGATGTAACCTTTAGCACCTATATTTAAGGCCCGATTAATATATGCCGGTTCATCATGGAAACTAAAAACAAGAATAGCGATATTCTTGTTCCGCTGCACAAGTCGACTAATGGTTTCTAGTCCGCCTATACCCGGCATGGATAAATCCAGCACAACAATATCTGGCAGGTGAGATTGATAAAGTTGAATGGCTTCTTCACCGCAATTCGCCTCTGCAATAACATCGATATCAGGGGAGGTAGCNAATAAGAGNTTAAAACCTGCTCTAACTACAGTATGGTCATCAACGAGTAAAACTTTTATTTTATCGGTCATGGTAGTGGAATTTGAGCCCTGATTTGTAGTCCATTATCTATTTTAGAGGATATTTGCAGGCTACCCTCTAATAGTTTTATTCTTTCTTTTATGCCAAGTAACCCAAACCCAGAGGTAAGTTTATCAGACTCACAACCACAGCCATTATCAGTGACTAATAATATGAGCTTGCCTGGGTTAATCTGAATTTTGANACTAACCTGGGTGGCCCGAGCATGTCGAATAGTATTAGTCAGGCTTTCCTGAATGATTCGGAAAACTTGCATGACTGTGTTGGGCGCTACTTGGTCTACGCTATCATCACAGTGTAGCGTAAATGCGATTGATGGGTTTATGGACTGCCATTGGTGCAGTAGGTCTTCTAATGTGGCTTTTAGTCCTAGTTCTGTTAATAGAGCAGGGTGTAATTGCTTCATCATTGAGCGAACAACAACGGTTAAGTGGTCACAAATGTTAACAATGGATGCGGTGACTTCTTGAATATCTGCTGTATCGTGTGTAGCTGAAATGGCCATCGCTTTGATGGCCGTTAATGATTGACCTAATTCATCATGTAATTCTTGAGATAAACGCTTTCTTTCTGATTCTTGAATCTCTAGTGAGTGTTGGGTTAATGCTTTGTTTTGATTTTCTGACGTCTCTAGTGCTTCAGTCATATGATTAATTGCTTTTGAAATGGTGTCATATTCTTGGGTAGAGAATGTCGGTAGTTTTTTGTGGTAGTTACCCGTTTCAATTATTTTCAGGTGCGTAATGATCGAATGGATTGAAATGATTGATTTATTAAATACGAGTTGGGCAGAGAGGAGTGTTAATAATACCAGTACGATTATCACGCCAAAGAGAACAATACTTTCTTGCCATGCTTCAGCGACTTCATCCATTGGGTTGGCTTGAATGATTAAAATAAATTCAGTGTTATTGCTTAGGTCAACAGGGTATTCAACTTTTGGGTATTCACTAAGTACGAGGTTGGTGAACCACTCTGGCGGTGAGTTATTAAAGGTTGCTTTTTGGATGGGTTGANGAGGGTCATTGAGTTTTTCGCCCANTGAATTCTTGAGTTGAATATTTAAGTGTCTGGTTTGCTTTAATTGGCTTAATTGGAGTAGCCAATCTTTATGTCCGGATTTTTGAACGGCGGGAGTTGTTTTAATAAGTTGCAAAGCAAGGTTAATGGAGGAATCTACTTCATTTTTTATGGATTGGCGTGCTTGCCAGATACTGATAGCAGCCCCTAAGAAAATAATACCCAATGAAATTAATAAGATCCTGATGCTGATTTGGTTGCGTAAGCTCATCGGGAAAATTTCCTTTTTTGTAGCAGGTGCTAGACCGTGTTTATTAGAGTTGTTATCTTTGTGCGAAATTTGATGAATTTACACAGGATATAGTATGAAAAAGGTTTTAGCTACCGCATTGTTTTTGATCTGCTGCCAATCTTTTGCGGCAGAAGATGTTGAAAGTTTGGCGGTTATAAAAGTCACGGCCTCACCGATTTTATCACATGGGATTGATGTCAATAAGGTGCCTGCGCATATCCAGTCGGTTACAGCCGAACAGTTAGAGGCTGCTCAGAGTTTGTCTTTGGCTGATTATATGAATCAGCATATGGGAAGTGTATTTGTTAATGAAACGCAAAATAACCCTTTACAGCCGGATGTTTATTATCGTGGATTCTCTGCCTCTCCGTTATTGGGGTTACCACAAGGATTGTCTGTTTACTTAAACGGTGTTCGTTTTAATGAACCTTTTGGTGATACGGTTAACTGGGATTTAATCCCCAGTAATGCGATTGATTCGATGGCGTTGATGTCGGGTTCTAATCCGATTTATGGTCAAAATACTTTAGGGGGTGCGATCGCGGTTAAATCTAAAACGGGTTTTTCATCGCCTAAGCATGAGATTGAAGTTTCAGGGGGGAGTTGGGATAGACACTCTGAAGAGTTAAGCAGTGGGGGTAATAATGGTGAATTTGGGTATTTTGTAGATATTAAGAATTTTGGTGATTCTGGATGGCGTGACCATTCAAGAACGACAGCTAAACAGGGCTTAGGAACTTTAAGCTGGCGTAAGGATAGAGGCGAGTTAGATTTAACGTTAAGTGCTACGGACAATAAAATGATCGGTAACGGCGTGATTCCTATTCAACTGTTAAATGAATCTAATAAGGCTATTTATACCCATCCTGATCAAACGATTAATCGGTTATTCTTTAGCGAGTTGTCAGGTAAATTTGATTTAACAGAAGCTATAGAGCTTAGTGGTAATGCTTATTTTCGTCAGAATCGTAATAAGACCTTTAATGGCGATGATTCTGATTATACCGCTTGTGACGATGTTGATAGCCCTTTTGATGAGACTGCCTGTGACACGGCGGTTGGTGCGGGTAATTTAGCGACTACAGAGTATGATGATGGAGATCCTGATTATGAGAAGGTTTATGATTTAGACGGTAATCAGATTTCAGAAAACGTAGGCCATAGCGGTACGATCAACACTTCCAAAACAATGCAAAGAAGTCGCGGTGGTGCTGTTCAAGCCGCTTTCGAGACTGCATTAGCAGAAGATATAGAGAATTTACTGACCGTAGGTTCGAGTTTCGATTACGCGGATATTAATTTTAGCCAAGATACGCAGCTGGCAACATTAACTGGGAATCGAGGTGTCAACGGTAATGGTACGTATGTCAGAGGGCAGCGCGTTCGATTAAAGGTTAACACTGAAACATACAGTGCTTTTTTAAGTGATTATCTGACATTACCTTATGGCGTAACGCTGTCAGCAGGCGGACGTTACAACCATACACGTATTGAAATGAATAACCAATATATCGTTGGAACGGATAAATTATCGGGAACCCATAATTACGAGCGCTTTAATCCAACCGTGGGCTTTACTTTTGATGCCCATCCTAATGCAACTTTGTACGGTAGTTATTCTGAGTCATCGAGAGCCCCTACACCCAGTGAGCTGACTTGTGCTGATGAAAATGATCCTTGTAAATTACCAAACGGTTTTGTTGCTGATCCTCCTTTAGATCAAGTGGTAACGAAGACTTGGGAAGGTGGGGTTCGTGGTGCCTTTGATATTGGAGACAGTAAAGGGGCTATTGATTGGAATTTAGGTTATTTTCATGCAGCCAATCATGATGATATTCAATTTATTGTGGAAGGCGACAGTACCACAGAAGGATATTTTAAAAATATTGGTCAGACCCGTCGTTATGGAGTTGAGGCTGGGTCACGTATTCAGTATCAGAGTTTATTTAGCTCAATGGATGATTGGCGTTTTTCAGCAAATTACACCTATCTCAGGGCGCAATATTTAGATGGCTACAGTATTCATGATCCAAGAGTATCAGGTGAGACGCTTGGGAAGGTTACCGTGGAACGGGGTGATCGTATGACGGGAATGCCTGAGCATATGTTAAAAGCTAATCTAGGTGTGACGTTATTAAGCGATTGGGATTTAGATATCGACGCTCAATACAGTGGGGATCAACGCTATCGCGGGGATGAAGCTAATGTTATGGATCGTTTAGGTGGCTATTGGATATTTAATTTTAGATCTAAATATCAAATCACAGATAATATTTCTCTCTTTGGTAAGGTAAACAATATTTTTGGTCGAGAATATAAGACCTTTGGGGCTTTTGCTGATGCAGATGAGGTTTTGGGCGATGATTACGATAATCGTCGATTTGTTTCTCCAGGTGCGCCTAGGGAAGCTTTCATCGGTGTTAAGCTAAGTTATTAGTGGGTTGGATGAATGTTGATTAGGTGATTAATGATTACAGATCAGCATTTAAGGAATATCAACATGGAATGGTTCGCGTTTCCTCGGCTCAGGTCTGTTTTATAGGTTATGGCTTTCTCCAGCTATAGAACTGGCCTAGCGATGGCCTTTTCGTTGTGTTGCTATATGGGCTTGAAATTTGGGTTATTTCTATGCGATCAATCATGGTGATATTCAATTTATTGCTGATGGAGACAGTACCACTGAAGGCTATTTTAAAAATATTGGTCAAACGCGGCGTTATGGTGTTGAGACCGGATCGAATATCGAAGCTTGTTCAGTACGCTGGATGACTGGGCTTTAACGGTAAATTATAGCTACCTGAGAGCGCAATATTTAGACAGTTATACGATTCATGATCCTAGAGTCGGGGGTGAGGATTTAGGTAGCGTTTCGGTTAACCCGGGTGATCGAATGACCGGTATGCCGGAACATATATTTAAGGCAAGTTTGGGTGTGCGTTTATGGACGTAGTGGGATTTAACCTTGGATGGGCAATACAGCGGAGACCAATTCTATCGCGGCGATGAATCTAATATTATGGACCGATTAGGAGGCTATTGGTTATTTAATTTTAGAACAAAATATAGACTGACTGATAATATTGAATTGTTTGGTAAAGTTAATAATATTTTGGGTCGAAAATATAAAACTTTTGGTACCTTTGCCGATACCGATGAGGTATTAGGCGATAATTATAGCAATCGCCGTTTTGTTGCTCCGGGAACACCTCGAGAAGCATTTATTGGCATTAAAGTCAGTTATTAATGCCAATATCTATTTTTTAGGCTGCGGCATCCTAAATTAGCCTAAGGTATTGGGTGTGAGTAATAAGGGGTTATATTTCTAAATCCCTTTTATTATAACCGCCGGCGATTAAAGCTTGCATCCATTTCGGTGTTAACCCGCGTCCTGACCAGGTTTGACTCGGGTCTTCAGGGTTATGGTATTTAGCAGCAATTTTAGAATTTTTAGTGGGATTTTTTTTGGCATCGCCTTTAATTTCTATTGACAGATTAATCGATGCTGCGAGTGATTTGATTTCAGCGATGACCTCTTTACGTTTATTGTTTTTCTTTTCAATAAGGGTTTGTTGTGCTTGGGCAATAACAGATTCTAATTCTTCTTCTGAAAGATTATCATAATCAGGCATTATATTGTCCTTGTTAGTATGGGTAAGAATATAAAGTTATTATAATAACCATTAATGCAATAACAAGAAATAATTTTTATTAAAGTATGCGTTATTAACGGCCGAGTTTGAGAATTCTCTCTTCTTCTATAAAAAAGGCCAGTCGTTGATCTAAAATAGCGTGCTGATAAAAATTAATACCGGTGAAATTTTTGGCGGTTTTAATATGTTCTATGGCTTTCTCGGTACGCCCGGTTAAATAATAATATTCAGCAAGATAACGGTAAGACTCTATAGGTTGTTGGAGTTTGCCGTAGGCTTGGGCTAATAAGTGGTAGATTTTTGGGTTTTGTCTGTCGGAGTGAATGAGTGGCAGTATTTCTTGGCGTGCTTGTTGTGCTTGCCCCGTTTTAATGAGAGTGGAAAGGTACAGGGTCGATAAAGGCGTATAGTTAGGGAAGCGTTGGCGTGCTTTTTTGAGTATGGCCAACGCCTCAGGGTAGTGACGTGACTCGGTGGCAGTTTCAGCTAACGCAATGTGTAGGGTGGGTTTTTCGGGCAGCGTCTTCTGTAGTTTGCTAAAGATCTTTTGCGCTTCCTTGAAGTGTTGTTGTTTCAGCGCGACCCAGCCTAGGCCGTAGTTGGCAATGGCACGTTGCTCGGGTGTTCCTTGCTCGGTTAAGGTTAGAAAATAACGGCGGGTCGCGTCGAGGTTTTTTGAGCCTAAGACCTGCAATTTGGTTCGGATGATGCGGTAAGCAAACGAATCGGGGTAGTGGCGATAGGGTTGTTTTTCAGCACGATTTCGGGTGTCGGAAATACGGGACGCAGTGACCGGATGGGTGCGTAGAAATTCTGGAACAGCTTGACCATAATAGCGGCTGTTTTGTTGGAGACGCTCAAAAAAAGTAGGCATTCCGTTGGGGTCAAAGTCTGCTTTAACCAGCGTTTGCATGCCGACACGGTCAGCTTCTTGTTCATTTGAGCGGGTAAAGTTAATACGTTGCTGCATTGAATTGGCTTGCACGGCTAAAAGGGCGGCTTGACCCAGTTCAGGCGATTGGGAACCAATCAGGATGGCGGCCAGAGTAGCGGCAGCGGTCGGGAGTGATAATTGGCTGGCCGCTTCAAAGGCGCGGTAAAGGTGGCGTTGCGTGACGTGAGCGATTTCATGTGAAATAACTGAGGCCAGTTCACTTTCAGACTCCGTTGCCAGTATGAGGCCGGAATTAATGCCAATATAGCCGCCGGGTCCGGCAAAAGCATTTAAGTTTTTATCAATGACCACAAAAAAATGAAAAGGGCTTTGTTGTGGGTCGGCGTGGGCGGCGAGTTTATGGCCTATTGATTGAATATAAGATTGGACCTCAAGGTCCTGATTAATCGTCAATTGTCGGTGTATATTGCGGAAAAAGGCATTACCCAGTTCTTTTTCTTCGCGTGGGGAAATGAAAGTGCCGGTAGAGTCGCTAATATCGGGGAGTTCAATATCGTCGCTTACTTCAGCAATAAGACGGTTAGAGACCAAACACAAAAAAATAGCAAAGCAGGCTGATAAGATGCTAAGTTTTTGCATTCAGTGAGTGGGCTGTTTTTAGAACAGTGCTATGGCAGTTACTTACATTGTGTTTGGACAAAACATAACGGCGATTAAGGCATTAATTCAAACAGGCTTTTATCGACACCGCAGTCAGGACAGGTCCAGTCTTCGGGGATGTCTGCCCATAAAGTACCCGGGGCAATGTTGGTGTCAGGATCGCCGAGTGCTTCATCGTAGATATGGTCACAAACGGTACAAATATATTTTTGGTGATTTGCCATAGCCAGTTCCTCAGTTTAAATGTTGCGGTTAGTACTGGGAAGTCTAAAGCAACTGACTGGGGAGCGCAAATAGGGGTGCGGTTCTGCTAAAGGGTCTGGCTGATAACTAATTACCTATGACAACCGTGTTGGTTATGCACTTGGTGCATAATTGACTTACTCGTAGGCTGAGGATGTAATATAATGGCANAGTTTTTGTTAAGTAAGATGCAGATTAACGACGTTAATCTAAGTTATTTAAGTCTTTTAGGAAGGGCGCTAGATGAATGATCAGATGAATAAGCAAAGTTTTAATGAGGGTGATGTTGATCCTATTGAAACCCAAGAGTGGATCGACTCACTGAAGGTCGTTTTAGAAAAAGAAGGCCATGAACGGGCGCACTTTTTGATTGAACAATTAGTTGAGGTGACGCGGCATTCCGGCTGGGACATCCCTTTTAGTGCCAATACGGCTTATGTGAATACGATACCTGTTTCCCAACAGGCTAAATTTCCAGGTGATTCGGAGTTAGAGCGAAGAATTCGTTCTTATGTACGTTGGAATGCGATGGTCATGGTGCTTAGAGCGAATAAAAGTACTAATGTCGGGGGGCATATATCAAGTTTTGCTTCGGCAGCAACCCTTTATGATGTGGGTTACAACCATTTTTGGCGGGCGCCGTCAGAAGGTCATGGCGGTGACATGATCTTTGTNCAAGGTCATTCGGCGCCTGGGAGTTATTCAAGAGCCTTTATGTTAGGCCGATTAACGGAAGCGCAAATGGATAGTTTTCGTCAAGAAGTCGACGGGGATGGTTTATCGTCTTACCCGCACCCTTGGTTAATGCCTGATTTCTGGCAGTTTCCGACGGTTTCAATGGGCTTAGGACCCATTATGGCTATTTATCAAGCGCGTTTTATGCGTTATATGGAAGACCGTGGTTTTGCTAAGACCCACAACCGTAAAGTGTGGGCTTTTTTAGGGGACGGTGAAACGGACGAGCCAGAATCTCTGGGCGCTATTGGAATGGCGGGTCGTGAAAAATTAGATAATTTGATTTTTGTGATTAATTGTAATTTACAACGCCTCGACGGTCCTGTGCGTGGTAACGGTAAAATTATTCAGGAGTTAGAGAGTTCTTTTCGTGGTGCGGGTTGGAATGTTATCAAGTTGGTTTGGGGCGATCGTTGGGATGCGCTGCTGCAACGCGATACCGAAGGGTTATTAGCCAAACGTATGATGGATTGCGTTGATGGCGATTATCAGACTTTTAAGTCTAAAGATGGCGCTTATGTGCGTGAGCATTTCTTTAATACGCCTGAATTAGCCGCGATGGTTGCTGATTTTTCAGACCGTGATATTTGGGAATTAAACCGAGGCGGGCATGACGTTTNTAAGGTTTATGCGGCCTATCATGCGGCTGTNAATCACAGTGGTCAACCGACGGTTATTTTGAGTAAAACCGTTAAAGGTTACGGGATGGGTGANTCGGGTGAGGCGCAAAATATTTCTCACCANCAAAAGAAGATGAGTCTTGATTCTTTGAAACACTTCAGGGATCGTTTTGAATTGCCGTTATCAGATGAGGACATTGAGCAATTACCTTATTTGAAATTTGCAGATAATTCAAAAGAATTGGACTATATGCGTGGGCATCGTGAGTCGTTGGGCGGGTATTTGCCCGCGCGTCGTGAAAAGGCTGAGTCCTTAACAATCCCACAACTCAGTGACTTTGACGCTGTTTTAAAAGGTACCGGTGAAAAGAGTGAGATTTCAACAACCATGGCGTTTGTTAGAATTCTTAATATTCTTATTAGGAATAAAACAATTGGTCGCCGGATTGTTCCGATTGTCCCAGATGAATCGCGGACTTTTGGTATGGAAGGGATGTTTCGTCAGTTGGGAATCTGGTCGCAAGTCGGACAGCTATACACGCCGCAAGATGCTGGGCAGTTGATGTTTTATAAGGAAGATAAATCAGGTCAGGTATTGCAAGAAGGTATTAATGAAGCCGGTGGTATGAGTGATTGGATTGCCGCGGGGAGTGCTTATTCAACCCATGGCGTACCGATGATTCCTTTTTACATTTTTTATTCGATGTTTGGCTTTCAACGCGTGGGTGACTTAATTTGGGCGGCGGCCGACCAGCGTTGCCGTGGTTTCTTAGTCGGTGGAACCGCCGGACGAACAACGCTTAATGGGGAAGGGTTGCAGCACGGTGATGGCCATAGTCATCTTATCTCTGCTACCGTTCCTAATTGTATTTCATATGATCCAACCTATAGCTATGAAATGGCCGTTATTATTCAAGACGGTCTGCGCCGGATGTATGAAGATCAGGAAGATGTCTTTTATTATATTACTGCCATGAATGAAAATCATCTGCACCCAGCTATACCAGAGGGCGCAGAGGCGGATATCATCAAAGGAATGTATTTGTTTAAAGCGGGTGAAGAAACCCGGGAGCCTCGGGTACAACTGTTAGGGTCAGGGGTTATTTTTCTTGAAATTGTAGCCGCTGCCGAGTTATTAAGAGATGACTGGGGCGTTGAGTCAGATCTTTGGAGTTGCCCAAGTTTTACCGAATTAGCCCGTGAGGCATACAGTTGTGAGCGTTGGAACCGGTTGCACCCACAACAAGATAAACGTCGCTCGCATGTCGCGCAATGCTTGGAAGGCAGGGCGGGTCCGGTTGTTGCCTCAACGGATTATATGCGTTCTTTTGCCGAACAAATTACCCCGTATGTTTCCGCATCGTATACNGTTTTGGGCACGGATGGCTTTGGTCGTTCTGATACNCGTGAAAAATTGCGACATTTCTTTGAAGTCGATCGCTTTTTTATCACCATAACGGCATTAAAAAGCCTGATGGATCAAGGTGAAATAAATGCAAATATAGTGACTGAGGCNCTTGCCAAGTATGGTATTGGCGCTGATCTCGACGAACCCCGTTTACGTTAAGGAGTTGTTGATAACATGACTGATTTAATTGAAGTAAAAGTTCCCGATCTGGGCGGTGCCAGCGATATCGAAGTGATTGAAGTTTTGGTGGGTCCTGGCGATGTCATTGAGCTTGAGCAAACGTTGGTGGTTATGGAAGGTGATAAAGCGACCATGGATCTTCCTGCCAGTGCCGCTGGCACGGTCGTCGAGGTTAAAGTGAGTGTCGGCGATAGCGTTTCTGAAGGGTCTTTGATTGTGACGTTAACTGCTGAAGTCGGGGCGGCGGTTGAAGAGGAAGCGGTTGCCGTTGTAGCAGAAGCAGTTGTCTCATCTGCGCCGGTAGAGGAAAAAGAAGCGCCCGTTCCGAGCCAGCCCGGTACTGTGCATGATTTGATTGAAGTCAAAGTGCCCGATCTGGGCGGTGCCAGCGATGTCGAAGTGATTGAGGTATTGATTAATGCGGGTGATGTGATTGAACTAGAACAAACCTTGGTGGTTATGGAAGGCGATAAAGCCACCATGGATCTTCCCGCCAGTGCCGCGGGCACGGTGGTCGATGTTAAAGTGGCCGTAGGGGATAGTGTTTCCGAAGGTTCTTTGATTGTGACGTTAATGACTGGTGAGGCGAGTGCACCGTCGAAATCGGCGCTAGTGGAAAGTGTAAGCGCGCCGGCATCAGAGGCAGTTGCCAAGCCGGTGAAGGCACCACAGCCAACACCTGTGGCTGCTAAAACTGAAATAAGTACAGCCGTTAGTGGGGGAAGTATGGTTCATGCAACCCCATCGGTACGTCGTTTTGCCCGTGAGTTGGGTGTTGATTTATCGTTAATTTTGCAAGGCAGTGGGCGTAAAGGGCGTATTCTGAAAGATGACGTTTCGCGTCATGTTAAAAAGGTGATGACTGCAGTGCCGGTCACTAGTGTAAAGACCGTACCGGGCAATGGGGCTATTCCTGCGATTCCGGCAGTTGATTTCAGTCAATTTGGTGAAATTGAAGAGCAAAAATTAAGTAAGATAAAGCGTCTTACCGGTGTTAATTTATCGCGTGTTTGGCTCAATTTGCCGATGGTGACGCATCATGATGAAGCTGATATTACCGAGATGGAAATCTTTAGAAAGTCCCTGAAAGGGAGTGCCGAGAAAGAGGGCTTAAAAGTAACGGGTTTAGGGTTTATGCTGAAGGCTGTTGCGGCGGCTTTGAAACAATACCCGCAGTTTAACAGTTCATTGTCACCTGATGGTGAGCGTTTGATTTTAAAGAAATATTACAATATTGGCATTGCGGTTGATACGCCTAAAGGATTGGTCGTACCGGTTCTAAAAGATGTTGATAAAAAGAGTCTGTTTGAACTTTCTGCTGAAATGTTTGAGTTGGGTGTAAAGCGAGAGAAGGGAAGTTACGTCCTGCTGAAATGCAAGGCGGCTGTATGACGATCTCTAATTTAGGGGGCATTGGCGGTACGGCATTTACCCCGATTGTTAATGCGCCAGAGGTGGCTATTTTAGGGGCGACCCGTTCGCAAATGAAACCGGTTTGGAATGGTTCTGAATTTGAGCCTAGACTTATGATGCCTTTAGATATGTCTTATGATCACCGGGTTATTGACGGTGCTGATGCGGCGCGGTTTATGCGGACTATTGTTGCCTTATTGACGGATGTTCGATTGTTGTTGGTATAGTCTGTTGCGGTCACTATTT
>JGI26380J51729_10000439_pt1 | contig 21470 bp, 19 predicted proteins | sample SaaInlV_165m_DNA_FD_51729 | JGI IMG/M metagenome (IMG submission 51729) | reverse complement strand
CACACTCTCTCTATGGGGGGTGTTACCGATATTTCTTAAATTGGCTCTCGATTACTACTCTGCTGGAACTATCGTTTGGTTCCGTTTTGCCTTTTCATTTTTAATTCTATTTTGGTTTCTTTTTTTATTTCGTTCAGGCTGTGAGATTTTGTTTAATCCACCTTTAATAGGAGTATTAGGAGGATTAGCATTGGCAGCGAATTATTTTGGCATGACTCAAGGGATTCATTTTAGTGGTCCCTCTAACGCAGCGATTATCATTCAACTAGCGCCTGTTTTTTTGGTTATTGCCGGGGTGGTTCTTTTTCGTGAAACAATTAGGCTAAGGCAGTTGGTGGGTATAATTATAGCAATGAGTGGATTTTACCTTTTCTATTTAGATAGAGTAAGGAATGCAGCAGACAATTTGAACTATTCCATTGCAAATGGATGGATTGTATTTGCGGCAGTTGTGTGGGTCTTTTACATGATTTGTCAAAAAAAGTTGAGCGTCAAATATTCCGCCCAAACACTCAATCTTCTTATATATTTTGTTGCGATGGTAGCATTGGTTCCACTGGTAGAATGGGGTGAATTTTTTGAGGGAGAAATTACCGGGTGGCTGCTTCTCATTATTCTTGGGTTAAATACCTTGCTGGCGTACGGCGCTTTGGCTGAGGCTGTAGAGTGCATTCCCTTGAGTATTATAAGCATACTTATAACACTCAACCCCCTGATTACTTTGAGTGGAATGTGGATGTTAACCACTCTTGGGGTTGAAGCACTTCCAGCTGAAAATATTAGGTGGTACGGTTACTTGGGGGGGATTGTTGCGGTTAGTGGGGTTGTTTTGGTTGTTACTACTCAATACAAGAAAGAAAATTTAGGTTAAGCGTTACTATAAAATGTGCATAGCTTGAAGAAGTCTTTTTTAGGTTAGTTTAAGAGCTAAAAGAAAAACTAATTGTCTTAGAGAATAGTATGGAAGGAAGGAATAAAGGTTTACGCACCATTTTTATTATATTTTGGTTAGTCGGTTCCATTTTTTGGGTCATGATAGGAGCATTGGATGGCAACTTCCTGGAAAGTGTTATTGCTATCACTGTTGGTTGGGTAATTCTTTTTTTATATTTTTGGATCAAAGACGAATATATGCGTAAGAAATGGAATGATCTAGACAAGGATTAACCTCGGCCTCTTTTCATAGCTTTATCGATCTCTCTTACGGCCTCCCGTTTTTTAATGCTGGCGCGTTTATCGTGTAGCTTTTTTGCTTTAGCTATAGACAGTTCTACTTTGGCGATCCCATTTCTAAAGTAGACCTTAAGAGGAACCAGAGTGTAACCTTTTTCCTGTGCCCTACCAATGAGCTTGTTTATTTCTCTTCGATTTAATAATAGTTTTCTTTTTCGGGTGGGGTTTAAGTTGAATTGTTGAGCCGGGCTATATGGGTTGATGTGAAAATTGTTAAGCCAGACCTCACTCTCTCAACACTGGCATAGCTGTCAGTCAGATTTGCTTTACCGTCTCGTAGTGATTTGACTTCCGGTCCTCGCAACATTAACCCGCACTCTAAAGAATCTTCTATAAAATATTCGTGTCTGGCTCGTTTGTTCTGGCAAATTATTTTGATATCACTCATAAATTTATGCCATCAAAAACGGTTATTATGAAAATAAAGTGGAGTTATGATTCGAGGCATCCAATAAGTTTATTTTTTCGTATTTCTGTGATTAAGACAGATACTAGTTGGTTTTGCAAAAAACCTTCAGCATCTATGCTAACGGGGATATAGTGTTCAGAATAACCTTTTAATACGCCATCTGCTTGCTTACGCTCTTCAACGAGCACTGTAACTTTTTTCCCAATAAAACTTTTATAAAACTGCCGAGCTTTTTCTTTTACCAAATCATTAAGAATGAGATTACGTTCTTTTTTGGTGATATTTTTAATATTATTCTTAAAATTGTGTGCTTCAGTCCCGGACCGCGGTGAATAAGAAAAAACATGTAAATATGAAAAAGGTAGTTCTTCTATTAGCTTACGAGTATGCTCAAAACTTACTTCGCTTTCCCCTGGAAACCCAACAATTACATCTGCGCCGAGTCCAAGAGGTGAAATTTTTTCAGAGGCGCGGCGCACTATATGCTCATATTGTTTGGCATTATAGTTACGTTTCATTTTTGAAAGTACTTCAGTGTCGCCACTTTGTAGAGGAATATGGAGGTGTGGACAGATTTTTTCATGTTGCGAGATAAGCTCAATGAGGTGGTCATCAATTTCCATGGGGTTTATTGAGCTTAGCCTTACCCGGAAGTTGCCATTGAGGTTGGCTATATCTTCAACTAATGAAGAAAAAGCCTCTTTTAAATGAAAATCCATTCCCCAAGTACCAAGATTGATTCCAGTGAGTGTGATTTCCTTATAACCTCCATCAATAGCATGTCGAACATTATCAAGTATATTTTCTCTTGTATCACTGGCAGATGATCCGCGTGCTCGAACAACGGTACAGAAGGAACAACTTTCATCGCACCCAGTTTGTACTTTGATGAACGCCTTTGTCCTTCCTTGAAACTGGGTGACAGGAAGAGTTTGGAATTCTCGATCGGCATGAATATCCGACATGTAGACCTCGGCAAGGCTGGATTCTTTTTGCAGTGAATCGTTTTTTAGTTTTGCCTTAAGTACTTCTGCGATTTTTAGTTTGTCTGCATTTCCAAGGACAATATCAAGTCCTTTCATCTTTGACGAGTCTTCGGGGTTGAGTTGAGCATAACAACCGGTAAATATGACAGTAGCATTTTCATTAATAGCTAAAGATTTTTTTACAGCTAGCCGTGAACTATAGTCACTTCGTGCAGTTACAGTGCATGTGTTGATAACGTATATATCTGCAGTTTCGGATGAGTCAACTATTGCATACCCTTCTTTTTTAAGAATAACTTGCATCTCTGCAGTGTCATGCTGATTGGTACGACATCCTAATGTTGTAAAAGCAACTTTCATTCGTTTACAAAGAATTTAAGGGGATATTAAGGAGTGTTGATTTGTTTTTCGTCTATAGAACATATTAATCTAGCAAATTTTATGAATCAACCTATAATTCAAATGCTTATTGGTGTGTGCAAATAGGTAATTGATCTGTAAGTCGTGAGATTGCTAGTATCCAAAAATTACTTTAAAAGTGAAAAAACTTTTCTGATTAATATGAATTCAAAAGGCCTTGCAGTTATTGTACTTGCAGCAGGAAAAGGCACGCGGATGAAGTCCTCCATAGCTAAGGTTCTTCATCCAATAAAAAACCAGCCTCTATTGTATTATGTATTGGAATCATTAGTTCCCCTCAATCCAGATTTTTCTGTCCTAGTGGTAGGATTCCAATCCGCAGTAGTTAAAGAATCGTTTTCTAATCGTGGGTTGATATTCGTTGAGCAGAAAGAGCAACTTGGAACGGGGCATGCTGCGCAGCAAGCAAAATTAGCTTTACACGATTTTTCAGGGGATGTTTTGGTGGTTTGTGGTGATATGCCGCTTATTAAATCACAAACGTTAGTAGATCTTGTTACTAGGCACCGTGAAAAAAAATCTGCTTGCACGGTTTTAACCCTAAAATCCTCAGTGAAAAAAGACTTTGGTTTAGTAATCCGAGACGAGCAAGGATCAGTATCTAAAATCGTCGAGTGTAAAGATGCTTCAGAAGACGAAAAAAAAGTTGACGAATTCAACTCGGGAGTTTACTGTTTTGATAAGCATTTGTTTTTAAAGGCATTAGATGAGATTGATAATAATAATATTCAAAAAGAATATTATCTAACCGATACTATAGAGTACATAGTGAATAATGGTTTTTTAGTTGAATCCCTACAAATAAGAGATAACACGCAACTTCTGGGAATTAATACTCAAGAAGACTTGTCTCTAGCAGAAAAAATATTGATGGGCGAAACTAAGTCCTCTTAAAAATTATACCTTACACTTTAAGTAAACTTCATCAAGGACGAAGTCTTAATGAAAGCTATCATCNTAGCCGCCGGCAAAGGTTCTAATCTAAATCCTTTTTCAAACACCCGACCCATNCCAATGATTTCGNTTGCTGGCAAAACGCTATTGGATAATAGTTTGTGCCAGTTGAAAAATGCAGGAATCAATGATGTTTATATANTAGTNGGGCATCATAAGGAAANAATACAAGAACTTGTTGCAGAGAAATNAGATTCTGGAATGAATATCCANTGCTTGGAGCAAGAAAAAAATAATGGTATTGGTGATGCGATACTTCAGGTGAAAGAAAAAATTTCNCCNGGTGAATATTTTCTTCTNATTTATGGAGATACNTTAACCGACGAAAATATTTATAGTAAAGCCCAGCAATCATTCCATTCTTTTAAGTGCCCCGTAGCTTCGATTTGNTTNCCACCTTCAAATGAGAGNTTTGGAAATGTTTTTTTGAATGCCCAAATGAAAATAACCAAGATTATAGAAAAGCCAAAGGGAAGCGATTTGGGCAACTATGTGCTGGCGGGTGTTTTTGTTTTGCCGGAATCTTTCTTTGCTTTACTGAAAACAAATAAGGCTTCAATGGAAAAATCCTTACAAACGATGGTTAAAGAGGGAGACTTGATGGCCTCCATGTGGGAAAACGAGTGGCTCGATATTGTTTATCCTTGGGAGATTTTACAAGCGAATAAAATTGTTCTTGATTCTTGGGGCAAATCTTCTATAGCCAAATCAGCTGTTATGGAGACCAATGTACAATGCAGGGTGTGGTCAATATTGAAGAAAATGTTGTTATTAAAGCTGGGGCTGTATTGGAAGGTCCTTGTTCGATAGGCAAAGGAAGTTACATTGGAAATAATTCCTTGATTCGAAGTTATACCTCGATTGGTAGCAACTGTTCCGTTGGTTATGGCGTGGAGCTTAAAAACTGCGTGGTATTCGATAAATCAGGAATTGGAAGGTTGTCATTTATAGGTGATAGTGTCATTGGTGAAAATGTTGATATAGGTGCTGGTTGTATGACTGTGAATAGAAATACAAACTGGGAAAAAATACAGGTGAAAAATGGAAAAACTAACTTATCCACGAATATGAAAAAATTAGGAGCATTTGTTGGTGATGGTGTGGTTATAGGTGCGGGGAATACTATTCAACCCGGAACCGTAGTTTTCCCTGGGGAAATTTTCCCCGCCTGCTATTCGGTAGTACATAAAAAATAATTATAAGGTTAGCTATGTGTGGAATTAATGGTGTTGTCGGGTTGAAAAATATTTCCGAAGTTTTGTTTCAGGGGATTCGAAATTTGGAGTATCGAGGGTATGATTCCTGTGGAGTTGCATTGATAAACAAAAGCAATCTTATGGTACAGAAGAATACTGGGGGAGTAGAAGAGTTTTTTCGCAAAGGAAATATTCTTGCCACAAAAGGAAAAATAGGAATTGCTCATACTCGCTGGGCCACGCATGGCACGGTAACTCGTGACAACACCCATCCATTTACATCTTGTGACGGGACATTTGCTTTAGTTCATAATGGGATTATCTCAAATTATCGTTTTCTTCGGGATGGTTTGATAGGCGAAGGGCATGTGTTTCGTTCTGAAACGGATACGGAAGTGATTCCCCATTTGTTGGAAAAGTATTATAAAAAACACAAGAGTGTTGAGAAAGCATTAGTTAAGACATTAAGTATTCTAGAGGGAACTTTTGCCATAGCTATGATCTCTACCCACCACCCAGATCAAATCTTTTGTGCTAGAAGAGAATCACCACTGATGCTTGGGATTGGGGATGAATTAAAATTTGTTGGATCAGATTTTAACGCGTTCATCGATTATACGAAAAACGCTATTATTATGGAAGATGACGAATATGCCATTTTGTCGAGAGATTCTTATGTCGTGAAAAATTTTTCAACTCAAGAGGAAATCGTTAAACCTATTACAAAAATTGAGTGGGATAGCGAAACGGCAAAAAAGTCAGGCTACCCTCACTATATGCTCAAAGAAATCTATGAGCAACCACAGACCATTAATACTGCTTTGGAATTGGATTCCAATTTAATGAATGAGGTGGTTGACATGATTGATGTAAGTGATAAGGCATATTTCGTTGGAGTGGGGTCTACATTTTATGTGGCAAAGTTTTCAGAGTACTTATTTTCCTCCCTTACGGACAGCTTTATCCCGGCGATCAGTTCTGATGAGTTTTCATTGCTGGCTAAAGTTAACAGCAAAAGTCTCGTACTTACCCTTTCCCAGTCAGGGGAAACCTTCGATACTATTAGCGCTCTAAAGTTTGCTAAGTCTAAGGGTGCTATGACAGCAGCTGTTGTTAATGTTATGGGGTCTTCTATTTCTAGATTGGTTGACAAGGTTATTCTTCAGGGATCCGGTCCCGAAATTTGTGTTATCAGTACCAAGGCGGCATTTGCGCAGATGATTATCTTAACGATTTTAGCTTTGAAATTGAGCCTCAAGAGAAAGAAAATAAAAAGAAGAGAATACGATTCGTCTATAACTGCTCTTCGTGAGTTGCCAGAAGTTATACAGAATATATTGAATGAGCGGTCAGGGTTCATCCATCGTATAGCCAACAATTACTCTAAGGTAAAAAACTGGCTTTATCTTGGTCGAGGAATTTATTATCCGGTTGCGCTAGAGTCGGCTCTTAAGATGAAAGAGGTTGCATATGTACATGCGGAGGGAATGCCTGGAGGATTTTTAAAACATGGGACTCTGGCAATGATTGATCAGGATGTGAATTCCATTGTATTCATTCCTCCGCGTTCTGACAAAAAATTATATGAATCAACAATTCACAGTGTCGAAGAAATTCGTGCTAGGTCCGGGTTTGTTCTGGGCGTCCACTTTGATGAGGGTAGCAAGAATAGGGACTTGTTTAGCGAAGAAATTATCCTCCCAAATGTAAAACCTATTGTTGCGCCTTTCGTCCAGCTTGTGATTGGTCAATTGTTAGCTTATTTTACGGCTATTTCTCTCAAACGAAATGTCGACAAACCGCGATCGTTGGCGAAGTCTGTGACTGTCGGGTAATTCATCTCGTATACTTATTCACTCACTCTAGTTATAATTTCTAGTTCAATTAAACTGTTGCCATCTCTTTCGTTGGTCTGCTAGAGTGCTGATTCTTAATTTTTCCTTCACCATTTTAATTTCATGAAAACTGCAACTAGCACCGCTTTAACAGTGGCTGGATTTGATCCAAGTGGGGGTGCGGGACTCCAAGCAGATTTGAAAACATTTTCAGCATTTGGAGTCAGTGGAAAATCGGTTGCAACTTCCATAACAATACAAAGTACACTAGGTGTTGAGGGTCTTCATAATATTTCACCCGAAGTAGTTGAACAACAACTAAGAGCTATTTTTAGAGATGGAAAGCCCGGTGCTGTTAAAACTGGTATGTTGGGAAACGAATCAATAGTCGAAACAGTGGTTCGTGTATTGCGCCGTCATCGAATTAAAAAAATTATTGTAGACCCTGTCATATATTCATCGTCAGGGAAATCATTGTTGTCGGAGTTGGGAATTCAGGTGATGAAGGAAGAACTTTTGCCTGTTACTTTCTTGTTAACACCTAATTTAAAGGAAGCTGAAATTTTATCAGGAGTGAAGATTAGACAACCATCTGACAGAATTCGGGCAGCCAGAGTTTTGATGAAAATGGGCGCCAAAAACATTCTTATTAAGGGTGGACATTTAAAAGGCGAGCCTCAGGATTTTTTCTTTGACGGGAAGCGCTCTCTTTTTCTGAATGCAGATCGTGTTACTGGGGGTGATGTTCACGGGACAGGTTGCGCTTTAGCATCAGCAATCACGGCAAGTTTAGCAAAGGGTAAGGATATTGTTGCAGCAGTGCAAGAAGCAAAGGAATTTATTGGCCTTGCAATTATGGGGGCTATTAAATCCGGAAAAGGTGTACCCCAAGTCGAACCTTTAACCGGCCTCTATCAAGATTCCGAGCGTTATGATATGTCTCAACGTGTTTTTCGAGCTGTTGAAGTATTAAAGGATTACTGTGTTGGTGGACTGATTCCAGAGGTTCAATCCAATATTGGTTTTGGGTTAGAGAATGCACGCACAATAGATGATGTCATTGGTTTTCCTGCNCGCATTGTTAAGTGCGGAAAGAATATTTTAATACCCTCGCCGCCNCGTTTTGGGGGCTCTCGTCACGTTGCTGATATTGTTTTGACTGTTATGCAATTTGATCCTTCTAAACGAGCAGTAATGAATATTAAATATAATTCTGATTTAATTAAGGTGTGTAAAACTTTAAAATTCACTCTGGCTTCTTTTGATCGTTCTATGGAGCCAAAAAAAATCAAAACAATTGAGGGATCATCTTTGGAATGGGGGACAGCTTCTTCCATTCGGAAATGTGGGTTTGTTCCAGATATTATTTTTGACAAAGGTGGTATGCGAAAAGAAGAGATGATTCGAGTGATTGCGGAAGATATAGAAAGTCTCGTGGATAAAGTATTAAAAATCCATCGACGTTACTCGAAAATTCTGGCGTGAAAATTAAAGTTGGGATTTGTCTATCAGGATTTCAGATCTTTCTTTGAGGTTTTTNATCCACTCCTGAAAAGCAGCATCTCCTTTTTCTAGTTTGAGTCTTGTTCTTAATTCTTTTGAATCTTCTATGTCTGGAGCACTAGCTTTTTGCCGGTCCTGAAGGCGAATCAGGTAATAGTTATCCCTTACAAGAACCCATCCAGACTTCCCCTTATCCAGTTCAAACGCTTTGGATTTTACTTTTTGAAGGTTACCGATTCCTGGAATAGAGTCGGCTCGGTTAAAGAATGGAGTGTGCTTCAGTCCAAGTCCAAGATTCTTGGCGGCTGACTCAAGGTCAACTGTCCCATTGGAAATTTCTTTAGCAAGTGACTCGGATTTTATTGTTGAAAAATTGTGGTCTTTTTCTTCTTGAGTTTTTGATCGGGCTAATTGTTCAACTTTATTAAGTTCTGGAATATATGGTTTTTCTCGGTTCAATACTTTTATTACAAAAGCGGATTCCAATGTGACTACGGGTTCCCCAACTTTATTGTCTCCCAGTAAGAATGCCTGGTTAAAAAACTCGGGATTACTTCCAATCTCTGGAACAACATGATTCTCTCTAGAAATAAATGGGGTGGTTTGGATAGATAGGCTGTTCTCCTGGGCGGCACGCATCAAGTCCTGGTCTTCCTTGGCCGAGCGATGAANATGTTTAACAACGCGTCTCATTTTCTGGCGGGTTTTATTCACTTTGATTTTCTTTGTTATTTCCTCTTTCACTTCTTCTATCGGTTTGATTCTTTCTGGGGTCACTTCGTTAAGTTGAATTATGTGGAAACCGAAAGACGTTTTTATAGGTTCGCTTGTTTCTTTTGGGTTAAGCTTTTTTAATGCATTTTCAAACTCAGTAACCATCATTCCTTCTGGAAATTCCCCAAGGCTTCCTCCATTTTTTCCGGAAACAGTATCATCAGAATATTTTTTTGCCAATTCGCTAAAGCTAGCTCCATTTCGAATCTTTTTCAAAATTTCATCTGCTTCACCTTTTGCAAGTTCTTCTGCTTTTTTTGNAGATTCTTNTGAGTTGTTGGCATCCGTTTCAGGTCGTATTAGTATATGAGCAGCTTTATACATTTTTCGAACCCTGAAGTCTGCTATTTTAGTGTTGTAGTAATCTTCTATATCTTCATTGTGGATGTCTATCAGGCTCTCATAATCCGTTGGGGTAGTTTTTACGTATTGGATCTTAATTTTTTCCGGGATCTCAAAACGCCCTTTATTTTTTTCGTAGAAAGATTTTATTTCTTCTTGGCTAACTTTTTCTTCTGATTTGAAGTGATTAGTTGGAATTACTATGTAGTCTATTTTAACTTTTTCATTCGCAAGCATGTATGCTTTATTTAGTTCATTAGGTGAAACCTTGACATTGGATTTGATTAGATTTCTGATTTTTTCAAGAAGAAGTGCTTCACGTTGACTCTCTTCAAACTCGAGAGGAGTCAAGCGTTTGAATTTGAGATAATTTTGGTAGGCAATATTGTTAAAGACTTTATCTTNTTGAAAAGCAGCAAGGCTATTTATTTGGTTAACAACTTCTGTNTCACTGATTTGAATGNCTAGCTCCTTAGCCTTAATCAAAAGAATTTTTTTTTGAATTAAAACGTCTAAGGCCTGTGTTTTTAGGTCCAGTTTTTGGATGAGCTCTTCTGAAAACTGACCCTGAAACTGTTCCCTGTAAAAATTTATGAGATTATTAAATGTGCGTTCGTATTCAGCCTGACTAATTTTAGATCCATCGACAGTTGCCACTACTCCCCCTGAGGAGCCAGACGAACCACCCATTCCCCATGAATAGAAAATTGTTCCTATAAAGGCGAAAACAATAAGCCATAGAATTGACTTAATAAGCCATGAGTCAGCGTGTTCTCTAATCACATTAAGCATCAAGCGTTCTCCGAGAAAAATTTNATTTAATTCTAGAGGGTGGCAATGGCATATTATAGAACCTTGCCTTTATTCGCAACCGTTTTGATTTTTAAGGTTGATTCTATGATAACTTTAAATTTGTTTTGAAGTGGAATGACCAAACTTATTGACAAGTGTAAATCATTATTTTTATTTGCCTTGCTTTTATTAATACCCCTTGTTATAAAAAATACTTATTAATGAAGAAATTGCATTTTTTTGTAGGAATCTAAATTAAGTTAAGGAGAGTGGTTTGTTCTGGAAATTTTTTTCGAATGATTTGGCCATTGACTTAGGGACTGCCAATACCCTGATATATGTTGAAGGTCAAGGGATAGTTTTACGTGAACCTTCAGTCGTTGCATTGAATACCCAAACCAAGGAAGTCCAGGCGGTNGGATCTGATGCGAAGGAGATGCTTGGTCGTGCACCTGGTAGTATTGAAGCGATTCGTCCCATGAAAGATGGTGTTATCGCACATTTTGAAGTGACNGAAAAGATGATCCGTCANTTTATTAAAAAAGTACATAATAATCGTACCACCCTTGTTCGCCCAAGGGTTGTCATAGCTGTCCCGTCNGGGATTACTCAGGTTGAAAGCAGAGCTGTACGTGATGCTGTCCTATCTGCTGGAGCACGAGATGTGTTNCTGATAGAGGAGCCTATGGCTGCTGCTATTGGTGTTGATCTTCCGGTTCAAGANCCTTCGGGTAACTTGATTGTTGATATTGGAGGAGGAACCACTGAAGTGGCAGTTATTTCAATGTCAGGTGTTGTGTTTAGTAAGTCGGTTCGTGTTGCAGGTGACGAAATGAACGAGGCTATTATAAACTACATAAAGAAAAAGTATAATCTTTTGATAGGCGAACGTACTTCCGAAGAAGTAAAAATTAAAATTGGTTCAGCTTATCCAATGGGAAAAGCCATGAGCATGGAAGTGAAAGGACGTGACCTTGTTGTAGGGATTCCTAAAACACTGATAATTTCTGATGAAGAAATTCGGGAAGCTCTAGCCGAAACATTCAGTACTATTGTTGAAGCTGTGAAGATTGCTTTGGAGCGCACCCCTCCCGAGTTAGCTGCAGATATTGTTGACAAGGGGATCGTGGTCGCAGGAGGTGGGTCCCTTATCTACGGTTTGGATGCACTTCTTCGAGAAGCGACAGGCTTGCCAATCAGTCTAGCTAATGATGCTTTGTCAGCAGTTGCTCTAGGCTCCGGTAAAGTTCTAAGTGACCCAATTCTTTTAAAGAAAGTTTCTATTTAAATCGTGCCTTACAGGCGACCCCAGGGTAAATACTTCACCAGTCTTCTTGCCGGCATCTTGATGCTTTCATTGATTCTTATGACCGTCAACGCTAGATATGATAAGGTCAACTTGTTTTTTGAGTCAATTGTAGTTTTGTTCGTTTCTCCTGCCCAAAGTTTTTTTTCAAGTGTAACTGATTCCATAACAGATGGTTTGGCCACTATTTTTTTTTGGTTCGAACATCAATTGAAAACGAACGCCTTCTTCTCGAACTGGATCGTCTATCAAAGAAAAACAATAAATTGCTTGAAAGAAACAAGTTTTTAGAAAGATCGGCAAACTTAGCTAACTTTATGGATGAAGACGCAAGGCCACTTGTCGTTGCTAAAGTAATAGGTTACGACGCAACGCAATGGTCTAAGGTGATTTTTATAAATAAAGGAACAGATCATAAAGTAGAAAAAAATCTATCGGTAGTGACTGATGCGGGGGTCGTTGGGCACGTTATTCACGCCTCTCTTAAATCATCAAAAGTGTTACTAATTACCGACAGTCGTAGTGCGGTTGATTCGTTATTTCAAGAATCACGTAAGTCCGGGATAGTTGTAGGAACAGGTGAAGATATTTGTGAAATGAAATTTGTTTCCATTTCGGCAAAAGTGAGTGTCGGAGATAAGGTGGTCTCTTCAGGATTAGGTGGTGTGTTTAGAAAAGGATTGGTGGTCGGGAGTGTTGTGGATATTGTCAAAGAAGGTCATGAGTTGTTTCAAGAAATTAGGCTCGCTACTAGTGTTGATTTCTCCAACCTTGAAGAGGTTGTTGTTCTTCTTTCTGGTCAGGAGGAGATGTGACCCATCTTGTTCTTATAATTACCTTGGTTTTTTTACTTTCTATGCAAACTACATTTCTTCGAGTGATTTTTCCGGGAAATGTGGTTCCTGATCTGATTCTAATAGTCGCGATTTATTCAGGTATTCACTTGAAAAGAACTAGCGGTATCTGGTTGGCTGCTTTAATGGGTTTTTTGCAGGATTGTCTTTCTGGGGGGTTGCTGGGAGTCAATTTTTTATCCAAAGGCCTAGTAGGGTTATTTTTTTGTACCATCAAAGAAAAGATTTTCGTGCAAGGTATTATTCCGATTGGTTTTTTTGTGTTTGCTGCTTCTTTGGTGGACGGTATAATTTATTTTGCGTCAATGACTAGCTTGCTGGGAGGTCAGGTCAAAGGAAATCATTTATTTTTCTCTATAATTATTTTTGGGATTTGTAACGCGGTGATAGCGCCTTTTTTGTTTTATATGTTTGATAAAGGAAGGCAGTTTTTGCATCGTAAATTTCCAAACCACGTTTTTGAAACGATATGAGTTTCAACAGGTCGTCAACAGCTTCTTTTCATGAATCATCTTTCTTCGTTAGAAAAAAAATCAAGGTTTACCTTGTTCTTGTGGTCNCTTCCTTTTTGGTNATTTTGATGAGGGTCTGGTATCTGCAGATANTAAAAGGAGAGGATTTTATGGGAAAGTCGGAACAGAATAGGGTTAGAAAAATCTCCTTAGCAGATTATCGAGGTAAAATTAAAGACCGTCNTGGTAATGTTATTGTTAATGTTCGNCCATCTTTCAGTCTATATGTAACCCCTGAAGACGCAGATAATCTTTCGGAATCCTTGGAGTTTCTTTCCGGATTAATAGAAATAAATAAAGATAAATTAAGGAGCGATATTCGTCGGTCTCCCTCGTTTAAAAATGTGTTGATAAAACGGGATATTAGCCGTAGAGAAGTCGCTTATATAGAAGAAAATAAGATGTTGCTTCCTGGGATTCGTATTAAAATTGAACCCATAAGAAATTATGCACACAAGGATTTTGCTTCTCATGTTCTTGGTTACCTAGGCGAAGTTTCTAAGAGTGAGTTAAAGATTTCGAAATTTAGTCGATATGAACTGGGNGATATGGTTGGTAAAAACGGATTAGAAAAAATATATGAGTCCCANTTGAGGGGGAAGAAAGGATTTAAGGAGGTCGAGGTGGATGTTTCTGGGAGAGAACTGAAAGTCCTGCGAAAATTTTCCCCAAAAACAGGAAATAGTTTGGTTCTGACTTTAGATAGCCGAGTGCAGAGTAAACTTGAAACGTTAATGGACGAAGTTTTAGGAGAAAACTCTGTTGAGGGTTCTGCTGTAGTGATGAAAGTGCAGTCTGGAGAAATTATTGCCATGGTGAGCAAGCCCTCCTTTGATCCAAATTCTTTTGCCACTGGAATATCTACAAAACAATGGAGTGGCTTGGTGCTTGACGAGAAAAACCCTCTTCAAAATAGAACAATTGATGGTCAATACCCTCCAGCGTCTACCTATAAGGTAGTTACGGCGTATGCCGCTCTTGCAGAAAAAATAATAAANCCAGAAACTACTATTTTTTGTCCGGGGCATTTTCGTTTAGGAAAAAGAGACTATCGGTGCTGGAAAAAAAGGGGTCACGGTGATATGAATTTACATGATGCCTTAGTTCAATCATGCGATGTTTATTTTTATAAACTTGGTCATCGATTAGGGATAAATAATTTAGCAAAATATGCAACTAAACTTGGTCTGGGGGAACTCACGGGAATTGTGTTAAAAGGAGAGAAGTCAGGGTTGGTTCCATCCAAACAGTGGAAGAAAAAATTTAAGAATGAGCCTTGGTATCCTGGAGAGACTATTTCGGCTTCCATAGGTCAGGGGTATAACCTTGTTACGCCCCTCCAGAGTGCAAGGATGATTTCAACTATTGCAAGTGGCGGTCTTTTGGTCCGTCCTTACTTGGTGAAAAGAATTGAGGATTACGATGGTAGGTTGATTCAGGAGTTTTTCCCTGAAGTAATAAAAAAGATAAAAATTGAGCCCGAGGTATTAAGGAATATTAAAGAAGGGCTTCGGGGGGTTGTTCATGAGGCTCATGGAACAGGGCACCGAGCCAGGCTCAAGAATGTTATAGTTGCTGGGAAAACAGGGACAGCTCAGGTTGTGGCAATGAAAGACTCTGAAGAAATTGATCCAGAGGAAGAAACTCCTTACTCACATCGAGATCATGCTTGGTTTGTTGCCTTTGCTCCGTATGAGAATCCTGAAGTAGCAGTATCGGTTATTATTGAACATGGCGGTCATGGAGGAGCTACTGCAGCTCCAATTGCCGGGGGAATTTTAAAAACTTACTTTTCTCATTACCCACCTTCGAAAACTATTGAATTGGATAAGGATAAAATAGAGGTGAATTAAGCTTTAATAGANAGATCCTTTTCCCGTATTCTTTTTACCCGATCTCTTAGTTCAGCTGCTTTTTCGAATTCTAGATTTTTTGCCGCGGCATGCATTTTTTTTTCTAGGTTTTTAATTAGTCTGGGAGCATCCTTTCTTAAAAAGTTTTCGTCTTCCTCGTTTTTAACTATAGCGATTGTGGCCTGTTTATCATGTTTGATTAGAACTTCCTGAATAGACTTTTTGATGGATTTTGGAATTATCTTGTTCATAGCATTGTGTTTTGTTTGGATAATCCTCCGTCTGTTCATTTCATTGATTGCTTTTTGCATGGACTGAGTAATGGTATCCGCATAGAAAATAACTTTTCCGTCGATGTTCCGAGCGGCACGACCAGAAGTTTGAATTAGTGATGTCGTAGATCGAAGAAAACCTTCCTTGTCGGCATCAAGAATGGCGACAAGAGATACTTCTGGGATGTCAAGGCCTTCTCGTAACAGGTTAATCCCTATTAACGCGTCGAACTCNCCTAAGCGTAGTTCCCGAATAATGTGACTTCGNTCAAGTGTTTCTATATCTGAGTGAAGATACTTTACCTTAAGTCCAAGTTCAGTGTAGTGCTCTGTCAGGTCTTCCGAAAAACGTTTGGTTAATGTTGTGACAAGGGTNCGCTGATTTTGTTTGGCTCGTAGTTTNATTTCNTTGAACAGNTNATCGACTTGTTCTTTTATNGGTTGAATCGTTACAATTGGGTCTACTAGACCTGTGGGTCGAACTATNAGTTCGATGATGTTATTTTTTGACTCTTCAAGTTCNTATTGAGCTGGAGTAGCAGATACGTATATGNCTTGTTTAGCGTGATTTTTAAATTCCTCAAACTTCAGAGGTCGATTGTCAAAAGCAGATGGGAGTCGGAATCCATATCGAATGAGTTTTTCTTTGCGTGATCGGTCACCTCGGTACATTCCATTTAGTTGCGGAATGGTGGCATGGCTTTCATCAATCATAAAGAGAGAATCACTCGGGAAATAATCTAGGAGTGTCGGTGGNGGTTCATTCTTCAATCTATTTGTGAGGTGGCGTGAGTAGTTTTCGATTCCTTGACAGTAACCCACTTCTTTTATCATTTCGAGGTCGAACATCGTTCTTTGCTCTATGCGCTGCGCTTCTATTAATAGATTGTGACTTTCAAAAAAGGAAATTCTTTCGAGTAATTCCTTGCGGATAGATTTAATGGCACGTTCAAGAGTTTCTTTTGGTGTGACATAATGGCTGGCNGGATAAATTCCTATTCTATCAACTTCACGAATATACTTTTGAGTTAAAGGGTCAAACGCACTGATGCGTTCAATGGTATCCCCAAAAAATTCTATGCGTATCGCTTCGTTCCGTTCATAAACAGGGACAATATCTACGGTATCACCTCGGACACGAAATGTTCCTCGTTGAAAATCCACGTCATTTCTTTTGTATTGTATTTGTACCAGTTTTTGTAAAACATGTTCCCGCTCTATCTGCATCCCTGTTTCAATGAAGAGCAACATTCCATGATACGCTTCCGGTGAACCTAGCCCGTATATGCAGGAAACACTGGCAACGATAATTACATCTCGCCGCTCAAACAAGGCACGTGTTGCTGCATGGCGTAGTTTGTCAATTTCATCATTAATAGAGGCATCTTTTTCAATAAAAGTATCAGTTTTTGGAAGGTAGGCTTCTGGTTGATAGTAATCATAATAGCTTACGAAATAACCCACTGCATTATCAGGAAAAAAATCCACGAACTCTCCGTAAAGCTGGGCTGCAAGAGTTTTATTATGTGCAAGCACTAATGTAGGTTTTTGTACTTCTTCAATTACCTTGGCCAGAGTAAAGGTTTTTCCTGATCCAGTGACACCAAGAAGAGTTTGGTGGGCGGAGCCCGAAAGAATGGATTGTTTTAGGCTTGAAATTGCTGCCGGTTGGTCTCCAGTTGGTTTGAATGAGGCTTTGACTTTGAAGGGTTGCATGCTTTTTCTGTCCTCGAATTCCGGTTAAAATAACATAAAATATGTGCTAAATTAAGAATTCAGTTTATATGGTCAGTTTACGTTTTCTTTTCTCCAGAGACCATTTCTTTTCTTCCAGTTATTCCAAGGTCAATTTCTATACAGAGGTAAATATTAAGTGGTTACAGTGAATGATGATGTAATGAGTACAATTCAATTAAATGGTTCAAATATAACGCTGCTTGGGACAGCACATGTTTCTAAAGAGAGTGTTGAGTTAGTTGAAGAAAAAATATTGAGCAATAATTTCGACTGCGTGGCGGTCGAACTTTGTCCTGCGCGTTATGAAAATTTAAAAAATAGATCTTGGTGGAAAAATCTAGATATTTATGAAGTTTTTAAAAAGAAAAAAGCATCATTGCTTTTAATCAACTTGGCCCTCTCGGCATACCAGAGACGTTTGGCGGACAAAGTTGGTGTGGAAGCAGGAAAAGAGATGATACGTGCAATAGAGTTGGCGGCCCAGAATGATATTCGTTTAGAGATAGTTGACCGTGATATTAGTACGACTCTCCATCGCCTAGTAACCAAAGTTTCATTTTGGCAGAAAATAAAAATATTTTCTGGCTTGATTGCTGGGATATTTATAGGGGAGGAGGTTGACCGCGATCAGATTGAAAATTTAAAAAAAGGCGATATGCTTCATTCCGTCATAGAGGAATTTGGAGAGTCTCTTCCGCAAATCAAGAAAGTCTTGATTGACGAACGAGATGAATTTATGACTGGAAAGTTGTCAATGTTGACCATGTCAGAAAATTCTCCAAAAAATATTCTAGCAATTGTGGGGGCAGGGCACCTTGTGGGTATGGTTCCAGGTTTGCTAAACCCCCGGATGAAACTCGGATGAATGAATTGACTAAAAAACCTGAACCTAGTCGGATTGGATATTTTGTTGGGTGGGGGATTTGTTTTTTTATACTTGGGATGTTTAGTGTTGGTTACCAGCAATCCCCGGAACTTGGTTGGAGTTTAGTGGTTACCTGGGTTTTGATAAATGGTGGGTTTAGTGCTTTGGGTGCTGCTCTAGCATTAGCACATCCAGTTTCAATTCTTACAGCTTTTTTGGCTGCGCCGTTGACTTCTCTCAATCCTACTATTGGGGCTGGTATGGTGGTAGGACTTGTCGAATCTTATTTGCGAAAACCTAAGGTTACAGACTTTGAACGATTACGGGATGACATCGCATCATTTCCCATGTGGTGGAAAAATGGGGTGGTTAGAGTGCTTCTCGTTTTTTTCTTTGCGAATGTTGGGTCAGCTGTTGGGACTTATACTGCTGGGGCTTCTATCATCCAGCAAATATTGAATTAAAAGTGATCACTTTTAATTGATTAGCACTCATTTTTTTCTATAGATAAAATTTGCAAATCAATAATGGTGGATATTTATAGAAAACATGTTTGTTCTTATACTCTATGGATGTCATGAATGATGGCTTAAATATTCAGATTGGATATTCTCGCGAAGACTGGGAACGTCACTATGATGAAAAAGATTTGCGCTGGGATCTTGATGAAGTAGCTCCTCCGTTTGTTCACTTGTGGGAGAAAATAGATATTCCTCCTTGCAGAGCGATTATTCCGGGATGCGGTGCTGGTCACGAGGTCATATTTTTAGCAGAAAAAGGATTCGAGGTAACGGCCGTTGACTATAGTCATGGGGCTGTTAGATTGCTTGAAAGAACTTATGAAAAAAACAGTTTTTTAGGTAAAGTGTTGCACCAAGATTTCTTTACATTGGGCAGTAAGTATGACGAAACTTTCGAGCTGATGCTGGAACATACTTTTTTTTGCGCGATCAGTCCAGATATGCGGCAAGACTATGTTGAAACTGCAAATAGAATACTAAAGCCAGGTGGGAGCCTGATAGGTTTATTTTACGAAACAAATGAATCCGGTGGTCCACCCTTTAATACCCGCAGAGAGGATATAACGCAACTTTTTTCAGGCTCATTTTTAATTGAATCTTTAAGTAAGACACCCCACTCAGTTGAGCAAAGACGGGGAAAGGAATGGTTAGCGATTTTTAAAAAAAAATAATACCGAATTTCGGTTAACTAAAGTCAAAATAATTTAAGAATTTTTTGTTATGAATAAATCTAAAAATACATATTCTGGAATTTTTCGTGATGGGGGGGCGGGTAGTTTAGCTAAGAAAAGGTACCGTGCCAGGCGAAAAAGACTTCTTAGTAAAGAAAATATATTGATAGCCATTACAGGCGTGCCATACGGACCTGGGCAAGAAACAGTATGGGCATATGCTCATTGTCCAACCTATCAGGAGCCTGCAATAATGTATTTGACAGGAATCAATCAATCTAATGTCATACTTTTGTTGGACCCATATTCTTTTGAATCTGATGAAATAATATTTGTTAGTAAGAAGGACTTGTCTAAAGAGTTCTGGGAGGGAATTCGTTTTGGCGTAGGAGACACCAAAAGTATTAGAGAAGTTCGGCGGGTTACAGGAATAAAGGATATTCGTGATATTGATGATTTTGATGCAGTTCTTAAGGATCGACTCAAGAAACAAAGAAAAAAAAGATTGGGAACGCTATGGATGGAAGGAACGCAAGGAAAAAAAATAGTTGAAATTAAAAAAGATCATAACTGGAAGTTTAAAAATAGGTTGGCGCGATGCTTGCGTTTGCGTGGATACCCGCCGTTATTACAGAATGTAATGAAAAATCATTTTGACCTTCGTCTTCCCCTTGACACTTACGATGTCAATAATACCCTTTTGGCTGAAAAAATAACGGGGAAAGGCTTTGTTGAAACGCTTAAAAACTTTTCTTCCTTTAAAAATGAATATCAGGTTCAGGGTTTTCTTGAGGGAAGAATGTTGGAGGAGTCACCATATGGTCTTAGCTTCCCTTCAATCATAGCATCTGGTTCTAACGCTACAGTACTGCACTACATGAAAAATGATGATTGGTTTAGCAAGAGTGAAATGGTTTTAATGGACTTTGGTGTGCGTTGGATGACAATGCACGCAGATATTAGTCGAACCGTGCCTGCATCTGGTAAGTTTAATCCCATGCAAAAAATGTTGTATAAAATTGTTTTAAAAGCTCAACTGAAAGTCCAGAGAACCGCCTGTAAAGGTGTTACTGTAAATGAACTCAATGATTGTTGTTGGAATTCTATAAATAGAGATCTTGAGGAAGTTTTTAAAAGTGCCGGTGGAAAATTGAAACTGCGATATAAAGATCGTCCGCATGGAGTCAGTCACTTGATGGGAGAACAGGAACACGATGGCGATCCATTTCGAAATTATCTTAGCGAGCCCATGCAAGAAGGTTGGTTGATTAGTAATGAACCTGGGTTGTATGGTTCTTTTAAGATTCGCATTAATGGGAAACTCTACGATGAGGAGATAGGGATTAGAATTGAAGATAATTTGCTTATTACAAAAACGGGCTGTGAAAACCTTTCGAGGTTGATACCTAAAACAGTTGGGCAGATTGAAAAATTAATGGCAACAAAAACTAATTAGATAGTAAGTTGTTATATATTCTTGAGAATTTCAACTACTTCTTCAACATGGTCTTTAACTTTTACCTTTGGAAGGATTTTTTTTACTGTACCAGCTTTGTCAATAATAAAGGTGGATCGTACGATCCCCATGAAGGTTTTTCCGTATAGTTTCTTTTCCTGCCATACGCCGTATTTCGTGCAAATTTTTTTATTTTCATCTGCTATTAATTCAAAGGGGAGGTTGTACTTATCGATGAATTTTCGGTGTCGCTCTGGCGAATCTACACTGACACCAAGTATTACGGTGTTCTTGAATTCCTTAAACTGATCCCTGAAGTCACAGGCTTCCGTTGTGCATCCTGGGGTCATGTCCTTTGGGTAAAAATATAGTACAACCTTTTTCTTTGATCTAAATGAGCTTAGTTTTATTGGCTTCCCGTCTTGATTTTTTCCTGAAAAATCAGGGGCTTTATTTCCTTCTTTTACCATCACGTATTTTTTAAATAGTTTTGTAAATGCTATTCTATTGTTGAAAGCATAGAGTCTATTTTTTTGGTCAAACCGTTTATTAATTTTATGATTTCTTCTCCCGAGGAGCGTGGATTCCAGATTGTTCTTGCTTCGCCAAGAAGGTTCCCAAGATCTTCAAATAACTGTTTTGTTGGTTTTTTTTCGCTTGCGCATAAGCTTTCAAAACGACCGACTGCGCGAGCGAGTTTTCCATCCGCCTGAAATCCTGCTGTCGATTTATCCTGAAGACCTTCGGTTTGTTCCATAAGAGCCCATAGCCCACCTCGGTTCATTATCACATCTAGATCGCCCCTTAGTTGTACCGTAGCATTTTGGCAAGGATGACTCTCTGACGATGCAATAGCAGGAAATATAATGGGAAACAGTATTAGTATTGTGAGGAATGTTTTTGGAAAACTTATGGTTTTCATGGTCTTTAGGTTTTTTAAACTCAACATAAGTATTACCCTCAAAAAAGAATTTAAAAA
>JGI26380J51729_10000416_pt1 | contig 22049 bp, 19 predicted proteins | sample SaaInlV_165m_DNA_FD_51729 | JGI IMG/M metagenome (IMG submission 51729) | reverse complement strand
GTATTAATTGTCTCGCGTTTATCTTTGCTTAAAAGTAAAAACGAATTAGATTCGTTTCTTTCTCGCGAAGCGAGCTTCCTTTTTAACAATTTATTGCTCCTTGGAATAGCGTTCGCAACTTTCTGGGGAACGATTTTCCCAATTATTTCCGAAGCGGTGCGCGGAGTAAAAATCACCGTAGGTCCACCTTTTTACAATCAGGTTAATGTTCCAATCGGATTAGCGTTGTTAGCTCTGATCGGAGTTGGCCCCATCATTGCCTGGAGAAAGGCTACTTGGTCCAACCTAAGAAAAAATTTTTTAAAACCAGTGCTGTTTGCTTTAATTGGAGGGGCCATNCTATTCCCCGTGCTTCCATTATCAAACCGCTCAGAAGTTTATACATACATCGCGTTCATTCTTTGTATTTTTGTGTTGTCATCTATGTTCATTGAGTTTTTTAAGGGAACAGTAGCTCGTCGTGATTTACACAAGGAAACGACTATTAGAGCTTTGGGATCTTTAATCTGGAATAATAAGCGGCGTTATGGAGGCTATACGGTTCATATCGGCGTCGTCATGATTTATGCTGGTATCGCTGCATCACAGTCCTACGGCACGCATATCGAAAAGCGTGTAAAAATAGGTGATACCATCGAAATCAAAGGTTATATGCTTCGGTATGAAAAACTAACTGCGGTGCAAGCAACTTCAGTAAAAACTCGCATTATTGCGCAGCTAGCAGTTGAGAAAGGTGGAAAGAAAATCTGGACCGCGAGACCGGAAAAAGAATTTTATAAAGGGCAAAATCAACCTGTATCAGAAGTCGATGTGAGGTCGACCCTAGCAAGTGATCTTTATGTGATCCTTGCAGATTTTTCCGAAGACGAGTCAGCGACAATTAAAGTTTACTATAACCCTATGGTTAAATGGTTATGGACGGGGGGGTGGGTCATCGCTCTCGGGACTATGGTCTGTGCATGGCCAGACAGATTAGAACAACGTAGACGACTAGAACGTTTAAAACGTCAACAGATCGTTTTTTCTCCAGCGCAGGAATAACTTATGATCAGTCATTTTGAAAAATTACTTTCAGTTTTCGTTGCGGTGCTACTTATAACTATTGCAAGTCCAGAGTTAGCCAATGCAGCAGCTGTGCTGGCTGACTTGGAAAACGCGCTAATGTGTAAGTGTGATGACAAGTGTGGCAAGGTACTCATTAACTGTACCTGTTCTACAGCTGACAAAAATAGGAAAAAGTTTGCAAAAATGCTCGAATCAGGCCTAACAGTTGACCAGATTGTTCAGCAACAAATTGAGAAGTATGGTGAAACTGNGCTTTCTGCTCCCACCAAAAATGGTTTTAATCTCACTGCCTGGGTAGTACCATTTGGAGCCCTNATATTTGGAGGGCTTGGNCTGCGTAGACTTCTAAGTGGATGGGTTGCTAAAAATACCAACACCNGGTCATCGGATAAAATAATTGACGTCGCCTCTGGTGGCANCCCCAGTAACTCCCGTAACATGGCCTCTAACCAATACTCTCGCCGGTTNCAGGAAGAATTAAATCAGCTTGAAACATGAATATAAGTTTCCCCCACTTTATAGAACTACTTTTGATCGCAGGAATTATAATTGCTATTGGGATACCACTGTTTGGAAAAGTACCCAATGTCCGCCCTTTTCCTGAGGTTAACCCCATGGAGGAAGAATTTAAACATCTTCTCGTTCGCAAAGAAGAGGTTTTACTGTCAATCAAGGAACTGGAAGTTGATTTACAAGCCGATAAGGTGTCCGTTGAGGATTCTGATATTTTACGAGGAAAACTTGAAGGAGAAGCGATGGCTATCCTTGAGAAAATCGACAAATTGGAAAAAAATTAAAAAAATGATAAATCATCCTCGAAAAATTTTCTTCCAGCTTAGTGAAACTTCTTTTTAAAGCATGTAACCAATAAAAAAAACAGCACCTAAATAACCAGAAGTGACGTTTCTATTATCTTTTGATTAAAGGAATTAGCCTTCTATAGGTATCCCGTATGAGTAAACATATCTATTCAGATTCATCTAATCCTGTTATTCGAGTTCAAGATCTTCGCAAAGATTTTGGTTACCTACAAGTTTTGAGTGGAATCAGTTTCGACTTATACAAAGGAGAGTTCCTTACTGTTTTTGGTCCTAATGGGGCAGGAAAGACGACTCTGATCAAAATTCTTTCCGGACTTACACGCCCTACTTCTGGATCAGCAACTGTAACTGGGTTTGATGCTTTGGAAGGTAATGTGGAGCTAAGAAACAATATTGGTGTGATATCTCATGCGACCTGTTTGTATCCAGACCTTACCGCTTTAGAAAATCTTTTGTTTTACGCNAAACTTTATGGTCTAGACAACCCAGAAGAAAGAGCCAACCTATCCATTAAAGAGGTCGGGCTCGAATTGCGTAGGTATGACCCGATACGGACTTTTTCCAGAGGAATGCAGCAGAGAGTAGCTATAGCTAGAGCCACCTTGCATGATCCTTCAGTTTTATTTCTAGATGAACCTTTTACCGGGTTGGATTTACAAGCAACTAGCGAACTCAAGGATCGCTTGCGTGGTTTACACACGGAAAAACGAACCATTCTTATGACAACGCATGATATTTCCTGCGGCCTTGAAATGTGCGACCGGGTGGCAATACAAAACAGAGGAAAATTTTCTCTTTTCGAGTCGGTTAATTGTATAGAACAAAGTAACTTTAAAAACCTTTACACAAAATCCATACAGTAATGAGGTATAAGTTGGGAGCTTTGCTATCTCTATGAAAAAGTACTTCAGTCAGGTGACAACAATTATCTGGAAGGACTTTATTACAGAAATAAAGACACGCGAATTATTTAGCTCAATGTTTATTTTCGCACTTCTTGTGGTCATTATTTTCATTTTTTCAATCAATCTTAGTCTCATCAAAGCAAGCGAAGTTGGACCTGGTGTGCTGTGGGTAGCATTTTTATTTGCAGGAACAATTGGGCTCAATCGATCATTTATGCTAGAGAAGGAAAATGGCTGCCTGCAGGGGTTGCTTCTAGCGCCCATGGACAGGACCGCACTTTATTTTGGAAAACTGGTTAGCAACTTCGTGTTTTTGTTAATTATGGAGATATTTACCCTACCACTTTTCATGGTTTTTTTTAATATTGACCTGCTTCCACACCTACTACCATTGTTATATGTGATTTTTGTGGGCACGCTAGGATTTTGCGCAGTTGGAACTCTTCTTTCTTCCTTATCGGCAAACCTTAAGGCGCGTGATATTATGCTACCAATACTATTGTACCCGCTGATAATTCCAATTATTATCGGGTCGGTGAGAATGACAGGTCAGGTGCTTGCAGGCGAACCATTATCGAGCATGATGAACTGGGTAAGTTTGACCTTGTGTTTTGATATCATATATATTGCTATTTCCATAATGGTGATAGATTTTGTTCTGGAGGAATAACTTGAATGGATAACCTGGAATATTTATTTGCGGCTAATATCTTTGTGTGGGGCGGAATTTTTTATTACTTGTTCCGAATCAAAAGATATCAACAGTCTCTACAAAACGACTTGGACCTTATAAAGGAAGCTGTTAAAAAAGGATCGCAGGATGAGTGACGAAAAACAAGAAAACAGCTCAATTCTAACCTGGCTTACAGTTATTGCTTTCCTATTAGCTATGGTAGCTATTTTTGTTTATGTGCCAACAGAACAAACGGAGGGGGCAGTACAACGCATAATGTATTTTCATATTCCTGCGGCATGGTTGGCCTTTTTTGCCTTTTTTGTTGTTTTTCTTTGCAGCATTCTTTTTCTGTGGAAAAAGGAAAGAGAGTGGGACATATATGCCCTGGCTTCCGCTGAAATTGGTGTTATTTTTTGTTCGCTAGTTTTGATTACGGGACCAATTTGGGCACGACCAATTTGGGGCGCGTGGTGGGTGTGGGACGCTCGATTGACATCCACTCTAATTTTGTGGCTTATTTACGTATCGTATTTAATGCTTCGCTATCAAACTGATATGGGATCTATGCGTGCTCGTTTCGCTGCAGTTCTAGGCATTGTTGGATTTCTTGATATTCCATTCATTCACTTTTCTGTTTTATGGTGGCGCACGTTCCACCCCCCACCTAAAATGATATCATCAGAAGGTTTGGGTGCAGGAATGGATCCTTCTATGGTAAGCACGCTTTTGTTATCTCTCGCAGCTTTTACACTACTTTATTTTGTGTTGATGGGGCAGAGAGTAAAAGTTGAGATGATGAGAGATGAAGTTGAACGACTCAAAAAAGACCATTTATATTCCAACTAAGAGGCATGTCCTTCTTTTCATTATTGCTTTTATTGGAGCTATTCTTTTTTTCTTCGAGCACTTTGCAGAAACCCCTATTTCTATTTCCGATGTTCAAGTTAGTAAAAACTTCAGCCAGGAAAAANCGGAGGTAGGATACCTAGCNCCTANCTTTACCTTGCGAAACTTAAAGGGTAACTACGAAAGTCTTGAGAACTATCGCGGGCAAGTAGTCATTCTTAATTTTTGGGCGACATGGTGTGCCCCTTGTCGAGTAGAAATGCCTTCTTTTGAGAAGCTTTATCGTCGTTACCGCTCCGAAAGAGTGACGGTTCTAGCAGTGACACTCGATAAAAATGCGGAATCTGAAATTAAATCTTTTGTTGACGAGTATAGACTTACCTTTCCCGTTTTATTAGACAAAAAAGGGGAGGTCGAGAGGCTTTACCCATCAATGACGATCCCATTTACTTATGTGATAAATCATGAAGGTAGAGTTGTAGCGCGCGTAGATGGTGCAAAAAACTGGGAATCTAAGGACACCTTTGATGCAATTGAATACCTGTTGGAAGCATCCCAATAGAATTTTACTAGCTTTGAGGTAATTTTTCATGAGTGAAAAAGCAGTGCTGAAAACCAATCAAAGGTTTTATGATGCCTTTAATAAAAATGATATAGAGCTTATGGTCGGAGTTTGGTTGAACGATTCAATTTCGCAGTGTGTTCACCCGGGGTGGGACGTCCTGACTGGATTTGACAGGATTATGGTCAGTTGGCAGAAAATTTTTTCATCAGGGCACGACCTAGAAATCAAACTTTCACATATTGAGGTTACTGCCTCAGAAAACCTTGCATGGGTAACCTGTCAGGAAAACCTATTTTCTATACTCTCTAGTGGCGTGCAATTATCAAAAGTCCACTCGACCAACCTATTTAAAAAGGTCAATGAAGAGTGGAAGGTGATTCTTCATCACGCCTCCCCCGTGAGTGGACTTCCCGCTGTAGAAAAAATATCTGAGAATTGAAGGGTAGACAAAAAACCCTCACTTAACCTTTAATCCGTTGGACTTATAATGGCGGTGTTCGAATACCCCTTAATTTCTAATCGGAAAGATGTATTAAACACACTCATGGCTAATACGGGCGACCCATCCCACAAAATCAACCTCACTCACGTAGAAAACAGGCAACTTGGTGAAAAGAATATTCCCCAGTAAGTTGTGGGGAAGATTGCTCGCACTTTTTCTCTCGAATGGGACATCGTGAATAAAAAACGCACCCTTTAGGCATATCAATAGTATTTGGTAGATCACCTTTAATTTTTAAATTTTGTTTTTTTGAATCTAGGTCAATCGAAGGGACTGCCGCTAACAACGCTTCAGTATATGGGTGAAGTGGATTACTAAAGAGTGCCACACTGTCGGCAATCTCAACTATTTTGCCAAGGTACATAACCGCCACCCGGTCACAGAAGTGTCTGACGATGGTCATGTCATGGGAAATAAATAGATAGGATATCCTCATTGATTCTTTAAGATCAAGCAGCAGGTTTATTATTTGGGCACGAATCGAAACATCCAGAGCGGAGACCGGTTCATCAGCAATAATTAAACTCGGGTTTAGTGCTATGGCGCGTGCTATTCCTATTCGCTGCAATTGACCGCCGCTAAATTCGTGTGGATATTTTTCTGCCTGATCAGGTGTGAGGCCAACTCTTTTTAACAGTGATGAGACACGACTTTCTTTATCTTTTGATTCAGAAAAACCATGTATATCAAAAGGCTCTTCCAAAATTTTCCTAATTAATTTTCTTGGGTTTAGAGATGCAAGGGGATCCTGGAAGATGATTTGCATTTCTTTTCGGAGAGAACGCAGTTTATTTTGTTTCAGAGCAATCAGGTTATGATTTCGGTAAAAGACCTCTCCAGAGGTAGGTTCTACTAACCTCAGTATCGCACGCGCAGCTGTTGATTTCCCGCAACCAGATTCTCCGACCAAGCCTAATGATTCACCTTCCCGAAGCAAAAAGGAGATTCCATTCAAAGCGTGCACCGTTTGTCTTTCATGGTTAGGCATCTTGACCTGGAAGTGTTTTTTTAGATTTTTNACCTCAAGTAAAACAGGATGAGNTGATTCTATTTGTGTCNTCATTAGTGTAACCAGCAGCTCACTGAATGAGTCTGGGATATTTNCTTAAGTTTTGGTTTGTCTGTNTTACAACGTGTTTCTGCTGCGGAACAACGAGGATGAAATGGACACCCAGTAGGAACTTGCAACAAAGAAGGCATCATCCCTGATATTTCTTTTAGTTTTGGAAGCTTCTGTTGAGTAGTTTCCAATTTAGGGATGGACTCCATAAGACCTAACGTATAAGGATGTAGCGGAGAACGAAAAATATCATCAACTAAACCCGACTCGACTATTTCACCTGCATACATCACCATGACACGCTCTGCTACTTCAGCAACAACCCCCAAATCATGAGTAATGAGTAGAATAGACATCTGAGTATCATTTTTTATTCTTTTTAGAAGGCTAAGTATTTGTGCCTGTATTAAAACATCGAGTGCTGTTGTTGGTTCATCGGCTATAAGAATACGCGGAGAGCATGAAAGTGCCATAGCAATCATGGCCCTTTGCCTCATCCCACCGCTTAATTGATGTGGATATTGATCTAATTTTTGCTTCGGGGAAGGGATTTCAACCTGCTCTAAAAGCCTAAAAGATTTTTCCCTAGCTTTTTTTCGGGAGAGGGAAGTGTGGCGCAAGAGTGTTTCAATGATTTGTTCCCCTATAGTGAGAACAGGATTCAATGAGGTCATTGGATCCTGAAAGATCATCGCGATATCTTTTCCCCTCAGATTCTGTAATTCTTTTTTCTTGAGTTTTAAAAGGTCTTTACCAGAAAAAAGAATTTCTCCACTCATAATTTTTCCAGGCGGTTCTTGAATAAGCCTTAATATGGAAAGAGCGCTGACGGTTTTACCACAACCCGATTCTCCAACTAATGCTAGTATCTCGCCTTGGTTGAGTTGATAACTGATTCCACGAACAGCTATCAACTCTTTTTTTAAAACCGCAAAAGATANTTTTAAGTTTTTGACTAATAGTTCTGGAGTAGGCATNTTCACTCAGCTTCTATCCTGCACTATAAGAATATTAATGTGTNGCTTTACCATTAGACAAACATTTTTATCATGAATTTTCTAAGACATCACTAAATTAAGATCTCCTGAAAACCCAATCCAAATGATTAGACTTTATCCATTGGTTCAACCAGATTTTTATGAGAGTATATCGGGTCGCAAACAGGTTTTATGGGGTTTTTTAATATAATTAAACAGCAGTTATGCTTTAAGTGCGAGGGTGGATATGAAAATTTTGAGTTGGAATGTAAATGGCATACGCGCTGCNGTTCGAAAGGGCTTTATGGACTGGTTTCATACCGAAGCCCCCGATGTAATGTGCCTACAAGAAATCAAGGCTACACCAAATGACCTGACGGAAGATGTTGCAAACCCCTCCGGCTATCATGCTGTTTGGAATCCAGCTCAACGTAAAGGGTATAGTGGCGTGGCTATTTTAACNAAAAAAAAGCCCCTAGGAGTTCACCTGGGGATGGGAATTGATAGNTTTGATGTGGAAGGAAGAATCATCCGACTTGAATACAAAGATTTTGACCTGTTAAATATTTACTTCCCAAATGGTACCAGTGGTCCGGAACGTCTAAAGTATAAAATGGATTTTTATGATGCCTTCCTCGACCATTGTGAAGCTTTGCGTAAAAAGGGTAAAAAACTGGTCATCACCGGAGATGTAAATACAGCTCATAAGGCTATTGACTTAAAAAACCCTAAGCCAAATGAAAAAAACTCAGGATTTCTTCCGGAAGAAAGGGCCTGGGTGGACAAATTTATCGGACATGGATACATTGATACTTTCCGTGAATTCTGCCAGGAACCAGATCATTACACTTGGTGGAGCTATAGAGCTGATGTCCGTAAGAAAAATATTGGATGGCGTATCGATTATTTTTTCGTTACCGAAGATTTAATGAAAAAGGTAAAAAATTCATGTATATATCCCAAGATAATGGGTTCAGACCACTGTCCAATAGGCTTAGATATAAAGGCTTTATAGATTATCAGGATTCCGTTTGATTAATTAGATTAGATGAATCTATCATACTTAAATTGACATCCAAACAAGTAGGTATTTTTTTAAAGTGATTAAGGATGTTTTCATTAGCAGAAAAACGAAAGGGAAATAATGGGTTTTGAATTAGGGGAAAATTATTCGGGATTCCGATTGAATCAGCAAGAATCGATTTCAGAATTAAATTCGTTAGCATTGCTGTTTGCTCATTTAAAAACTGGTGCAGAAGTTCTTGTAATGGAGAATGATGACGATAATAAAGTTTTTAGCGCAACATTCAAGACGCCTCCATCTAACGATCGAGGAGTCGCCCATATTCTTGAACACAGTGTCTTATGTGGATCACGTAAGTATCCTGTTAAAGAACCGTTTCTGGAGTTATTGAAAGGTAGTTTNCAGACCTTTCTCAATGCGATGACTTTTCCTGATAAAACCATGTATCCAGTAGCAAGTCGTAATAAGAAAGATTTTTTCAATTTGATGGATGTTTACCTAGATGCTGTATTTTATCCAAACATCACAGAAGAAACATTTATGCAGGAGGGATGGCATCACGAGTTGGAACGTCCTGATAAGAATATCACTTATAAAGGNGTCGTCTTTAATGAAATGAAGGGTGTTTTCTCAAGCCCCGAAAGCATTTTAGATCGACACTTAGCTCATTCACTTTTTCCAAGCACGACTTATGGTTTTGAATCGGGCGGTGACCCTGAAGCTATTACGGATTTAACCTATGAAGAGTTTAAAAGTTTTCACAATAAACATTATCACCCATCGAACAGTCGTATTTTCTTTTATGGCGATGGAGATACACTGGAATATTTAAATTTTCTAGATAATGAATACCTCAAAGATTTTGAGTCCATTGAAATTGAATCTGCTGTTAACGCACAAAGGCGATTTAGCAAACCTAAGCGAAAAGAAATTTTCTATCCTGTATCAAAAGATGAATCTCTAGCCAAGAAAACGTTTGTTATCGTGGGATTCAAACTAGATAAGTCAACCAACCATGAGCATTGCCTTGCTTTTAATATTTTAAGTTATTTATTGCTTGGAACTTCTGCATCTCCGCTACGTAAAGCATTGCTCGACTCTGAGTTTGGAAGCGAGGTGATTGGCGGTGGATTTGATGACAATCGTTTCGAAACAACCTTTGCCGTTGGACTTAAAGGCACAGAAACCGACAACGAAGACCAAATCATTGAACTTATTTTCTCAACCCTAAAAAACCTTGTTGATAATGGAATTGAGGAAAACATGGTCAAGTCGGCTGTAAATTCGATCGACTTCAAACTGCGCGAATCAAATTTTGGTGGTTTTCCAAAGGGTATTGTCTACAACATTCAGACCTTAGCTTCCTGGTTATATGATTCAGACCCTTTTATGCATTTAAAATATGACAAACTGATGGGAAAAATTAAACGTAAGTCAAAAGAAAGATATTTTGAAAATTTAATAGATAAGTACCTTTTAAATAATAATCATCAGAGTGTAATGCTTGCTAAACCTAAGCCAGACCTTGAGAAGAAAAAAGATGCCAAGGTTAGAAAAAATATGCGGGCTTTGAAAGGCTCCATGTCACAAAATGACATTGAAAACCTTGTCCAGAAAACTCAAGAGCTCCAGGCAATGCAGATCAAACCAGATTCTCCAGAAGCCTTAGAAAAACTACCAAGTTTAGATATCCATGATATTGAAGTTGAGAGTGAACGTTTCCCGATGGAATTAAGAAAAGAATCCGAACCTAAGATTTTATTTCATGATTTATTCACAAATAATATAGCTTATGTTCAAATTGGTTTCGATGCGCTCAGTATCCCTCTTGATAAAATCCCCTACCTTTCACTTGTTGGTAATTTGGTTTTAGGTATGGGGACACGCAAACATAGTTACATGGAAATATCGCAACTACTTGGTATCCATACGGGAGGGCTTCGTTCCTGGCATTTCACTTCAACTAGAATCAATGATCATAAAAGCTTATTATCACGTATTTTCTTTAGCGGAAAAGCTCTTATGGAAAACCTGGATCACCTTTTTGATATTTGGGATGAGGTGATTTTGGAATATGACTTTAATAACCCTAAACGTTTGGTTGAGATTATAAAGAGTTCTAAAGCCTCAATGGAGGATTCTATTTTATCTTCAGGAAACCATTATGTCCTCTCTCGACTTAATTCATACCAGTCTCCCTTAGGCCAATACAACGAACTTACCGACGGAATTTCTTATTATAGATTTCTAGAAACATTACTAGACCGCGCAGAAAAGAATCCTGACGAAGTGGCTGAAGAATTCAAGGGTGTTACACAAAGCTTATTTACTAAAGAAAATATTTTTGTGAACATTACTGCTCCTGAAAATGACTATAAAAGAATTGAAAAAAGAGTTATGAGTCTAACTCAAAATTTATCTACAAAAAAGCAAACTCCTGCAATCTTAAAGTTTAAAACCGGACCAGTAAACGAAGCCTTTTTAACAGTAAGCTCAGTGCAATTTGTTGGAAAAGGAACCAATTTATTTGAATTAGGTATGGAATATAGTGGAAAATTTGATGTTTTGAATGCTGTTCTTCGTACTTGTTTTTTATGGGACAGGGTTCGTGTTCAAGGAGGAGCCTATGGTTCACAAAGTTCCTTTGATTCCTATAGCGGTGATTATGGGTTGGTCTCGTACCGAGATCCAAACTTAACTGAGACGCTTGATATATATGACCAAATTGGTGATTACCTTAAAAATCTGGACATTTCAGATAAAGAGTTAACTAAGATTTTGATTGGTTGTGTAGGACGCCTGGATCCACCAATGACAGCAGACCGAAAGGGGTCTGCTTCAATGGTTGAATACTTAACTGGGAAAACATACGCGTTAAAACAGAAACGGCGAGATGAATTACTGTCAACTCGTTTAGAGGATATTAAATCTTTTGCCGGTCTATTCAGAAAAATAAAAGAGTCTGGCAATGTCTGTGTTCTGGGCAATGAGGAAAAAATCAAGAAATCAAAAAATCGTTTTGACCATTTGGTCAAGGTATTTGATTGACAAGTAGTGTTATATTTTAATTCCTAGAATTCAACTATTGTCGCACCATCCCCTCCGTTTTCTCTTGAAGCAGGGGAAAACTTCGTACAAATTCCAGTTGAAGAAAGGTAGTCCCTAACGAGTTTTTTGATTGTTCCCATTCCATGACCGTGAATTATTGTCGTCTGTCTAATTTCATTAGCAATCGCCTGACTCAGAAAGTTTTCCATAGCGGGGAGTGCCTCCTCAGAACTCATTCCCCGAAGGTCGCAAGTTTTTTTTACCTGTGACGTCAACTCCGTGTGAATATTCACACTGATTTGTTCCGAAATCTTATCCGCGGCACGTTTTTTCTTTAAACTTCCTTTTAATCTATCAGTTGCTATAACAGTTTCTATTTTCCCCAAACCCACTCGGACTTTCTTTTTTCCTGTGGGATTTTCCAATAGAATTCCTGTTGCCCCATAACTTTCAATCAATACCGAATCGCCTTCCTTTAGTTTCTCAGGATCAATTTTCCATTCAGAAAGATCGTCTCGATGTGCGGACAACGGTATTCTCCCCATCATCCCAAGTTCACGTTCTGCCTTACGAAGTTTTGAGATGTCTGCGCTTCCCTTAACTTCCTGCATCATTTGGCGAACCTGGTTTTTCGCTTCCCGAACAGAAGCTTGTATTCGTTTTGATTTTTCAAATTTAAATTTTTGTTCTTTTTCTTGAAGGCTCTCAGTAAGTTCACTTTGTTGCCTCGTTAAAACCTCCAGCTTGAGGTTCCTAGATTGCAACAGTTCTTTTTCTTTTAGCAACTCTATTCGCTGTTGAGTCAAATCTTTTAGCACCTCATCAGCTCGCGTATCTTGCGACTGGTAAATCTTTCTTGCGCGTTTCGTTATTGCCGCATTAAGACCAAGCTGTTCGGCAATGTCGATTGCAGCGCTATGACCAGGTACTCCAAAAATTAGGCGGTAGGTTGGTGTCTGTGATTTAGAATCAAACTCCGTGCATGCATTAATAAATCCACTGTGTGTTTGTGCAAGAAGCTTTAATGCCATGTAGTGTGTAGAAACAAGAGTTGTTACCCCTTTATCATTTAACTCGGTCAGCATGGCTTCTGCTAAAGAGGCCCCTTCGTGTGGATCCGTAGCTATTCCCAGCTCATCGAGTAAAATGAGTGAACCTGAGGCAGCATGGTTCATAATATGAATAATCTTTTTAATATGGGCTGAGAAGGTTGACAAACTGAGCTCTATACTCTGTTCGTCTCCAATATCAGCATATACTTCTGGATAAAATGGAATATGGGATTCTTTATCAACGGGCAAAAAAAGTCCTGCACGAACCATAAGGGTCATCAAACCAACTGTTTTAAGTGTTACAGTTTTCCCTCCCGTGTTTGGGCCCGATATGATAATTACATGCGTCGATTGATCCCAGGCAATATCATTTGGAATTACGTCTTTTCCATTTAGTATAAGTTCTGGGTTTAAGGCTTTATTTAGCTGTAAAGCACACCCCTGTCTAATAGGGCACAACCTCGCTTGCATTACCTTAGCCAGCCTAGCCCGGGCATGAATAAAGTCAAGTTCTACGAGAATCTCCATACTAGAGAAAATGATCTCTCCTGAGTCAATTATCTGCTTAGTCAGCAACTGTAAAACTTTTTTCTTTTCCCGATCAACAGCTATTCTATTTATTTTCAGTTGATTATTTAATGGGACGATAGAAGATGGTTCGACATACAGCGTTTGCCCACTTCCAGAACTATCGTGGACAATTCCTTCTATTTGCGAACGCTTGTCCGATTTAACAGGAATGACAAGCCGACCTTCCCTTTCTGTGTGATAACTGTCTTGAATTACATCTTTGTATGTTTCACCAGAAAAATACTTACCAACTTTTGATTCTAATTTTTGTTTTGCAGAAAACACATCACGAGTAGCCTGCTTGAGATCGGGTGAAGCATTTTCTTTTATCACTCCTTCATCGTCAATGCATCGCTCTAATTCTTTGTATAAAGAGGGCACTGGATCGAGTGGGTTGCTAACTAATTTTAGTAAGGGGAAACTGTCTTGTTTTTCTATAGAATTTCGCACATGCCGAACGACACGTAATAGCTTTAAAACAGAAAGACACTGCTCCGAGTCTAGAAGCTCTCTTTCTTTAGCCTCTTCAAATATAGGGAGAAAGTTTTCAAAAGAATTAATAGGAAAAGAATTTTCTCTTTCCAAAAATTCAACCATTTCCGCCGTGGTATTGAGTGCAGTATTTGCGGAGTCAATATCTGAGTGTGGAACAAGTGAGCAGCAAAGTTCAGATGTCACGGGAGAACATGCATATCCTGCAAGAGCTTCTTGAATCAAAGGCCAACCAAGAAGTTCTCTCGATCTTTCTAGGAGATGGCTTCTATTTTCTGGTAAAGAATTTATTGTCTGAGTCATTGTGTTGCTGCAAACCTGACCGTGTTTTGTGTGGAAATAGTAATTTTCGCATCATAAAGAAATTTTTTGTCATGGAACTCCTTAAAGTTTCTCAGAAGAACGCTCGTGCTTTTTTCTACTTTTTTGTTATACGCCACAAACTTTTCACCTGGGGCAAGTTTATCCCCTTTATCCTGTATGGATTGAAAAGTTACAACCACTGGCTTTTTAAAATCGATAGAATCAGATGAAAGATACAATTCAAATTCCAAGACATTTTTCCCTCTTACTATAAAGCGATTATCTCCCTTATCGATGGCAAATAAGGTGGCAATTTTACCATCATGAATATTGAGAGGTTCCATTTCGGGACCGGGGATTTGCAATGCGGCCAGTTTTAAACCTTTACTGACTCTTGCCCAAAAAACACGCTTCATATGGTTTTCTTCTCTGGTTATACGTACCACCTTGGGAGAGGTGTTTCTTTTTTGTTTGGTAAGCCACTCAACCAAGGCAGGGACCTCAGACTCTGGTAAAAAATGACCTCCATGTGCTGNCCCGTGTTCTTTATGTTCGCGAAAAATAACGGGAGATTTAAAATCAGATAAAATTTTGTAGGTTCGGCGAGTAAGCTCGATTGGAAATATAGGGTCAAATTTCCCTTGAATAATATACATAGGAGTATTATTCAAGTTCACTAAGAAAGACATAAGTCGCTTGGTAATACCTCCGGCGATCGGGACAACGCCAGCAAACTGGTCGGGGTAAAACATTCCTATTAGGTAAGCACCAATAGCCCCATTAGAAAGTCCGGAAAGAAAAATCCGATTGGGGTCAATGGAATATTTAGCACGTATTTCACGAATCAACCGCAGGACAAAATTTTCTGAATTTTTTGACCACCATGCCCCCATAGGATAGGTAGGGCAAAGAATGACAAACTTATTTTCCAGTCGTTCAATCCATTTATGTATTGTATTAGCGCCACTCCCCCCCATACCGTGCATAACTACAATCATTGGGATATTAGGTTTAGCCGATTCGGGAACGTAGAGCGCGTAAGAATACGTTTTCGCGTTTATTTTAAGTTTTAGGTTTGATTGCACTCCGACGGGGTTCTGGTTGGACAGTGGTGAGGCCCGCAAAAATTGTTTTACTTGAACAGAATCAACGCCATGCGCCTTTAAACGATCGAGAGCTTGGTTTTCTATATCCTCATCACTGGTAGCTAGAAACAGGTCTATATCTGCCGCACTATTATAGGATGTCCTGACAGCTGTTGGTTCCATCGCAGTTGTGCAAGCGAAACCAGTTAACAAAGTGAATGCAATCAATACAATCTTCAATAAGTTCCACCAGACCATGGTTTTCATANTTTCAGCTTAAAATAAATCTAAATAGTTGTAAAGCGGTACAGAAAGCAAACTGCATTACAAGCTTACTCTAAACTCNAAATCATAAGAACTTTACTTATAGACACCGCACCTTGGTTAAAGTAATATTTTCTGGAAGTTACAAATCAAGATATTGTTTTCTATAGAGAGGTCACCTTGCATGAAAAAACCTCCCGCCATTACTTCCGAAAACGCTCCAAGATCAGGCAGCATAATATTTGGCCCCTCTCGGGGAAACAGAAAAAACATACGTGTTTATTCAAGGGTTTTTAGATGCCGTAAGGATGGGTTTGATTTCATGGGGCAGATAAAAATCGACCTTCAAGAGGCTGTGGTCAATGTAGAGGTGTTTAATGAAAATTACTTTGATTGTTTTGATACTTCTCCAAAGAACGTTATCTCTGCTTTAGAAAAAACATTACTCACGAAGCTTCTGTCTAAAAATAACTTGCCGGCAAGTTCAAGGAAAGCAGTTTTATCTCTTTTAAGTAAGAGAAAACTGAAAAACAAACACCCCTCAGCTCTAGGCCTTACGAACGATTACAAGGTAAACTTGAAAGAGAGATTCGACAAACTTAACGCTGAGTATTTTGGATCAAAAATCAAAGCAAATATCGAATGGGGAAAAAAGGTGAACAAAAAAAATCTCACCTCTTTCAGGTTTGGTTCCTACGACCCAGAGAAAAGACTCATTCGAATTCATCCCCGCTTGCAACAGGATTTTGTTCCTCTGTCAGTTCTGGAATTGACCGTATACCACGAAATGTGCCACCAATGGGCCCCGATAAAAAGAGAAAGAGGCATGTGGATAGCTCATCATCCACAATTCAAGAAAAAAGAAAGAGAATATCGTTTTTACGGTGAAGCCCGCTCCTGGGAAAAAGAAAATTGGAAAAAACTCATGGGAGTTGCCAGTAAAAAAAATGCTCCTGTCGAACAAACCAAAGCCATAAAAATCATAAGATTAACCGGGTAATTCCCTCACGAGGAACCTCCGTTCTCACAAGGGACTCGTCAGCACAGAGTTGAGGCCTTAATAATTTTTTCCCTCTAAATAAAATTTTTGAGGGCAGTAGGATCTTTTCTCTTTCAGTTTACATCCAGTAGCAACGTAGACAATAAGTGAAAGATAAATTCAACCAAGCGGGGTTCAACTAAATGAAACAAGTCACTCTCGGTCTTGAAAAACTACTAGCCAACCCTAATGAGTATCTCTGCGGAAACACATTAGGCCTTGTAGTAAATCAAACAAGTCTGACCAGTGATGGGCAATCCTCAATCGGCAAGTTTCATAACAATAAATCATTCAAACTAAAAACAATATTAGCACCTGAACATGGTGTCTATGGGGTCGATCAGGACATGGCACTCGTCACCGATGAAACCGAACCATTATCAGGTCTCCTAGTGAGAAGCCTTTATGGAGCTGACGCTTCTTCGCTCACTCCTTCCCCATCTCTTTTAAACGGAATAGATAATTTAGTTTTTGACATTCAGGATGTGGGTTCACGCTACTACACTTTTATTTATACTTTGGCAAATTGCATGAAAACATGTGTCGAGTCAAATACAAGGATGATTGTCTGCGATCGCCCCAATCCGATTAATGGGGTGACCATTGAAGGTAATCTTGTTGAAAAAGAGTTTTCGTCTTTTGTCGGACAATATCCAATTCCCAACCGCCACGGAATGACAATTGGTGAACTGGCAATATTGTTCAATGAATACTTTGGTATCAAGTGCGATCTAAAGGTAATTCCGATGGAAGGCTGGGAACGACCCATGTGGTATGATCAAACCGGTCTTCCTTGGGTTTCACCGTCACCCAATATGCCCACCTTATCGACGGCTACAGTATACCCCGGGATGTGTCTGATTGAAGGGACTCTTCTATCAGAAGGAAGAGGAACGACTATTCCCTTTGAACAAGTTGGAGCACCCTACATTGATGCAGAAACTTTAGCTAAAACACTCAATAAAGAAAATCTTCCGGGGTTGTTTTTCCGGCCTCAATATTTCAAACCTCAATTTCAAAAATGGAATGGTACAGTATGCGGGGGTGTTCAACTTCACATAACTGAAAGAAATAAGATCAAACCACTTGTAACAAGTATAGCTTTGCTCTCTTCCATTAAGAAATTATATCCGGATAATTTTTCATGGAGAAAAGAAGCTTATGAGTTTGTTAACGATCGGTTAGCTATTGATCTTCTTTATGGGAATCCAACTCTACGAGAAGCGATAGAGTCTGACACACTATCCATCAACAACCTAGAGTCCACCTGGGAAGAGGATATAAAGGGTTTTTCTTCACATCGCGAGGCATGCTTAATTTACTAACACAGGACCCCCTTCTCACCTCTTTCATTATCATTATAAAATGTCATAAAATTTTCAACTATCAAAATAATTCCTTTATAAGCAATGGCTTCATAACCACCTCAACTCCTAAAAAATCGCCCCCCCATTGACAAAACACGATACAGTCCCTATATTCTTATTTTGACTGGTGGGCTATTTTCATTATGGATCTAAAAGAAAACCTCCTGTTGGATATGAAGGAGGCACTTAAAGCGAGAAACTCTCTCAAACTGAACACCATCCGTGGCCTTATTTCTGAGATCAAAAATCGGGAAATTGACCTCCGCCGCAAGCTTGATAACGACGAAATAATATCTCTAGTTTCTACTCAAATTAAGAAAAGGAAAGAGGCTGCGACCATGTTTGATGAGGGGGGGCGCAGTGATCTCAGCGAGAAGGAAAATCAAGAGATGGCAATTCTTCAAGAGTATTTACCTGAGCAAGTCTCTGAGCAGGAGTTGAAAGATCGGATTCAAAAAGTTATTCTAGACCTTAAAATCGTTGACATTAAGGACCTTGGCAGAATAATGAAAATCGTTATTCCTGAGTTCAAAGGACGTGCGGACAATGGTCAAATAAGAAACTTGGTTGCCGAGTGTCTGAAACAATGATCTACTATACCCACTAGCAAACAGTTAAATACTCAATGTTCTTTTGGGTTATGACTATTAGGAAGTTTACTCTGCAAATCTAACTAAATATTAGTAAAAATCTCCTTGAACCATCACATTCCTGATCATTTAATAGAAGAAATACGCTCTCGAAATGATATTCTGGATACCATTTCGGCAAATATCCTCTAAAAAAGAGTGGACAAAACTACAAGGGACTTTGCCCGTTTCACTCTGAAAAAACGCCGTCATTTGTGGTAAGCCCTGAAAAACAAATTTATCACTGCTTTGGTTGCGGCGCAGGAGGAAATATTTTTAAATTTATTATGGAAATGGAGGATCTGTCATTTCTAGATGCAATCAAAATACTTGCCGCAAAATGCGGGGTTACGTTACCTGCTTTCAAACCAGGTCAAACTAATGCCAAATCGAATGAACGAGATGTACTCCTAAATATTAACCAAAAAGCACAGAGCTATTTCATTCTCTCACTCATGAGTAAGGGTGGTGAACAAGCAAGGGAATATCTAAATTCCAGAGGGTTAAACGACAAAAAACTACTCGCTGACTATAGTATTGGCTGGGCTACTTCTGGATGGACGGATACCCTACACCAACTACAAAATCAGGAGAAGTTCTCCAAAAATGATCTGTCACGTGCAGGTCTCATTAAACAAAAAGAGGGGGCAGGCAAAAATAATTTTTATGACCGATTTCGAGGGAGAATAATATTCCCTCTACAGGATATTCATGGTAACCTAATAGCTTTCGCTGGACGAGTTATTGGTGAAAGTGAGCCGAAGTACCTTAATTCCCCGGAAACTCCTTTGTATATCAAAGGAAGACACTTGTTTGGATTCAACCGAGCAAAAGAAGCCATCAGGAAGCAAAATAAAGCACTTATAGTAGAGGGTTACTTTGATCAGATGCGTGCCCATCAGAATGGCATCAGAAATACCGTCGCTACTTGTGGGACCGCTTTAACCCTAGAACAAGCAAATTTGCTCAAGAATCATACAAAACGAGCCACTTTAATTTTTGATAGCGATTCTGCTGGTCAAGCAGCAACAAAAAAGGGATTTGAAGTTCTCCTGAAGCAAGGCATGAGCGTCGATGTTCTCTCGCTTCCTTCTGGACACGACCCTGATTCGTTTATCTATCAATTTGGACCAGAAAAATTTCTTGAGAAATTGAAAAATGCTAAGCCCTTTGTTGAAACTTTTATTGATGATATCATAGCAGATGGAGACCTGACGACCCCAATGGGAAAAGTAGCGGTGGTAAATCAAGTGCTACCTATTCTAATGAACGTTAAAAACACAATAGAGCGAACCGAATGGATAAGTATCCTGACAGAACGAGCAAAGATAGAAGATCAGGCCCTTTTAAATGAATTAAAAAATGCCATTAAACAAGACAAAACAATTGTCAGCGATCCTCTCCAAAAAGATGGGCATCAGAACAAGAAAAATGTAGAGCTCTATCTAGTTCGCTTGATGTTTTCCGATAAGGAGTTGGCACTAAAAATAAAAGAAAAAGTGAAGATTGAGGATTTCATAGATCCTGACCTCCGTCTAATAGTTGGGTCTTGCTATCGATTACTAGCAGAAGGTTGTGAGTTAAAAGTAGACTTTATAATGAACCAAATAGATGAACCAAATATAAGAAGTTTATTGAGTGAGATAGGCGTGACCTCAATACCGTTCGACAACCCAAAACAAACTGTACGTGACTGCATAAACGCGATAAACAAAAAGGCACACGCTCAACAAGTTGAAGAACTTAAAATACAGCGAAATGCAGCATTGGTCGCTGGAGAGTCAGAGCGTTCTCAAAAAATCCAAAATAAGTTGGAAGAGTTACGCATGAACCAACATTGAGTCAAATATCAAGCCTGAATAGTTTTAAGCAAGTCACATTAAATTTTTCACATCTATCGGAGAGGTTTAATCAATGTCAAACCTGGGAGAATTCAGCCAATCGAATGAAATAGGTCGATTGGTTTTACAAGGTAAAGAAAAAGGTTACATAACTTATGAGGAAGTAAACAATGCTTTACCTTCTAATTTTATCGCTCCGGATCAAATTGATGGATTGATGAATATATTTGGAGAAAACGATATTCATGTTGTAGATTCTGACTCGGCAGGAAAAAAGCTCATCTCTGAAAACAATATTTCTGGGGAGAAACAATCCACGCTCTCTGACAATGCCACCGCCAACAAAAGTGAAAACGTCTCTATTGAGGACCCAGTTCGTATGTACCTGAGAGAGATGGGAACTATTTCTTTGCTTACACGTGAAGGAGAGGTAACCATAGCAAAAAAAATTGAGGCCGGACAAAACGAAGTTATTGCATCGGTCGCCAATTGCCCTATCACACTCAAAGAAATAATGCAGCAAGGCGAACAAATAAAGCAAGGCGAAGTCAGTCTCTTTGACGTAGTTCTAATAGCCGAACCAGAAGAGAAAAAAATAGAAATAGAGAGTCAAGAAACTAAAAAATTTTTCAAAAGAATTAAAATTTTTAAGGCCGACGGAAAAAAATTAAAAACGATTCGAAGTAAAATCACGCCCGAGTTAAAAGATAAGACCAGAGAAAAATACGAAAAAGAAGTAGTGAGTCAAATCAGTATTCTACAGGAATCTCTACGCAGCATGAAACTAAGCCCTGATGTAATGGACAATATAATTGAAAAAATATACGCGATTGCGGCTGAAATACGACTAGCAGGGAAACTGGAGCGCGATTTCGAACGAGAGTGGGGAACGACATTAGCGGGTGTTAAGAAACACGCTGGCGGTTGGAAAACGAAAAAAAGCGTAAAACTACCCCGTGGAGCAACCTTGACAAAGAAAAAGTACGAAAACCAATTACAGCTAGTCCAGCCCGGGCGTAGAAAAATAAAGAAAATCGAACTAGGAATAGAAACACAAAAGGACGTCCTTATCGCAACAGTCCGCACAATCGCACGTGGTCGAATTAAAGAAAAAAATGCGAAACGAGAGTTAGCAGAAGCTAATCTCCGATTAGTTGTCAGTATAGCTAAAAAATACACCAACCGCGGATTACAGTTTCTTGACCTTATCCAGGAAGGAAACATAGGTCTTATGAAAGCTGTAGATAAATTTGAGTACCAACGAGGATATAAGTTTAGCACCTATGCTACTTGGTGGATAAGACAAGCCATAACCCGGGCTATTGCGGATCAGGCGAGGACCATAAGAATCCCAGTCCACATGATCGAAACCATCAATAAACTCATCCGAGTTTCTCGACACCTAGTTCAAGAACTCGGGCGCGAACCCACTCCTGAAGAAATCGCAAAAAAAATGATGCTACCTATAGATAAAGTCCGCAAGGTTTTAAAGATTGCCAAAGAACCTATTTCACTAGAAACACCTATCGGCGAGGAAGAAAATAGTCACCTTGGTGATTTTATTGAAGACAAAAAAGTTCTTTCACCCATTGACTCAGTGGTCAAAAAGAACCTTAAAGATCAGACATTAAAAGTACTTTCAACGCTTGCTACAAGGGAGGAAAAGGTTCTTCGAAAACGATTCGGAATCGGGCTTGATTCCGAACACACATTGGAAGAGGTTGGTCAAGATTTTTCTGTTACTCGCGAAAGAATCCGTCAAATAGAAGCCAAAGCCCTCCGTAAATTAAGGCATCCCAGTCGAAGCAAAAAGCTACGTAGCTTTATTGAAAATTGAGAGTCTTGGGCCTATAGCTCAGTTGGCTAGAGCTCCCGGCTCATAACCGGGCGGTCGGAGGTTCAAGTCCTCCTGGGCCCA
>JGI26380J51729_10000410_pt1 | contig 22329 bp, 22 predicted proteins | sample SaaInlV_165m_DNA_FD_51729 | JGI IMG/M metagenome (IMG submission 51729) | reverse complement strand
TGATAGTGTACAGCTACCCCGATACCTTCCGATTGAATCGCATCAATAAATTGGTCACGAGTTATCGATAATTGTTCCACGCGCAACGCAATAATGTACAGGTGGTATGATGACTCTGCATAATCTCTTGTTTCAAGAATTTCTAATTCTGGAATCTGACAAAATACTTCATCATACATCGTCGCATATTTTTTTCGAATTTCTAAAAAGCGACCAATTTTTTTAAGCTGATGTATTCCAAGNGCGGCATTTATGTCTGCCATATTGTATTTGTATCCTGGCAGCGTAAGCTCCCATTGAGAAAAACCGCTTTTCCCAAAGCGTTTCCANGCGTCTCGACTAAGCCCATGCAAGCGCATGACACGAACCATTTCATCTAATGATTCGTTGTTAGTTGTTAACATTCCACCTTCACCAGTCGTAATATTTTTGTTTGCATAAAAACTGAACGCTGTTGGGTTTCCCAAGCTACCTATTTTACGACCCTTATATTTTGCTTCCAGAGCATGGGCTGCATCTTCGATAATTAAAAGTTTGTGCTTCTGAGCTAGATCCATTATGGGGTCCATATCACACGGATGTCCCGCAAAATGCACTGGTATAATTGCCCTTGTTTTGGGTGTTATTTTTTCTTGGATTTGACTGACATCCATCGTCAGCGTTCCTGGTTCCACATCTACAAAAACCGGGGAAAGACGTTCATGTAGTATTACATTCGCCGTTGCGGGGAATGTCATTGTCGTAGTTATAACTTCATCGCCAGGCGCGAATCCTTGTATCGCCAAAGCTAAATGTAAACCCGCTGTGCAGGAATTTAACCCAATGGCATAATCACACCCAATGTACTCTTTGAAGTCATCTTCGAATCGTTTTGTTCGCGGGCCTGTAGTAAGCCAACCGGATTTTAAGGTTTCAACAACCTCATTAATTTCATCCTCATCGAACCAAGATTTATGGAAGGGGAGATCGATACTCATATATTCTTCTGAAAAAAAATCCTTACTAGGCCTTATTTTAAGGTAACTTGAGATCTGCGGGGTTTATTTCNACGAATCCCGCTTTCCCCCAACCACTTTTATTATTAGGAGCAAAGTACTTAAGAATTCCTGTTCCACTTGAGTTAACAGGCGCGGATAATAATGTGATGAACCAATTTCCATTCACTTTTTCCCAATAATCGGTCGTGGGATACTGCGCAGCAAATTCGTAATCCCCCCCCCTTGTTGCAGCGGGGTTTAATCTCTGCCGGCCTTTTAGCATCACCTTTACCTTAGCGTATTTTCCATCTGTGCTTATAGAAATTTTTTCTAAAGAGAACGATTTTATTTTTAGGTAGGGATCCCCGCTCCACGCATATCTTCTTTTCACAGGAAAGCCTAAAGGATCTTTTTTATATTTATTCTTTTTTATATGGTCCAAAGTAGGAACGTAAGCACCTGAAATATGCGCATTCTGTTTTGCCTGTTCTCTATAATCTGACGCCACCCATCCTTCAAAGTATTCTATTTCAGCTGCAGAGACTTTTTTTCTGAATTCCGGGTGCTGCAAACNATGCATCCTCTCCCAGTCAACCTTTATACGGGCATTAAACAACTGCTTTTCTCTATCAAAAAGAATTGTCGCCTCCTTATGCAACAGAGGTGTAATTGCCTTTTCGGCATAGATTAANTGTGTCGAGCTAACAGTAAATAAAAGCCCAAGAATTATTGTGATTAACCCTTGTCTTATTAGAAAATTAATTTTTTTATTTTGGTTCTTTTTCATTTTTATTTGCCCACATTAAATATCTCTTAATAATTAAGTACTTAGNAAAATATAAAATTTTTTNATTCATGNGAAATNAACTCTTCCACCCTTATCTTATCGNCACTTAGGGTATTAAGTCTTAGGCATTTATGGCCTGATCGGATTCCAAACTGGTTATTATTTTTTTAGCTAGGTTTTCTGTTATTCCCGGCACAGATTGCAGCTGAATCATTGAAGATTTTCTTATAGCATCAAGACTGCCAAAACTTTTAAGAAGAAGCAAACGCCTTTTTTTCCCTATTCCTGAAATCAACTCCAACGGCGAGCTCAGCGAACTCTTATCACGTAGTTTTCGATGATATGATATTGCAAATCGATGGGACTCGTCCCGAATACGCTGCAGTAAAAATCGAGATGGAGAATTTTCCCGAAAATAAATTGGATGTTTTCTCCCAGGCAATAATATCTCGTCAGTTTCAATAGTATTACGAAATTTTCCTTTTGCGATACAGGCAAGGTCAACTTTCTCTAAAAGGCCTAGTTCACGTATTACTTTTTCAGCACTAGATAGGTGCCCCAATCCACCGTCGATTAAAATGAGGTTTGGGATAGCCTTTTTCTCTCTCAAAAGACGACGGTACCTTCTATTAATTACTTCTCGCAACATCGCATAATCATCAATGCCTTTGACATCAGCTATTTTATATCGCCGGTATTTTGAATTTTCTGCGACACCATTTTTAAAAACTACAACTGACCCCACCGCATGCTTTCCAGAAATATTTGATATATCAAATCCTTCGATTACTTCTGGAAAAGATTTTAGTCCTAGAGTCTCCTGCAATTCATCCAGGCTTCGCAGGCTAAGCTCTCCCTTATCCAACTCTGTTCTTAATGCAAAGTTAGCATTTTCTTCTGCCATGCACACAAGATCTTTTTTTTTCCCTCTTGAAGGAATCTCTATACGAACACGACCTTTCTTTTTTTTCGACAACCAATCTGATATGAGCAAAATATCATCTATTGAATGTGGCAAAAGAATTTCTTTTGGAAGAAGAATTTGGTCAATATAATGCTGCTTAATAAAAGATGATAAAATCTCATTATCATCAATGTCTGCCTGTCCTTTTATTTTATATATTTTTTCACCAACCATTTTTCCATTTCGTACAATGAGAACCTGAACCATTACCTGACGATGGTCACGGCAGTAGCCTAAAATATCCTGATCTTCGAGAGAGGTGGATATGATCTTTTGTTTGCCTAAAACTGTTTTTACCGCTAGAATTTTATCTCTATAAACTCCTGCCTCTTCAAAGTTTAATTGATTCGCTGCCAACTTCATTTTTTTTTCTAAACTTTTCACTAATTCATTATTTTTACCCTTTAAAAAAAGTACTACGTCTTGAACAATTTGATTGTACTCCAACTCTGTAGGGTATCCTGCACAGGGCGCTAGACATCTAGCCATTTGGTAGTTTAAGCATGGCCTTCTTATTGCGGTACCATCCAAACGGTCCTTGCTTTGCCGAAGTGGAAAAATCTTATATATCAACCGGATAGTTTCCCTTATTTCTTTGACCATGGTGTAGGGTCCGAAATAAGTAGCGCTGTCCTTTTTAACAAGACGAACTACTTCCAGTCTTGGAAATCGTTCCTGCGTTGTCAGGCGAAGGTATGGATAATGTTTGTCATCTTTTAGAAGAACATTATATCTAGGCTGATGTTTTTTAATAAAATTACTCTCAAGAATCAATGCTTCTGCTTCTGTTGCGGTTGTTAAGAATTTAATATCTTGCACCTTATCGGTAAAAATCCTTGTTCTAATGGGCATGTGGCGAGATTTTTGAAAATATGAACGGACTCGAAGTTTTAGAGATTTTGCCTTACCAATGTAAAGAATTTCCCCCCGACAATCCTTCATGATATAAATACCGGGCAGTTTAGGAATTGTAGTTAAAATTTTAGTAATATCTTTTCTCATCTTTCATTTCCAAAATACTTGAAAGGTGTAAAACTTGGTTTTTACATTAATGACTATTGAATTTATTTTACATTAATTTTTATGATGACGTGGCATTCTCCACCACTATCTTTTATTTCTAATGGTAATAAAAAATAACCATCAAAAATCACGCGGACTGTGGAATACACGCTTCGGATTTATTTTAGCTGCGTCAGGTTCTGCCGTGGGACTTGGCAATATTTGGAAATTTCCATATATCGTAGGTCAAAATGGGGGGGGTGCTTTTGTTTTAATTTATATTCTTTGCACTATCGCTGTAGGACTCCCAATAATGCTCGCCGAATTTACCATTGGCAGAAAAACCTGCCTCAATCCAGTTGGAGCATTTCAGTCCTTAAAGCCTAAATCTCATTGGGTTAAGATCGGTTACATGGGAGTGCTAGCTGGTTTTTTCATCCTTTCTTTTTATGCAGTAGTGGGTGGATGGACATTAGCTTATTTTGTTAAAGCATTCACTCATACAATGAGTGGTTTTTCTTCGCCAAAAGAGGCGGGACAGTTTTTTGGCTCCTTTATCGCTAACACATGGGAAGTTCTTTTTTATCACGCTCTTTTCATGGCAATTTGCGTTGGCATTGTTTTACGCGGTATTCACGGTGGGATTGAGAAGGCCTGCAAAGTTCTGATGCCAACTCTAGTGATTATTCTTATTTTTCTTATGTTTCGCTCATTGACACTGCCAGGTGCAATGGAAGGTATTGAATTTTATTTAAAACCAGACTTTAACAAAATTGGCCCTCAAACAATTTTAATCGCATTAGGACAGGCCTTTTTTTCACTCAGCCTTGGCATGGGCTGCATGCTCACTTATGGAAGCTACCTTCCGGAACAAGAGAACTTAACCTCCGCAACGGTGTATGTGGTTATCTTTGACACTATAATCGCACTNCTGGTTGGCATGGTGATTTTTCCTGCAGTATTTGCCATGGGACTAGAACCCACCGAAGGACCTAGTCTTGTATTTAGCGTCTTGCCGGCTGTTTTTGTGGATATGCCATTTGGCAATTTGGTTTCAATCATTTTCTTTGCCTTGCTTGCTATCGCAGCAATAACATCGGGCATATCCCTTTTGGAAGTGGTAGTGGCCTACTTTATCGACCAAAGAAAATGGGATAGAAAAAAAGCTGTTCTCGTTACNTCTGTCACCATCTTTGCTTTTGGAGTACCTTCTGGTTTGTCTTTTGGGGTACTGTCAGAAACCAAACTATTTGATATGAATTTTTTTGACCACGTCGACAATATTGCCTCTAACTACCTATTACCATTAGGCGGAATGTTAACAGCAATTTTTGTCGGTTGGGTATGGGGCACAAAATCTGCGGAAGAAGAAATNGAAAAACATGAAACAAAATTTCACTGGGGCCATGTATGGGGATTTCTCATCCGCTATATCAGTCCAGTTGCAGTTTTTTTGGTTTTCTGCGCGAAGTTTTTCTAACAACAACTTTATAAATAAAACTTTCTAAATCTCCCACACACCTTAGGATATTTATTCATACGAAATAGTTCACAGGCTATTTAATTTTTGTAATTTTTTGTCCTCTACCTATCAGATTAAATTCCGGTATGGTAACTTCTTTCCCCTGACAGGGTTCGACACACCCAATCACTTGAGCGGCTACGTCATGTTTTTTACAAATTGTTGATATTTTGGTAAATTCCTCCATTCCGTTCACAACAACCACAAATCCGGTTCCCATGTTGAAGACCTCGTACATCTCCGCAGCAGAGACTTCACCTTTTTCCTGAATAAGTTTGAATACCTCGGGGACAGGTGGCGACGGATCAATCACGAAACGAATGTTATCATTTTCTACACGATTCAGATTGCTGTAGCCCCCACTTGTTATATGGACCATTGCTTTAAGGTCAATGCCGTCACCAAGTATTTCCATAATTGGTTTCACATAGATACGAGTAGGTTCTAGCAATTCCTCTCCAAGAGTACGCCCAAGCCGCTCTTCAAACTTATTGATATTCTTTTCTTGTTCTTGCCGCGTTTCACCAAGTAAAATTTTCCTAGCCAGAGTCAGTCCATTTGAGTGCACTCCACTTGAAGCAAGGCCAACAATCATATTACCCGGCTGGATATCTTTTCCTGTATTAACTTTGTCGATCGAAACGAGCCCTATACATGCACCAATGAGATCTACCCCATTGATAATTTCTTTGATCTGAGAAATTTCACCACCAGAGATACTGATCTCTCCCTGCCTAGCTCCCTCGGCGAGACCCTTTCCAATTTCTGAAAAAATTCTTGCATCGGTAAACGAGCAGCCAATATAGTCAACCATGCTCACCGGTCTCGCTCCAACGCAAATCAGGTCATTAACATTCATAGCCACGCAGTCAATACCAATCGTGTCATAACGGTCCATAAGCTCTGCTATAATAATCTTGGTTCCAACACCATCAGTACCAAAAGCGATACCTTGCCCGCCACCAATATTTATAACGTTTGCAAAGTATCCGATATCAGCTGCTAAAGGAAAACGTTTACTAAATTTTCTCGTAGGGAGAACATGTTCCAATAGTCCGGAAAGCGCGTCCTCTGCTCCTCGACTAGAAACACCACTTTGTTCATACTTAGACTGGAAGTTGTCTTGAGGGTCGGGCATGCTGTACCTTAAGAAGGTTTAAACAAAAAACTGCCGGATGCTAATATATCATTAATTTCTAACAACGCTATCGATACCTGTGAAAATAGTTATGGATAGATACCCAAGATGCTATAACGGTTATAAATCTTTTCTATAGAGATTGACATCGCTGACGTTCGATAACTTTTCACCTTTTTCTCCCCCCAGTAGCGTCCACGAATTTCCTGAAATGCACTCCGCATTGTGTCGTCGAGTCCCGACCGGACTAAATCAATCTCAATAGGACCTTGTCCAATTTGCGAAACCATTTTTTCTGGTAATTTTTTCCCAGACTGCTCAATAGCCTTTATAAATAAATTATTCTGATTTTCTTCATACCGCCTTTGCATTCGGCCAAATCGAATGTGTGAGAGATTTTTGATCCATTCAAAATATGAAACGGTAACTCCCCCGGCGTTAAGATACACATCTGGGATAATCACAACTCCCATTTCATTAAGAATAGNTTCCGCATTGAAAGTTACTGGTCCATTCGCCGCCTCTGCAATCAGTTTAGCTTTAATACGNGGAGCATTANCCTGATTAATAACCCCTTCCCTTGCTGCCGGAATAAGAATATCGCACTCTTGCTCTAACAGTTGCGCACTCTTTTCAAAATACTTTCCTTTTCCAAATCCTTTGATTCCACCTTTATTTTCTATTTTATATTGGTAAACCTCTTCGACGTTGAGNCCTTTTTTATTGTAAATCGCTCCATCCCATTCCAAAATNGCGANAATTTTTGCGCCATCTTCTTCTTCCAGAATTTTTGCAGTGTGATAACCCACGTTACCAAGGCCTTGAATAATAATTTCTTTGCCTTCTAATGTATCCCCTTTTAGATGCGCAAGCTTAACATCCTCGGGATGACGAAAAAACTCGCGAAGTCCGAACACAACACCACGACCAGTCGCCTCGATACGACCATGAATACCACCTGCTGAAACAGGCTTGCCAGTAACACAACCCAAGTAATCTATATCTTTGGGGCGGTGAGCCGCATAGGTACTTACTATCCACGACATTTCTCTCTGTCCTGTTCCCATGTCGGGTGCTGGGACGTTAATGCTAGATCCGATATAATCTTTTTGAATTAATTCATACGCAAAACGACGCGTTATTTTTTCCATTGCATCACGATCGTATTTTTTTGGATCGATAAGCAATCCACCCTTCGACCCACCAAAAGGAACATCAACCAATGCACATTTATAGGACATAAGTGCCGCCAAGGCTTCTACTTCATCCTGGTTAACGTTAGGAGCAAAACGGATACCGCCCTTGGCAGGGAGTTGATGATCACTATGAACTGAACGCCACCCAATAAAATTTTCTACCTTGCCATTAATTTTTACTGGGAACCTAACTTGATACACATTATTTACATTTTTTATGTATTGAGCCATGTCTTCGGGAATATCAAGAGTAGCTAAAGCAGCATCAAACGAGCGATTAACACTTTCAAGAAAGCTCACTTCTTTATCAGGGGATACCGGCATATTTCACTCCTAATTTTAGTTCAAGTAGAAACCATGTCTATTTGTTCTTTTTCCCTTATATTCTACGATTACATATACTATCAGTGTGACGCAATTATCTAAAGTGGCAATCAAAATACCTTTTTTTGATAAGTTGGTTTTGGAGAATCCGTTTTCCCGATTTTTCGATGGCAATGGACCTCTTACTTTTAGGTAGATATACTAATAACCTCAAAAGTTAACTCTAAATTGTTGTGTCTATTTACGGAGATTTCTGTGCGGCAGGCAAACCATCAATTGTCCACTTCAACGAGTGGTAAAGGCCTTTACAATATTACCCTTGAAATTAAGCTATGGGTTACCCAACAAAAATTTTCTACAGGATTATTAACTATCTTTGTTCCCCATACCTCTGCATCGCTTATCATTCAGGAAAATGCAGATTCAGATGTGTTGCATGANCTAACGATGTTTTTTCAGCAACTGGTNCCAGAAGATGGTGCAAACTATCTTCACCGCTCGGAGGGTCCTGATGATATGCCTGCACATATTCGGTCTGCTCTCACACAAACCCAGATATCAATTCCAGTAAATTCAGGGAATCCTTCTCTAGGAACTTGGCAGGATATTTATCTATTCGAACATCGACGTCAACCACACATGCGTAAAATTCATCTTCATTTGATTGGAGAGTAGGTCGTGAGGCTTTAGAAATATTTTTTGGTATTGAATACAACCTAATTTAAAAAGTGCTTTTACTTAACCTTCAAGTGCGTTCGCTTTTAGAGAAATTGACCTTTCAGTTTTGGCGGCAAGGCGTCTATTTTAGAAGCTCGGAGAATGATATCCGCAACCTCTGGCTCCCCATTAATTATTTGATTAAAATCTGATACTGTAACCCTGTTCTCATCTCTATTTACATACTCAATGGAATCACCATTTTTTATAATACCTTCTTTCACAACTGAAAAATAGAAACCGCTCCGACCAGATTTACGAATAAGTGCAGATAAGTCCTTTGTGTCCAGCCGTGCATTAAGAGTAATACAAGGCTCCCTCGGCTGAGTCACAACTATTTCANCCGACCCAATACGCAGTCGGTCGCCAAGGTGAATATCACCCTCCATCAATCCGGCAGTAGTTAAGTTCTCACCAAAGTCTCCAAAAGATAAACCTGGATTCCCTAGCTCTTCTTTCCAATGATCATAATGTTCTGAAGGATAAACGCAGATTGCTTTATATATTCCACCATGAAGTTTCTTATTTCCTTGGTCATCTCCTTCTAACCCGAGTCGTGTAACTTTTATCGGCCCCTCAGTCTTCTGTTTAAAAATTCCTGTCCGAATTTTTTTTCCACTTCGTAGCATTTCTTGTAAGGATCCAACATGGACAGACAAAACTTTCATTAGAATTAATTATTTCCTTAAAATAAATATATTTGCGAATATTAATTTATAAAACCAGGGTGAAAATAAATAACAAGCAGGAGGGCAGCCAAAGTTAGAACCCAGATGATTATGTAAGACTGCATTGATTGTTTGGCTTTTTTTTTCTCTAGCCAAGTTCTTGGTTTGATTCCTTGGATCAAGAACCCCAGTTTAGCAGAAAGGTTTATGGCCACAATATTAACCGCTAACAAAAACGCTGCTCCGTATGCTAAGTCAGTTTGCCCTGCACCCAACATTAACCCCATGGTTGCAGCCGGAGGCAATAGAGCAACCGCTACCATTACACCCACGAGAATACTTGGAATACCCGAAGTTAAAGATATTACTGCCGCCGCTCCGGATGCCATCGCTAAAACTGCGGAGTCCAACCCAACATTTGTTCGTGCTAAAAGCTCCCGACTTTCAATATTTAAAGGCCAGAAAANACCGATAATGATAGACAAGACTAGCGCTAGGCTCATGCCCGCTAGTCCAGTCTTAAAAGCTTTCCACATCAGGTCAGTGTCACCCAATGCCGTTCCTAAAGCCATCGCCAGATTGGGTCCCAGTAAAGGAGCAATAACCATGGCACCAATAACTACCGCAACGTTATCTTTTAAAAGTCCAATAGCAACCACAACGGTTGATAAAAAAATTAATAGTAGATAGGTTTGGTTTAGACGAGCGTTTTTACCGATGCTGTTATATAGCTCTTCGCGCGTTGTTTCTGTGGCAGAAGTTATTTCTGTTTCTTCCTCTGCTTCCTCCCGTGGTAGCGCGGCTTCTACTGGAATAACAACAACTCTATATGAAAAACTAGTTGCAAGTATTTCCTGAAGCGCGTCAAGAATTATTTGCCGCTGNTCTGGTTTGACCAAAATTCGAACAACCTTACGTTCTTCCCTGTCACTTGACACTACCCAGAAGTCAGGGGCGTCGTTTTTCTCCACAATATTTTTAATGCTATCGATATAACTTTCGTCTGCAATTACTTCGATAATTTTCATAATATGATTGTAAAAATTATATTTTTATTTAATGGGTGGACTGAAAATGAATCGCGCGTATAAGTAGGCAATCGATTCGGAGATAACATTGCGCACGCCCNCACTAGACAACCACCACCGGGAAGCATCATAATCATTAGGAGAAATGGCTACAACACCCACATTCACCGATGAAAATACTTTCTCATAAAGGAACCATGAACGCCTAGCATGGACGCCTAAAGATACCATGTCAATTGATGCCTCGTTAAACCCTTCTTCATATAACCTTCTTTGTAGTGCCAAAATTGAATGGTAGGTTCTATCTTTTTTAANNTTTTTATGTGCTGGAACAGCAATAATTTTATCTTCCGGAAAATTTAAATTTTTTAGTNTTGATGCANCCAATTCCGCCCATGTTTTATATTCTGATAAGTGATAACCCACGGATATTTNCCCTCCCGTGGTGACTAGTAATTGATAGCCCCCCTGTTGAAACCGTTCTTTCGCCTTCTCCAACGCATAATCGGGCAACCAACCTTCAACTACTAAAATATCACCCCCAACTGGCTTTGTTGGAGCTAAAAAGGGATGAACGAATAACATAATTGAGATAAGAACGGAACTAAAGCCAATTAACAAGACAGCCCAACCTATTGGTGTAAGGACGCGTCGTTTTCGAATAGTTGTTAAATGAAATAATTTACCCATTAGATAAAATTAATTTTTTTGTGGTCTCTCTAACCCTGAAAAAGTGGAAGGATGACAACAATTCAAAATATGAGCAAAAAACTTTCCCAATTAAACTTTCTCCTCCCCCCAACGTAGCAACAAAAACCATTTCAATCTTTAATAGAAACACTTGGTTTTACCATGGGCCTCTATAAAACTGTCAAATTACCATTTTAGCCAGACGGTTGGCGTTAATCCTTGATAAGGCTAATCGCATACGCGGGCTTCCTTAAAATAAGATAAACCTTATTATAAAACTACTTATGGTGCTTTGCTCACTTAAAATAGTTTCTGGCATAGTATTTGCTCTATTCATATATTAAATCCATTCGTTTAGTTGTTAGTGGTGTTTGGAGGAGTGAAAACCACCGAATCACCCTTTAGTTTTTGTTTCCAAAAAACGAAAGGTTATTTGAGAGCATTTATTTTTTGGATAAGTTTTATACGAGGCAAGAACATTCTTTTAACTATCGCAAGTAAGGAGTATAAAATTATGATAACCCGTACTTGGAAGAATCATCCAATCATACCTCAGTCGAAAAATTTGAGTTACAATCCGTTTCAGTGGGTCAATGATTTCGAAAAAGAAGTTTTGGAAAACAACCGAAAAGTTTTTTCCAGAATTTACAATACAGATATTGAAGAACATTGGCTAAAATCCGATAACGACTAAAAAAATATCTGGAATATAAAAAATACATACCACCTGACTACTTGGCAGTTAGTTACCTCTAACTTGTCTTGGCCAATCCCAAAGGTCAATTACAAGGTCGGATACTTTCCCTCAAACAGCCAACGCAAGGATTTTTTTTCTTCAGTGACGTTGATTCACCCTGCCACTATTGCTAAAAGTAATTCCTCTCAATTTTCAACATATAATTAATTATAATTCGTAACTATATTTTTTTACGCAGGAGTTTTTTTAACTAAAATCGTTTCATCGAAACTACATCTCTAAAATTGTGTTTTATTTTAAAAAAATTATTAATTCTTTGTATAATAGCGTGTCAGGATAGGTTTTCATATACTCAATTATTTCTAATCATGAATGGAAACTGATAATGGATAAACTAAATAAACGAACATTAGTTTTAACTTTTTTAATAGGGTGTCTCCTACTCTTTCATTCAGTTGTGCTTGCTGAAACAGACCCCTCAACGGATAAAAATCGAGATATTTTTAAACTGTTAGAAGTTTCTGGGCTATTAGAACAGATGGATTATATTAAAGAGGAAGCAACCAACTCTTATGCAAGAGTTATCTCTCTTACATACCCGAAAGTTCCAGACCAGTTTTGGNACGATTTTAATAAATTGACCGGAAANGAAGAAATGAAGGTTTTACTAGNCCGTGTGGTCGCAGTCTATGACAAGCACATGTCTCATGAGGTGGTAAAGCANTTAATTACCATGTTCTCCACACCATTCTGGTCCGAATGGAAACAAAAAATGCCCACTATNAGTAGAGAAGCTGGGCTTATAGGAAGCCAATGGACACAGGAACTCCTACAGTCTCATTCATTTAAAAAAAAACTTGATAGCTTGGTCAGCAAATATGACTTGGAAAAACTTAATTCAGTTCCAGAAACATCTCGCTCAAAAAACGAATCCAAAAAATAACATCACCAGCGTTTTCATCATTAATTAATAAGTTTATAATTCTTCAATGCAAAGACCTCTACGTCATATTATTGGTTGGAGTTGTTTAATCATCATAGTTGGTTTCGTCGCTAAATTTATGTCATTTTTTTTTAACTTATCTGGATATGACATCAATGTTCGGTGGATTTTTATTCCTTGTATTGCCTTNANTTTATTTCTTATTCCAAAGGTGAAAGATTGGATTAAAAAATAGTTTTTCTCCAACCCACATTACTTCCTCATTTTTTTAATTAAAAAATAAAACCATTTTATACGATAACCTTTCTAGTAAAAATCGAATCATCAAGTAAGTTTAAAACTAAACTCTGAATGAATTTTTTTATTTTAATTATTTATCTGTTTTTTTTCCTTCCTCTTAATCCAGTTTTGGCTTTTGATGTGGACTATGATGGATATATCAAAACTGGGAGCCAATATATTTTTGATTCGCCACCTCTTCACAAAGACTTTGATAGTGAGCTACAAGTTCATCTGGGATNAGAAGGTAATATTCTGAATAAAAACAAGTGGGCCTTGGACTATGAAATGGAAACTGAGGCATCCTATGTTGATGGACCTAGTGAACAGTCAAAACTTAGGCCTGAGATGGATTTTGGTCTTCATCGAGCTTGGTTGCGGCTTAGTAATGATTCTTTGCAGTTTCGCGGGGGACGCCAGGAAATCCTGTTTGGTGATGGTGTGATTTTCCAACCCCTAGGATTGTTTGACACTCGAGATGTTTCAGGTGTCATTCCACAGGCTCACGGTGTAGATAGTGTTCGCGCCACATGGTTTTCGTCAGATGTATCTCTTCTTGAAACTTGGTTAGTTCCTGCAAAAAAAGGGACTGCCTTGATTTCTGGAATACGTGCAGATCTGTTATTAGGAGAAATTGAAACGGGTGTTATCTTCCAATATCATCCGAAGTCTGATTTGGATGATTTCTCTGGTTATGATCAAGAAATGGTACAAGTGGGATATCATTTGAAAGGCGAGCATGAAGTTGGTTTCTGGAATGAGAGCCGCCTGGATGTTGAGATTGAACCTTCATCCCCACTTCAGTTCGACACAGTTTTAGGAGTTGACTATACTTTTGAAATTGGGAAGGGCCTTCATGTTTTAACTGAATATTTTTTTTCTACTCGACAAAGGGAATTCAGTTTATCTGATCTAAAGGGACAAAGAACCTATCATCAAATTGGATTCTTGTTCGATCAACCTATCGACATTGATATAAAATGGCAGATTTTCAGCCTCTATGATTTTCGTGATAGAAGCTTTCAGCTTGTACCACAGGTAGAATATTCTATTACCGATGACCTTTTTCTTTATTTGCATGGAAAGGTTGGCGGCAATATCAATGGTAACAAATCTAATGGACGGCTGTATCAACGAACTAATTCATTTACCGGAACCGAACCATCGATTGGATTAACACTAACCAATTTTTTCTGATTCATAACACAATCATGACTAGCAATCTAATTTCAGTAAAAGGAGTATCAAAGGTTTTCAAGGTTGGTGAAGAAAACTTTACTGCACTACGAGATATTAATCTTGAAATTGATAGTGGTTCATTTATGTCCTTTGTAGGGCCCTCTGGCTCTGGGAAAACGACTATATTAAATCTTATTGGTGGCCTAGATATTCCCACAACGGGTAATATTTTTTTTCAAAACACAACGTTATCATCAATGAACCGTAATCAAATGGCTCAGTATAGGCGAAAAAACATTGGATTCATTTTTCAAACCTATAATTTATTTCCTGTTTATTCTGTTTATGAAAATATTTTATTTCCACTTTTGTTAAATGGTTCCAAAGAAAAAGACGCACAAGAACGAGTTATGAATATAGTAAACAAGGTTGGACTTAGTGATCAGGTTAAAAAAAGGCCTTCCCAACTATCTGGCGGACAATGTCAGCGTGTTGCTATTGCAAGGGCCTTGGTCAAAGATCCTCTTTTAATTCTTGCTGATGAACCAACCGCGAACCTTGATTCTAAAAATTCTCTACAAATCCTAGAGTTGATGAGTGAATTAAACAAACAGTACAAAGCCGCGGTAGTATTTTCTACTCACGATGAGAAAGTAACACGCTATGTCCGCCGTGAAGTCGGTTTAGAAGATGGAAAATTATTTCTGATAAATAATAATCATAGTTCAGCCCTTAATATATGAACTGGAGCATTGCCAAAAAGAATTTTTCTCGCCAAGGTTTAAGAGCATCGCTTAATGTTTTAGTTACGGCTCTTTCCATCATTGCCTTGATATTCATGCTCTCTTTGCTTAATGGCTTTCAGGCTCAAGCCACAAAAAATGTTATGAACACAGATGCGGGCGGCGGACATTATCGTGCTCCAGGGTTTGATATTCTTTCACCAACAGAATGGGAGGACCACACAGTAAAAATTCCTGAAACCCTAATACAATTAGATAATAAAGATAAGGCTGAGGTTCTTGTACTGCAAGGGCAACTGTATCCGAATAGACGGCTTTATCCCGTACAAATTCGTGGTATTTCTATGAAGCAATCCCTTTTAAAATTACCCTTGGATAACCTGAAAACTTTTCCTAAAAATATTGATGATTTAATTCCAGCCGTAGTTGGGGCAAAAATGGCAAAAAAATCTCACCTACAAAAAGGTGATACTTTGACTTTAAAATGGCGTGATAAATCTGGTGCCGTCGATGCTAAAGACGTTTTAATTGTCGATGTCGGAGATATGCTTAATCCGCGTGTCGATGAAGGAGTTTTGTGGTTACGCTTAGACCATTTAAGGTTTATGACGGATAGAAAAGGAGAAGTCAGTTGGGTGGCCGTTCAAAACTATATTGGGCCAGTTCCCGAATTTGAATTTCAGCCCGTTGAATTATTAATGGCGGATCTTCTTGCTCTATGGCGCCAAGACAGAATAAATTCTAAAATATTATGGGCAATACTAATGACTTTAGTTTGCATCAGCGTGTTCAATACCCAAATGTTAAATATTTTTAAAAGACAAAAAGAAATCGGAACTCTCATGGCCCTAGGTATGGATTCAAAAAGGATTGTAAGAATATTCACTTTAGAGGGTTGTCTCGCAGCTGTCTGGGCTCTTGTGGTTGCTCTTCTTTTAGGGTTGCCGTTTTTTATTTGGTTCCAAGGTGTAGGTTTTGATGTATCTCACCTAAGCGAATCTACTCTTCCCATAAGAGAAACAATTTATCCAAACTACCAGCTAATGGAAATCATTTATTCTTTGGTTATTGTCTTTATTTTGATTGTGGCCTCTTCATGGTTACCTGTGAAAAAAATTACTCGGCTTGACCCAACTATGGCACTCCGAGGAAGGGCAATTAAATGATATTTTTTTTATTTCGCGGCATTTTTCGTGATAAATCCCGATTCCTTTTTCCATTTTCTGTTGTAAGTATTGGCGTGGCGTTGGTTGTTGCGTTGGTTGGATTTATGGATGGAGTTTTCATGGGAATGATAGATATGACCGCAAAGCTTAATGCTGGTCATTTGAGGCTAGTTAATAAACCTTTTTATGATGAAGAACACCTTTATCCGCTGGATCGTGCTTTAGCTGCACAGAAAGAAACCAAAAGGTGGCTTAAAAAAAATTCAACTCCTGATATTGAATGGACACCTAGAATTCGCTGGGGGGCTCTTATTGATGTGCCGGATGCAAATGGGGATACTAGGTCACAAACACCGGCAGTGGGAATGGCACTGGATCTAAAATCTCCAAATTCTTCAGAAATCCGCCGTCTCCAGTTAGCAGAGTCTCTCGTTAAAGGGCAGTTGCCTCAAGGTTCAAATGAAATGTTAATGGGAAATTCATTGGCTAAGGATTTGGATGTAACTTTAGGCCAATCAGTTACCATAATCGGACAATCTTTTGATGGTGGACTGGTTGCTGATAATTATCTTGTTGTAGGACTTATAAGGTTTGGGGTTACTGCCATGGATAAAAAAATGGTCCTGATTGATCTAGCCGACGCTCAAAGTACATTCTATATGGATGATATGGTTACTGACTGGCTGGGTTACCTCCCATCTAGCTTAAGTTTTGATCATTATGTGAAAGCGAAGAAAAATATTAATTCTAATTTAAACACTTGGCGGGAAAACCCTCCTAAAGATTGGGCAAAAGATGATCAACCCATTGTCCTTAGCATACTAGACCAGCAAAATATGGGATCAATGGTCAAAACATTTACAGTAATAAAGAGTTTTGTGGTTGGTATTTTTACTTTTTTAATGGTTCTTGTTCTTTGGAACGCAGGTGTTCTTAGCGGGATTCATCGCTATGGAGAAATGGGATTAAGACTCGCATTCGGGGAGTCTCATTGGAAGTTGATATTAACCCTTGGTATTGAAGGCTTATTGATTGGAATTCTTGGATCTATTGTTGGTTGTGTTTTGGGCGGAACATTTGCTTGGTATCTCCAGGAAGTCGGTTTAAATATGGGTGATGCATTTGCTAAATCTGGGCTGATGATTAATGATGTAGTAAGAGCTCGACTTACCTTGGATGGGTTTATTCAAGGTATCGTTCCAGGTATTTTGCTAGTGTTGCGGGAACCCTGGTGGCAAGTTTAACTATTTTTAAACGATCAGAAGCCAATTTATTTCGTGAACTAGAAGCAGGTTAAAAAATGGATAAAACATATAAAGTATTTTTTCTTAGTTTCTTCCTTTGTAGTCTCGCATCAAGCCCTTTACTAAAATCAGCCGAGGCTATTGATGCTCAAAAACTACTTGAACAAGTTGATGATAATATTTGGTCGAACACGAAGTTTATTAGTGGTCGCCTTATAATAGATAATGGACGTAAAATACGAACTCTTACTCAAGACTCATGGATGGAAGGAATTGATCGTTCTTATACTCGCTACAAATCACCTGCACGAGAAAAGGGAACGAAAATGCTCAAGGTTAAAGGAAAACTCTGGATGTACACTCCTCGAACAGATCGTAAAATCCTCATAGCAGGGCACCTACTTAGACAATCATTGATGGGAAGTGATCTGTCTTACGAAGACATGATGGAAGATCACAAGTTGAGCAAATCATATTCCGCAACTTTTGATAGTTTCACAAATATAGATAAAGTGAAATGTGCCATATTAAATTTAACTGCTAGAGATAAAAAAACAACTTATCAAACCAGAAAGGTCTGGGTAAATCCAGAAGACAAAACGGTATTGAAAGAAGAACGTTTTGCTAAAAGCGGAAAGTTACTTAAAAGAATACTCTTTGAAGATCATGAAATCATTAGTGACCGAAAATTCCCTAGAACAATGGTCTTTAAAGACCTCTTGAAAGAAAATACTAAAACAACTTACAAGTTTGATGTTATCGATTTTGATGTAGAGATTCCTGCCCGTTATTTTTCACAAAGTTCCTTAAAACGTTGACCACGTAATAATAGGAGTTTTATCGTATTGACATCGATTCTAGAATCATACTCAACAAGAGTAGCCTGCTTACTATTGCTTTTCATCTTACTCACTAGTTGTGCGGGAACCAAACCAGATTCAATCGGCCAGTTCTCCGAGTGTCCAGAAAAACCTAACTGCATTTTTTCGAAAAGTTCTACCGCCTTGCATATGATTGCTCCTCTGATTTATCAGAATTCTTTTCTGGAGGCGAAAGAAAAATTACTTAAAGTTATCAAATCGATGCCCCGAGCAGAAATAGCAACTGATAAAGAAAATTTTCTACATGTTGAGTTCACCTCAAAGATTTTTCGATTCGTGGATGATGTCGAATTTTATTTTAATGAGCCTGGGATCATCCACTTTCGATCCGCTTCTCGGATAGGACACTCTGACATGGGAGTGAACCGACATAGGATTGAAGAAATTCGTCACCTTTTCACGAAGGGTTTTTTAAAAGAGTAAATTTTATTTGTTTGTTAAATAATTCCATCTATCATTCTCTCATTATAAATAGAACTATAAGTATGATGAAACTCTTTCGCAACTCTCTTAAATGAAAAAAACCTCGCAAATAATTTTCTGGATATGTATGCTTTTAGCCGTGGCTTTAGTTGGGTATCAGTCTATGTTTAACTTGCGTTAAAGGGAACCTATATCAAAAAATATCCTTTTTTTAAGAAAATAATTTTAGTAATTATTTTTATTGTTCTTTTTCTTGCAATTAAGAACGATTTTGCCCCACTATACTTAGGAATTTTGGGCATATCCATCGTGAGTTGGGTTACCACACCTAACGAAACTCGATAGACTTAAAAGTAAAAAATCAACCCATGTCTCAACTAGAAATCAATTTAAAATTTATCGAAAACTTATCACGCAAACTCTTATTTTTTTTTAGCTATGCTAGCACCGCAATAACTGGAATAGCCTTTCTTATCTTTATTATCAAAGAGATAATTAAATGACCATACAATTAATCAAAAACATAATATGGAATTTTTTCGGTGTTTTTATTTATCTTTGTGTGGGAATAGGAGCCGTGTTTCACACAGTTCTTGGTCATTAATATACCAACCTTTCTTTTGATCAACTAAAAATATGAAGTGAAATATTTATGGTTAGAATTTATGTTTGGGTGTTTCTACTGCTAGCAATTGCTTTTATAAAATATGAGTGGTTTAAACAATTTTTCATAGAACTCCCTATGTCAGCACATTGAACTAAATTAAATTTTGACCGAGGAAAAGTTAATGCAAAAGATAGCCCTGATAACATCCGGCATTGTATTTGGTTTACTTGCATTATCACATGCTATTAGATGGTTATCCCCTGTTGAAATATTAGTCAATGGACAAATCCTCCCTTTTATTACTTCGCTGTCTTCCGGTATTATTCTAGCTTTATTGTCAATATGGATGTTTCTAGCAGCACGTAAAACAAAATTGCCTAAAAATGAAAATAAAGAAGAAAACTAATTTGATGCTTATCCATTTATTTTCTGACAACTAAAAGATGCCATCAGGTCAAAAAAACGACTGTCATTTTACGGGGAACCACCCCCCTCATTTTCCATTCGAAGAACCTCCATTTCGTTTATCTATGGGGTTACTCAAAGTATCCATTGATGAATGGTTTGAAATATTTGATCTAGAGGAACGAGCCTTTCAAATGAAAGAAAAAAGAAGGCTTCTTGCTACTTACCATAATAATATCTTTATGGCTGACCCTTCCTCCTTGGCAGCATCAACAGAAGTTCTTAATTTGATGCTCCAACATTTACCCTCTATTCGACCTGATTTATATTCACGAAATCTAGATACTATAAGACTTAAATCCCATTCACAATTTGAAGAGGAGGTCTGGTCGGCTGATCTAAAAAACAATAGAACACATCCTCTAGACCTAGCAGCTAGGCTGGTTCAAGAAGATCTAATCATAATGCTTCCACCTGACCCTAAGAATAATCAAACTTCGAGAGGGTGGTGGCTAGCAGCAGGAAGTGTTGCATTTCCATCTCGGTGGAGTTTAAGAGAAAAGTTTGGCCAGCCTATGGATATTATTCATGCTCCTGTCCCGTTTTATAAAGAACAAGTTCAGACTAGCGTTGACAATTTTTTTAACGTGATGCCCTGTGGTGAAATATATTCTAGGCGGAACTGGTCGTTATACGACAACTCATCTTTACGGCATGATGGCGCAGGACATTCGGGAGAAATAACCCAACATTCCATTACTTCTAGTAACGCAGGAGAACGTCTATGGCTTAGGGTAGAACGCCAAACTCTAAGGAAGTTAAAAAAAACAGGTGCTATATTTTTTACAATACGTATCCATTTACGTCAGTTAAAACATGTCGTTCATTTTGATGGGATTGCGCGCCGGTTATCCAAAGCACTTTTGGCTCTGCCGCCAGAAATGCAAGCCTACAAACAAACCGATGTGTTTGCCGACTCTGCCCAAGCCTATCTTAATAAGTTCTAAATTCCAAATAATGCTATGCCCCACGAAGCGGCAGCATAAATAACGCATAAGACACATGCANAAAATCTGTTTTTATAAATTCCTGAAATTTTATCCATAATGTTTACTCTAACACAACTTGTGACCCAATAAAATTTTTCGGTTAATTCGAATAGACTTTTAGGCCTCATTCAATTGTCTTATTGACTGGGAATACTTTTCAAAAAAATCAGGGAAAGTGTCGGGGTGTAAACAATATGATAGTATTTCTAATGAATCCATAATTCGNGGACCCGGTCTATTAAAANAAGCATTACCATCTACTATGAAAATNTTTTTATTCTGACACGCCTTCCAACTCTCAAAAGGAACATTTCTTTTTAGTGTTTCCAATTCTTGTAAGGCCTGTTCCAGTTTAAATCCGCAAGGTTTGACTATCACCACATCTGGATTAATAGAGGAGAGGTTTTCGCGGGTAACAGTGAGAGCTTTTTCCCCAGGAGNTGCTAATAGATATCTTCCTCCCGCAATTTCAATCATTTCAGGAANCCAAAGACCNCCAATCATTACAGGACCATACCATTCAATTGTTAATACAGATCGTTTGGTTAAATTGCTTGCCNATATTTTTTTAGAAATATAGTCAATACGTTGGTCCACATCTGCTTTAAANTCTTCATAAGCAGGAATCACTTCAAGCTCTTTGGCTACTATCCGTATATCTTCCCATATATCCTGTAAATTTTTAGGTCGCAGGGAAATTATTTTTGTGCTCGGGTTCAATACCCTATTACAAGCATCCGTCACCTGTCCAAAGGAAANCGCGCACACATCACATAAATCTTGAGTAATTAGATAATCAGGCTTTAATGATTTTAATAACTCGAGATCTAAATCATAAACAGAAAGCGAATTTTTTAATAATGACTCCACCGATTGATGAATGTCCTCGCTATTCGCATGTTTACCAATACTGGAGGAAGTCAGGCTAGGAAGACCCTTGACTGAGACGGGATAGTCACATTCATGAGAAATACCTACTAAATTTTTTTCTAGGCCTAAAACACAAACGATCTCTGTCGCCGAGGGTAGTAGGGTTGCAATTGTTTTAGAATGGCATTTAGTTGGAAGTGGTGTTGTCATAAGTTCCTTTATTTTTTTACTTTTTGATAAATCTAAATGCGCGAAAATCGCCTTTTATACACGTGTATAGTCTTCGGATAAACCTCATTCCTTTTACAAAGTTATTTATAAAAATTTTTACGTAACCTCGCACACTATTCGAATAGAATATTTTTTAAAACTGAATGACTATCAACTTGCGCTCACATTAAAAGTCGCCGGGGGAAGCAAGCCTTCGGTCTCTATTATCCTTTAAATTTAAACAGGGTTTAGTGGAGACCGGTCTTTATAGGCTTCCTTTGGAAATGGAATTTCGTGATTACGGGGTTTAATTAATTTTTTGCGCCCACCCATCAATTTCATGTGCGGGTTCAAATAATCCATAAGCTGCTAAAATTACTCCCCTTAAGGCCATCCCTCCTCCTCTTAGAATTTAAATATAATTCTTAAAGGGTATAAATCTTCAAATCATTATTAATAGTTAATTGACAAGCCAATCGTAAATTTGGATCCTCCAATAATTTATTTTTCAATTTCTTCTTCTCGACTTCATTCAGGGACTCAAGTTCATCAGATTCAATTCTGACTAAACACGTTCCACACATCCCTTTGCCTCTGCAATTAAATAATTTTTTAAAAAT
>JGI26380J51729_10000407_pt1 | contig 22438 bp, 11 predicted proteins | sample SaaInlV_165m_DNA_FD_51729 | JGI IMG/M metagenome (IMG submission 51729) | reverse complement strand
GCCAAACAAGCCGACAGTCCCGATCCACACCACCCATGCAAGAAAGTGCATGAGAATCGCCATACCCAGCCGACCCTGAAGCAATTGCCCGAGCCCTGGAATAAAGAAACTGCACAGCGCCGACAGTACATTTCCGCCCGATCCCTGTCCTGACATGGTCCTCCTTCATCGCGGATAGATCGCCTGATGAAATTCTCACCCCTGTAGCCACGGAAGTCGTGCTCCATGTAACTGGTAACTTCTCTGATGCTGTCGGAGGATTCCTGCGGGGTGATCCCCGGTCTCCTGCACCCTATCTTTGGCTCATTCTCCGTCAGGCTCGGGAACTGGACCCTCACCTGCTGCATTTTATAGCAGTACAGGAGTATAGGCAAAATAATCTCCAATGGCTCTTCGAACGAGACATTGACCGCTGGAGAGGGGCGGGTGGCCGCTGTTTTTTATGTGAGGGAGTTCAGCTTCTTGCTGCGGCGCCCGCCTTGGCGATTCTTTGCCAGGCGGCTTCGACGTGTATCTTTCGGGTCTGTGTGCCGCCGATGCAGACTCGGAGGATGCGTTTTCCCTGGACGGTGGTGACGGTCACCGACATCTGGCCATCCTCATTGAGCTGCTGCGCCACCTTGTCGGTGACTTCATTGCCATCGATGTGTGCCATGCAGATCAGGTTGACGGTGCGCTTGTGAGTGAGTTGCCAGCTGGGATCGGACTCGACCTGTTGCTCGAACCATTCGGCCCACTGCAGATGCTCGGCGATCAGAGCCCTCAGACCATCGACCCCGTAGTTGCGGATGACAAACCACAGCTTGAGGGCACGGAAGCGCCGACCCAGCGGGATGTGCCAGTCGCGGTAGTCGATCACCTGGCCCGATTCGCTCGCCTCGTTGCGCAGGTATTCGGGCAGGACGCTGAGCGCCTTGATCAACGCCTTGCGATCACGCACCCAGAAGGCATCGCAATCGAAGCCGACAAACATCCACTTGTGCGGGTTGAAGCAGTAGGAATCGGCATCCTCGAGACCTTGCTGCATCCAGCGCATCTCGGGTACCAGTGCTGCTGTGCCGGAGTGAGCCGCATCGACATGGAGCCAGACGCTGTGCTTCTGGCACACCCGGGCGATGGCGGCGACCGGATCGACCGCGGTGGTGGCGGTGGTGCCGATGGTGGCGATCACCATCGTCGGGATACAGCCGGCGTCCCTGTCGGCTTCGATGGCCCGGTCGAGGGCGACGGGGTCGATGCCAAGGTTTTCATCGAGGTCGACATGGCGAAAATTCTCGCTGCCGAGACCGGCGATGCGTACCGCCTTCTCGACCGACGAGTGCGCTTCGGATGATGCATAGACTGTCATCTTGCCCTGCACTCCATCGCGAGTGATGGCAAAATCGCTGACCTGTTCGCGGGCGGCGATCAGCGCGCACAGCGTGGCACTGGAGGCGGTGTCCTGGATCACACCGCCGCCGTCGCCGGTCGACAGAAAACTGTCGGGGAGTCCCAGCATCTCGACGAGCCAGTCCATCATGCGGGTTTCCACCTCGGTACAGGCGGGGCTGGTCTGCCACAGCATCCCCTGTACCGCCAGACCCGATGAGATAATGTCTGCCACCATCGATGGTCCTGAAGTATTGGAGTTGAAGAAGGCGAACCAGGAGGGGTGCTGCCAGTGGGTGATGCCGGGCAGCACCACCTGGTCGAGATCTGCCATCACATCGTCGAACGATTCGCCGGTCGATGGCGGATGCAGCGGCAGCGATGCGGCGACATCGCCTGGTTCCACCTTCGACTGCACCGGCCGCTCCTCGATGCTGGCGAGGTAGTCGACCACCCAGTCGATCGCCTGGTGGCCGCGCCGGCGCATCTCTTCTCGATCCCAGTGCAGTTGATCCGCCTGATCTGTCACCGCTCACCTCGCTTCTTCTTCATGAACGGCGACTGCTCGATCCACCATCGATCGGAAGAACCGACCGGCAAGATGGACCTGTGAGCGGTGAGGATCGCCCAATGAGAGGATCGTGGCAACTAGCTGGCTGTAGGAGGGACTGACAACCGGGCCATCCTCCGCTAGCATGGTGCATCGCATACCAGAGAGGAAAACCCAAATGACCACCGACCGCAGTACTTTCCCTGATCCGATGGAGATCCACTCACACCTCGATCAACAGGTGCGGGGACAGGATCACGCCAAGCGTTACCTGTCGGTGGCGATCTACAACCACTTCATCTCCCATCATCTCGAAGCAAATTTCCGCAACAGCCCTCAGCACCTGTTGCTGCTCGGCCCCGAAGGTGTGGGTAAGACGTTCCTGGTGCAGAAAGTTGCTGAATGGCTCGGGGTCCCATGGATCCACGCAGATGCATCGTCACTGGTCCAATCAGCCATCGCCGGAGAAGCGTTACAGAGAATCACTGGAGCCCTGATCCAGCGCGCCGGTGGTGACTTCGCACAGGCGCAGAAGGGTATCGTGCTGATCGATCAACTCGATCAATGTCGTCGCACCATGGCGGGCCCCGGCGACCCTGGCATGGCGGTTCAGGATGCCATCCTGGCGCTGATGGACGGGATCGTCATGCGGCACCCCCAGGCACCCGGGCAATCGCTCGACACCGCTGGCTTGCTCTTCATCTGTTGCGGCTCCTTTCCCGAACTGCGGGAAGTGATCGTCGATCGCATCGGGGATGATGAACGGATCGGCTTTCAGAGCGAAGATGAAGACGATCCAGATGACGATACACCGCAGATCATCCTCAACGACCTGATCGCTCGCCAGGATCTGGTGTCGCTCGGTCTCGGCGAGGAACTCGCCGCCAGATTCGGTCATATTTCGCTGCTCGACTCACTGACCGAGAAAGACTTCGTCTACATTCTCGATCAGATGGAAACCAGCATCATCGGTGAGAAGAAGAAGTTCTGGGCGGCTCATGGCATCGAACTGAGCTTCAACGAGGAAGCGATGCAATCCATCGCTTCACTGGCGATGGCTTCAGAAGAAGGGGCTCGAGGACTCCACGGTATCGTCGAACGGGTACTAGATCCGATCGATCATCGGCCAGTCGAGCTGGCCCGTGCCGGTATCCGATCGATCGAGATCGACCGCAGCTGTGTCGAGGATGGAACCGAACCCCCGATGAAAAGCGGTAAAGGTGACGATCTGGTCGACCAGATGCTGGCCGAGGTGTGGTCGAAGTTGCAACCTCAAAGCAGCGAAAGTGCAGTGCTTCCGATCGCCATCGATGCGGCGATCCTCTCGATACCTGTGGCAGGCCTGACGGAGGCGATCCGGCAGCTGGAGATGGCGCTGGGCCGACTCGGCCTGACCACCGAACAGGATCGAACCTGGCGCAGTTTGATCAAGAAGTATCCGGGTGAAGGCCAACGGGTGATCTTGCAGTTGCTGGCGACCATCCAGCAGGCCGGCTCGAGCCTGCCGGCCCTCTGTGGTCAACTGGAAAAGAACAACGGAGACCTGGTCGAGACGATCGGTTCAATACTGAACTCGAAACGCTGATCTCGACCAGGTCTCCGCAAATAGCTTCTAGTTGTTGCAGTCCAGTGCATCCGATGTCGGGTCAGATCCTGGTGCCGGGAATGGCGGAGGTGGCGCTGAGCCACCAGCAAACAGGAAATCGAGAGCCGAAATCGCATCGGCGATGTTGTTGGACCCGTCATCGTTGGTATCGATCGCATCGAGGCAATCTGCCGGACCTCCACTGAACAGATAAGCCAGGATGAACACGGCATCTGCAACGTCGACCGTCAGGTCGCCATTTCCATCGCCTCTCAGGAAGAAGCTCGCACCGACCGTGATCAATCCCCCCTCGAGGAGCGGGGGTACAGCAATGCCGCCTGGAGTACTGAGCAGATTCTCTGTCGGAGGAATTCCAACACCATTGATCGGAGTCACCTGAAGAGTTGCACCTGTCGGCACCGTCGGTTGCACGATGTAACTGGCGGTGCAGAGGATGGTCTGGTTGGAGGGTAGAATCGTCGCCGAACCGTTGAAGGCGATCACCACTCCCAGAGTCCACCAGCCACCACCGGGCCCTGTATCGTTGTTGAGAGTCGCCTGGAAGAAATCGGCGCCGACCGCGACCGATCCTGCCTCACCCACTGAAGAGATCAGCAACTCATCGACATCGAAGTCGATCGCAAGCGAGTAACCGGAGATGATGGTGTCGTGATCTGCACTGACGGTGACATCTGTCACTCCACCGGGAGCACCCGCTCCACTGTCGTGAATGATGTACTCCTCTGTATAGAGGAAACCAGGGTCGAGCAAATCACTTCCAGAGAGTTGGCTGGCGATCACCGAGATCGGTCCCGGTGACGAACCTGGCGGTGTGTACCCTACCAGTTCGGTGGGGCTGATATAGACGAGGTCATCTACCACCGATCCTCCGATGAGGATCAGTATATCCTGGCTGAAGAACTGGCCAGAGATGGTGATGTAGGTGCCACCGGTTGTCGGACCGCTCGGAGGATTGATGGAACCGATACTGGGCGGTTCCTGCTGTGGCGGTGGTCCCTCGGTGATGGAGACGTTGTCGACATACCAATCGTCGTTGGTCTCGCTGGTATCGGTGAAGAAGCGTAATCGGAAACCGTTGTGCCTGGCATTGGCCGGAAGAGTGTAGGTGTGAACCGTGAATCCAGCAGGATTGGTACCATCGGAAACGATTCGGTCGAGTTCAATCCAGTCGAGCCCGACGTTGAGGTATTCCACCACCAACTCCTCGCCATTCTCGACACCAGAATGATTGGTGTAGAACTGCAGAGTAGGAATGGTTCCGCCCAGCAAGATGACATTGCTTCGTAACTCGTCGTACTGGTATGTGCCGGTTCCTGATCGATCCAGGTTGAGCGAAAAGGGAGAACTCGGTTCACCACTGCCTGTGGTGGTCGAGAGTCCACCCTCGTTATAGGTCCAGTTCAAAGAATTCACCGAACTACCGGTGAACTCATCGATAAAGGGAAGCGACAGTGCTGGTGCCTGACTGGAGAGGCAGCCCCGGGAGTTTCTGTGATTGACGATCTGCCCGATCGGTCCGGTGGTAAAGGTCAACGGATTGAGACCGGAACAACCACCCAGGCCTGAGCACATGATCCGGCAGGGGTTGGAACCGTCGCAGTGCTGCGCTGACCAGTTGTGTCCCAGTTCATGAGCAGTGAGTGCCACTCGACGGTTGTAATTACTGGTGAAGCGCGACTGCGAGAGACCGTAGCCGTTGCCGGTGCAGATCACCGACAGACTGGCGATACCGATGGTACCTCCGTCGATGTTGACTCCGGTGAACAGATGGGCAACGTCTCGCTGAATCTGAGCCTCCGGTGAACTACTCCAGACATTGCCAAATGTATTCAGCAGTGTTCCTGGTGCAGTGATGGTGCCGTAAGGGTCTGCACTGCTGGTACGAATCACGATCACCGTGATCTCATAACTGATGACGATGCTGGCGTCCTCATACACCGACTCCACGCCATTCATGACATTTTCGATGTCTCCCACCGTGGTGGATACATTTGAATTGTTGAGCTGGAAGTACTCGAAATCGGAATCGATGCCGATCTCGCTCAGGTAGTAGGTGGTGCCGAAGGACTGCGTTGTGCCTCCGGTTCCGCTTCCTGGGGGACCTGCACCATCCGGAGTGCCGCATTCCCTGACCAGATCGAGTTCATCGCGACCATCGACAATTCCATGCCAGGATCCAGTTCCCGGGAATCCCAGGTCCACCGTGGATGAGATCGACCACACCTGACCGTCTGCAATAATCAGAGCGGTCAATCGTCCCGACTGATAACTGGCCCGGACTTTTGATCCGGGGATCTCCAGTACTTCACCTTTGCGAGTCCGCACCAGGGGTGCCGGAACCTCGACCAGCTGAGTTCCATCATCCACCATCACCTTGAAGCGATCGCTTCTCAGGCTGTGCGGATACAGGCTCAATGTTGCTGGCCCAAATCGTGGAAGATCCACCTCCACCACCAGCTCGCCATCCCCGAACTCGGTGAACTCGAGTTCGAGAAGTGCCGCTCGAGCCGCATCCATCGATGCTGCCACTTGTGCTACATCGGGGGTGGCAACACCACCCACCGTCTGCGCTGCCACGGGTGCGACAGCGATCAACACACACAAGGCTATCGCTGGCATCTGTAGAAGATTACCGATGCTCAATGCTTGTCTCATCATCTGACTGGACCCTTCCCGGATCACGCATCATCCCTGTGGCTTCACCGATAATTCCATGGCGTCACCAACTGCGTCCCCAAGTGCCTGGCGGGCACCTCAATGGAGAACCCCCGATTCCAGCAGATGTTTCATCTGAAGAAGGAATTCGGATTGCCCCTCTGGAATCCAACTCAGGACTCCGGCTAGTGGATCATTTCTGCAGATAAATACACAAAAATGGCCCACCAGCGATGCTAACGATGGCCACAGGAGGGGGCAAGCACCCAGAGAAGCCAATCCTCGCTCTAGTGACCTGGATTGACAGTAATGGTCGATCTCAATCGATCACGGCCCTCAAACCGTGTGGTCGAGAGTCGCATCTTCAAGAACTTTGGAGAGGACCTCGATGGTGTAGGGTTTGGGTAATATCCCGACAACATTCTCCGACTCGACGATCTGCTTCGAGTTGAGGTCGTTTCCACTGGTCATCACGACCCGGATTTCAGGATTCAGTTGAATCAACTTTTCAAGACACTCGTCCCCGGCCATCCTGGGCATTCTCTGATCGAGTAATACAAGGTCGATCGCTTCGCCCTTTTCCTCGTACATCTCCAACGCCATCAATCCGTCACAAGCAGTCAACACATCGAAACCGATCGTGTTCAGAAGAATCTTGCAAGTTTCCATGACAACCTCATCGTCATCGACCAACAAGATCCGACCAGCGCCCTTGAACAATGGCTTCAATGTCTCGTCTTCAGGTTTCTCAAGTTCATCCGCCAGTGGCCATTCCGTGATAAAGGTAGCGCCCTGAGCTCTGTCATTTCCGATCCTGATCGATCCGCCATGTTCTTTCATGGCATTGTGAACGACCCACAATCCCAACCCCGCTCCCTCGACCTTCGAGTCCTTGGTCGTGAAGTACGGTTCAAAGATCTTTAACTTGAGCCCTGAATCAATCCCTGGTCCTTCATCTTCAATACTCACTTCGATCATATCGCTGTTGCCTCGAGATCGATTCTTCTTCAAACGAGACCGAATGGTAATGGTTCCAGGCTGATCCAATTCCGCCATCGCTTGTGACGCATTGATGATCAGGTTCATGAGAACCTGATGTGCCACACCCGAATCTCCCAGTATAGAATCACTGCCGGCTTGAAGGTCTTGCTGGATGGTAATCTTCGGGTCGATCACAACTCCCATCAGATTTACCACCTCTTTGACTTTATCGTGAAGGTTGAAAACCGCCTTGATCTGGGACGGCTTGGATCTATCCCTGATCTTCTTGCTCAGTCCAGAACCCCTATCCGCAGCTCCACGGATACCCTCCAAAGACTTTCTCGTCTGCCCATCAAGACCTTTTCCCCGAAGGAGCAACGATGCATGGCCAGTGATGGCGGTCAACAGGTTGTTGTAATCGTGACAGATTCCTTCGGTGATGTTATTCAGAGCATCATTCTTGTCTTGTTGCGTCGATCTGTCTTCGAGGATCTTACGTATCTCCTCTTCGTCTTTTCGATGAAGAGCAGCGGCAATAATGTTGACGATCGGCATGAGAATACGGGTGGTCCTCTTGCGATGGTAATTATTCACCGACCGGCTCAGATCTGTTTTTAAAGCCACCACAGCGAATCCGATGAACTCCTGCCGGAACCACAATGGGATTGCAAAGAACTCGAACCCTTCCAAGTCATGGAACAAACGCGTCAGCTTTGGTCCATTTCGACGTGTGGAATCAAGAGTGGAATTCCCCGACTTGAACCACTGAACAATATTCACCACGTCCCTACGTCGTGGTGTCTCATTGATCTTCAATTCGTAGTTTTGAAATCCCTCCTGGAAGGCGCACTCAAATCCGTTTTCAAACTCCTTGTAGACTGAAATCCCGGCCAGGTAATCGTTTGCTTCCTGTCGACTTCCTCCACCAAGTTCATGGATCACTTCTCGAATTGCTTCCTGAATCCTCGCGTTCAAATCTTTCGAACTGGTGGTAATGAGATCAGGCAGTGTCTTCGAAATAAGATCGTGTTGATCGAGACTGTGAATCTCAGTGAGAATCAATTCTTCATCACCCGCCAGTTCTTCGACCTTGACATACCTGGCATTGACTACTCCCATGAAGCTGCTTTTATTTTTCTTGATAAACCGGGTCTCAAACTTGGCCTTCCCTGCCTTGAGGAACGCCTCGAAGTTCATCTTCCTCTCCTCTGTCATCTCTACTCCACCGGGATGCAATTTGCCGATTCTCATCGTTTCCAGCGTTTGCCTCGTGTAGCCGAACATTATTGCGGCCTTCGAATTGACTCTTTTGATGTGGCCCGCGCTATCGTGAATCAGAAATGCTGCCGATGGGCTGTGGAAGAAGTCATCATTTCCTGGGAATGGACTGATATCTTTTGTGTCAGTCTTGTTGCCTCTCAGGTTGATCTCGATCCTGGAAATCTCCGATTCCAGATCAATTTCAAGACGATTTCTGGCACGATTTCTTCGAGCACAGTTACAGCGCCTCGCAATTTCTTCTGCCGGAGTATCGAAGGCCAGACAGTCCGTGGCCCCCATCCTTAGCCAGTGCATTGCTCTGGTCTCGGAATCTTCCATCTTCTTGTTCCGCTCTTCAGCGAGTAGAACCACGATTCCCATTCCCAGTTTTGTCGCGATGTTATCCAGGTAGTGCTTGTTTCCTTGTTGACTGGGTTCTTCTTGGTTCAGCTCTTCGAGTAGATCCTCATCGATCAGTAGCATCCCCCCGCCTTCATTCCAGATTCGAGTGTAGACACTCGCTCTCTCAACAAATGGAACTAACTGCTGATGCGGTTGCATCCGATGTTCTAGATCCTTGACAAGATCTTGTCTCTTGGAATGCACGTAGTACACGGGTGACTGACGAGGCTCACACTGCTTTCGCAGGCCATATTTGACGCGGCTGATGATCTTTTTTTCAACCTCGGCCATCAAAATCATCTGATCTGCATCGATATCGATGCAAAACTGATCAAAATCGGCTCCGAGAATCCTGGTGGCAACCACGATCGTCAGAAGTTTCTTGCCGCCGTGATCTTCTCCGATACGCACCTTCATCCAGCGGTTCAATCCAGAAGCATGAATTTCCGGGAATCGGAGATGCGAAATCAGGATTTCAGGTGGATCGCCGGTGGTTCGGGCAACATCGAGATGGTGTTTGATGTCACCTATTTTTTTCGCTATCTCGACCGCAGCACCCGCTCTTTCGAGCTGATCGCGGAGCTGCTCCAGTTCCTGACCATCTTCCTCGGGATGCCAAGCAAGTAATACCCGTTTCCCCTTCAGAGAATCCGGGTCTATCTCCCTCGTTGTCATTGTTGCCTTCTCCCTCGACACCCCTTACGAGACTCCCTGCGCACTGGACCCTTTCACTGGGTTACTGGATCCATGCGATGAGTGACTCTTATCGTCTTATGGAAGAACGCAAATGGGGCGTCGTCAGTTCCACAGGGGCGATTGGATCCAGTTCGCACTCTGGTCTGTCATCTCCATATACCACTCTGGAGTCACGTATCCTCAGAATGGCGTCGAAATGGTCCACAGTTGCGGGCTTCCAGATACGGCGATTCACCCTGCAGATATGTTGTGTTTTGAGGCATAGAGGCTGCACGGATGTAGATGAAACGGAACCCGTTTCATCTACATCCGGATGAGATCTAGCTCTTGCCACAGTGCCTGCGGCTCCTCAGCGAGTCGCTCGGCTCTCAGGAACTTCTCAATCCAGTCAGAAGTTGATCCACTACCACCTTGGCATCTCCAAACAACATCCGAGTGTTGTCCTTGAAGAAGAGTGGATTCTGAACTCCAGCATAGCCGGTGCCCATGCTGCGTTTCATCACCACAACCATTTCTGATTTCCATACTTCCAGTACCGGCATGCCGGCGATGGGGCTGTTTGGATCTTCCAGTGCATCCGGATTGACGATGTCGTTGGCTCCGATCACCAACACCAAGTCGGTCGCTGGAAAATCGTCGTTGATCTCGTCCATCTCCAGCACGAGGTTGTAATCGACATTCGCTTCAGCCAGCAGCACATTCATGTGCCCTGGCAAGCGTCCAGCCACCGGATGGATTCCGAATCGAACCGTCTTGCCCTTTTCCTTGAGGAAGTCGACCACTTGACTCAATGAATGCTGTGCTTGCGCAACCGCCATTCCGTAGCCAGGAATGATGATGATGTCGGTGGCATCTCGCATCGCTTCGACCGTCTCTTCGACATCACAGGAGGTCACTTCGCCCTGATCTTGGGAGGAAGTGCTCCCCCCACCTCCACCACCGTCGGTACCAAATCCACCGAGGATGACGCTGATGAAGGATCGATTCATCGCTCGACACATGATGTAACTGAGGATCGCTCCGGAAGAGCCAACCAGCGCACCGGTCACGATGAGTAGATCGTTTTTGAGCATGAATCCTGCTGCTGCTGCAGCCCACCCGGAATAACTGTTGAGCATCGAAACCACCACCGGCATATCCGCGCCACCGATGGCCGCCACCATGTGGAAGCCGATGACGCAGGCGATGAGAGTCATCCAGAGCAGTGGTTGCACTGCCGTGTGACCATCGGCAGTGACGAATTCAAAGGCCAGATAGATACATGCTCCGACCATCAGTAGGTTCAACAGGTGTCGTCCCGGCAAGGTCAGCGGTTTTCCTGAGACACTGCCACGCAACTTCAAGAAGGCCAGTATCGATCCGGTGAAGGTGATCGCGCCGATGAAGACATCGAGATAAATCTCGATGTTGTGAACCAGTTCACCCCCAACGGGTACAGAAATTCCAGAACCCATGTAGGTCGAGATTCCCACCAGCACTGCTGCCAACCCAACAAAGCTGTGCAGGATCGCCACCAATTCTGGCATCGATGTCATCCCGACTCGAGCGGCAAGGATCGCACCAATCAGGGCACCAAGGCCGATCACCATGGCAAACACTGATGAGGTGGAGGAATCGTTGAGCAACACTCCGCTAAAGTTCTCCCCCAGGCCTTCCGGAAACTGCACCTTTCCCAGAATCAGCATCGTCGTGGCGGCAACTGCCAGCGCCATTCCGATGATTCCATAGAGATTGCCACGTCGGGCAGTCTTCTGGGTAGAGAGTCCGCCAAGACTCAAGATGAAGAGAACAGCTGCCACGAGGTAGGAACTGATGATGGCTCCGTATGGAATCATGATGGCCCCCTTAACCCTGGAACATCTTCAGCATGCGCTGAGTGACCAGGAATCCCCCGGCGATGTTGATGGTAGCAAAAAACACGGCAATCACTCCCAGGATCGTCGCTGGAGAATCCAGCGGACCTCCCAACTGGAGCATTCCGCCAACGATGATGATTCCGCTGATGGCGTTAGTGACACTCATCAAGGGTGTATGAAGAGAAGCGCTGACATTCCAGATCACCTGGTAGCCGATGAAACATGACAACACGAACACCGTCACCTGGTGAAGAAATCCCGTATCACCGGACCAGCCCACTGCGATCAGCGCCAAGCCGATCAGCAACAGCACCAATGGTCCTCGATCCTTCTTCTCGATTGAAGCCGCTGCTGCAACGAGATTTCCTGGAACGGCCTCGGGCTGCTTGGTTTCCTCCGCAAGTTTCTTGACAGGAGCCGGCCACTTCATCTCACCGCCGTTGAGGACCAGTGTTCCCCGCACCACTTCGTCGGCCTCGTCGACCTTGTAATTCTCTGCACCACCCATGTCATCGAGTAGGTGACAGATGTTGTTGCCGTAGAGATTACTGGAGACCTTGGCCATTCGACTCGGCAGATCGGTGTATCCGATGATCTTCACCCCATGGCTCTCGACCACCTGGTCTGCCACTGCTCCGGCAGTGTTACCACCTCGCTCCGCAGCCAGGTCGACGATCACAGAGCCAGGTTTCATGTTCTTGACCGCTTGCTCGGTGATCAACAGGGGCGCAGGTCTGCCCGGGATCAATGCAGTGGTGATGATGATGTCGATATCCTGGGCCAGTTCCTCGAACAGGGCGTGCTCTGCATCGATGAAGGCCTGGCTCATCTGCTTGGCATAACCGCCGGATCCGGTTCCGTCCTCTTCGATCTTCACGGTCAGGAACTCGGCTCCCATCGATTGCACCTGCTCCTCGACTGCAGGACGCGTATCGAAGGCGCGAACGATGGCGCCAAGCCCTTTGGCGGCTCCGATCGCTGCAAGCCCCGCAACTCCCGCTCCCACCACCAGTACCTTGGCGGGAGGAACTTTTCCTGCAGCCGTCATCTGGCCAGTGAAAAAGCTGCCAAAGTGATGCGCCGCTTCGAGTACCGCACGGTATCCGGCGATGTTCGCCATCGAAGAGAGTGCATCCAGTTTCTGTGCCCGACTGATTCTCGGCACACAATCCATCGCCAGCACTGTGGCCTTGCGAGTTGCTAGTTTTTTGACCAGTTCTTCTTCTTGCCCGGGCCAGATGAAACTGATGAGGGTTCCGCCTTCACGCAGAAGGTCGGCCTCATCGACTCCAGTTTCTGGATTCTTCATCGGGGCGCGCACCTTGATGACGATGTCGGACTGCTCCCACAGAGCGGCAGCCCCATCGAGCACCTCGGCTCCCGCCTGGCGATACGTTTCATCGTCGAAACTGGCAGCGGCTCCCGCTCCACTCTCGACCAGCACCGAGAAGCCCATCTTTCCGAGCCTCTTGACGTTTGCGGGGGAGGCGGCCACACGGCACTCGCCGGGCCAGACTTCCTGCGGAACTCCGATCTTCATCGACCATCTTTCCTTGGTAGCAATTTCATGTACCCAGAGCCACTGCGGCTGTAGTGTCGCAGGCCATGATGCGAGTTCACGGCCACCGATTGAAGCGAATCTGACGATTTCGAGGCCTTCAGGACTCGATATCTCATGATGCTGATCAAGTGTATAATGGAGACCCTCGCCAATTTGTATCTTCCGTGAAGAGTTCCTCAGTTGAAGGGAAGGNNGGCCATGACCCGTCTCGATCAGAAGTCAATGATTCCGTATCCCGTCGCCTTCTTCTTGCTGGTCGTGGCGTTGCTGTTTGCCTCTTCCCCCGCAGCGGCTCAGCCGCCCCCGCTGTTTGAAGAATGTGGGATCTTCGAAGACGATCCCCTTGGAACCGGCTGCACCATTTTTTCTGCCTATGCAATCCCGGGCGTGGCCTTCATTGTTGACCTGGGTTCCACACCGGCTCCTCCGGATGGAACGGAAGCGTTATTGACCGGAATTCAGGTCACATGCGTCGGGATCTGTTTTCCAACCAATTGCATCCTGGATGCCACCTACGAACTCTCCTGTACTGGAACACCGCCTCCACCGGAATTCATCCGCGGCGATTGCAATAATGATGCTTCATTCAACATCGCTGATGCGATCTTTCATCTCTTCTGGCTCTTCGCATCGGGTCCACCACCCCCGTGCCAGAATGCCTGTGATTTCGACAGTGATCTTGGCATCGATATTGCTGATGGCGTGGCGATGCTGTCGACCTTGTTCAACAGTGGCGGACCGCCAGCTCCACCGTGGCCTTCCTGCGGAGTGGATCCCGTGGCTCCCATTGTCGTGGATTGCCTCAATCCCATCTGCCCTTGATGTAATACTCCGATGTATACTCCGTCTCCCGGAGAGGCGGAGTGGATGAACAACGATCGCGAGCCAAGGTTCGGTTTCCGGGATCGAAGAAACCAATCCCCCCACCAGAAAATTCTCGACGACACCGGCCCGTTCAGAAAGTGGATATCTGGCTGCTTCGGCGTCTTTCTGTTCCTGTTCTTCGTCGCCTGGTACGCGATACTCGGTTTCATCTTCGAGGAAGCCAACAATGGCAGGGATGCCGTCAACTGGCCCACAACTTCAGGGCAGGTTGTCGAAACGAAGGTCACCTCCAGCACATCCACATCGACCAGTGGCAGTGGTAGAAACAGAACCACATCCAGTACAACCAGCTATAGACCCTGGGTCCTCTATCGCTACAACGTCGACGGTCTGGAGCTGGAAAATCACACGGTCCAGACGATGACCACGTATGACACTCGTTCAGAGGCAACGCTGGTGACGGGTGAGTATCCAGTCGGCTCGACGGTAAACGTTTACTACAAGCCTGACGATCCGGCTACATCGGTGCTGGTACCGGGTATCTCGGATCAGACCCATATGATTCTGAACATATTCACCTACGTACCCGCCATCCTGTTCGTCATCCTCGTCATGATCTGGGCCATCAAGAAGGCGAAGAGCAGCCTGTAGTTACTCCGCTGTGCAATGCGCAGAGCGTTTGATCACGGTCCTATCCACCAGNGCTGGAATTTTGTCTTTCCCGATCGCCTGAACCCCCATCTGCCCGGATCCGACACGAGGTCCGCAGCATTCTCTGTTTTCAATGAAATTGGAGTATCACTACACCTACGGCACCCAGATTCCTGTGTCCGAAGGGGGACCCGTTCCGGATGGTCACATCGGGGAGTGATCCCCACTTCCCGTACTCACTGGAATCCACGCCGTACGCCGGCGTTCTCCGCCTCTGGAACCAAGGGACGCACTTTGAAGAACCTCTGCCGGAAATCACTGGTGCTGCTCTCCATCGTGTTCTTGAGCAACCCGCTGTCGCTGATACTGCTCGGTCTCCTCAACAGATTGTTCTTCCGACCGTTTCGCTCCTTCTTTGTCATCTACCCGGCCAGCCAGCGATACGTCGATCACTACGGATTCAAGTTCCTCCAGCCTCACCTGAAGAAAACNCCGGTGATCTGTGGCATCTACTTCCAGGGTNGAACTGCTGGACTGATCTTCGGAATCAGTGGCACCGAGTCCGACTTCAAGAAGCCGGGGTTCCTCGCGGAACTGAAGAGGAACACCGACCAGATCGCCCGCCGNCTCGGCATCTCCAGCGTCAAGTACTCCGGNATCCTGCCCAGTGCGATGCACAGAATAGGTGTGCTGGAGCCGCTCGAGTTGAAGAGGAGATCGAGTCGAGTCGCTCAGGTGGTGTTCCGCGCCGAGGTGGAGTTGCGACGGCAGCTCTCCTTCGAACCAGAGACCCCGGTGATCTTGCTGGGCGGACACGGCAGCGTCGGCACCCCACTGAAACAACTGCTGCTGGCAGAAAACCGCCGCGTCTACACGGTGGATTGCGATGACCCGATGCCGGAAAACCTACGAGGAACAAGGGTGATCCTCATCGACGTCGCCAGAAAAGGCGCACTCGAACAACGGATACCACAGATGTGGGAGGGGATCGTCATCCTCAACGAGACCTACCCCGCACCACGCAGGAGCACCCTTCAACAGCTGGAACAGATGGGAATCCCGGTGTTTCACATCGCCGGAGTGAAGGGGATCGCATTACCCCGCTTCCCGGGTGTGTACAGCGGCGGCATTCCCTGCTGCGGCATGAGCGACAGCGGCAACCACCAGCCCCTCATCCAGTACCTCAGCTCCGAGTCACTGAGGGAGCAACTGGCACAGCAACCTGCTGCCAGTTCATCCAACATCGCCGCATGACGGATATACCTGCTAAAACCTCCAAAGCAACAGACAGCAAAATTTCCACACCAGAGGAATATCATCAAATTGTCCTGGTGGATTCAATCGCTTTCTAATAGTTTATATTTCGAGTGTTGCTGTGAAATCAGGTCCCTAGATTATTAGTGATACTGGCATCATTATTGACTCTTGGATGTCTTTTTCATAAGAAAAATGACCACCGCCGGCCTGAGCCAATTCATACTCCTGTGACGGGCCCCTGGCTTAGTTACTGCCATGGCAATACATACGGCGGGAGGACTTGAGTGCCAGAATTTGAAGAAATAAAATCAGACGATACGACCGAGCCGGAAGAAGACGATCAAAAGATAGCAATCCGTTCCGAGGTCGTAAGCCACATCACCTTTGCCAGCCATCAGAACCATGTCGCCGTTATCACTGATTTGGCCGTCGTCAACCCAACATCAGAAGATCTATATGATCTTACCCTCCATCTTTTTACTGAACCCCAGGTGGTCGGTGAACGCACCTGGGCTTTTGACCAAGTCTCTGCGGAATCTACATATCCTGTTCGGAACCTGGCTGTGACCCTCAAAGGTGCTGTCCTGCAGAATTTGACTGAAAGGATGCGAGCAGAACTTGTTTTTGAACTGCGCAAGGGCGATACGATTATTGCGCAACAATCCCACGCGATCGAAGCACTTGCTTGGAATGAGTGGGGAGGACAGCGATACATGCCCGAATTGCTCGCGGCTTTCGTAACACCAAATGATCCTACCATTATGGACCTCATACGAAATGCTTCGATGATTCTTAAGAGCAATGGCAGGAAAAGCTCTATGGAGGGCTACCAAGAGGGAGATTCAAGACGCGTCTGGGAAATTGTCAGTGGGATATGGGCTGCCGTCACAAATGAAAACATAACTTATGCAAATCCTCCCCCTAGCTTTGAAAAGGTTGGCCAAAAGGTTCGCCTTCCATCGAAGATCAAAAAACACCGTCTGGCTACCTGCCTAGATACCGCACTACTTTTCGCCGCAGCTATTGAGCACGCAGGAATATCTCCAATCATCGTCCTTACACATGGACACGCTCTTTGTGGTTTCTGGCTCCGCCCACAACTCCACATTCAGGGTCTAATGACCGATGACCCAATGGAAATTCGTAAAGCGATCGATGCTAGAGACCTCGTTCTTTTCGAGCCGACTCAAGCCACAACCGGACACCCTATGCCCTTCACCAGCGCAGTCAATTCCGGACGGAATCAACTCAGTGAAGAAAAGGAAGATCAATTTGTCTACGCAATCGACATTGCGCGAGCTCGTGGCAGGCAGATTCAGCCTCTATCCACGTCAGGAAGCTCAGAAATCGACAGTTTGGAATCAACCGAAACATCTGAGAATACCCTCCCAGCACTTGATCAACCCCCAGAACTACCCGAGTTCGCATTAGAAATCGAAATCGACACAAGTGCTTTAACACCAGTGGAAAGGCTTGATCGCTGGAAACGAAGTTTGCTCGATCTCTCGAAACGTAATCGCCTTTTGAACCTTAGAAAAAGTTTGACAGCTATCCCAATCTTTTGCACTGATCTCGCAAAACTAGAAGACATGATCGCGGACGGTAAAAAGATCAAGATCATCACCCATCCTGAGAAACGTGCAGAGGGAATCGACACAGATCCGGACATCTTCCGAATGAAAACCGGGGACGAGTATTCCGAAAACTATGCAAGAGATGCTCTTAGCAGAAATGAAATCGTAGCCAATGTCCCGAAACATGATCTAACAAAAGGGATTGTGGCATTGTATCGAAAAGCAAAATCGGATCTTGAGGAAGGAGGATCGAACACACTCTTCCTTGCAATCGGATTTCTACGCTGGCAACCCATTAGTGGTCCCGCCCGAAAATACCGAGCACCATTGATCCTCTTGCCGGTCAAGCTCACCCGAAGCAGTGCTAGAACGACTCCAAAACTATCTGCTCACGACGACGAGCCCGTCATTAACCGAACTCTGATCCAGATGCTCTGTCAGGATTTTGATGTCGAGATCCCCGAGTTGTCCGAGGAACTCCCCACCGATCATAGCGGGATTGACGTTCCGAAAATTCTAGAAATAGTAAAACGCAAGGTCCGGGAGATCCCAGGATTCGAGGTGGTCAACGAGACGCTCCTGAGTACGTTTTCCTTTAAGAAATACTTGATGTGGAAGGACCTTGTTGATCGAACTGAAGATCTTAAATCTAGTTCCATCGTGCGCCATTTGATCGACACACCTCGGGATGCTTACAATGGAGGGGCGGATTTCATCGACCCCGATGAGATTGATGAGAAATTAGATCCCGCAGACCTGCTCGCGCCACTGAAAGCAGACAGTTGCCAGATTGTGGCGATCCATGCGTCGGGACAGGGTGGAGATTTTGTTCTCGAAGGCCCCCCGGGAACAGGGAAATCGGAAACCATCGCCAACATCATTGCACACAACCTCGGGCAAGGACGCCGCGTCCTTTTCATTTCAGAAAAGATGGCTGCGCTCGATGTCGTGTACAAAAGATTGAAAGATAGCGATCTCGGCGATTTCTGTCTGGAACTTCACTCTGCTAAGGCAAACAAAAAGGAAGTAATCCAGAAACTCGGCGCCGCTTGGACAGACCGGGAGCAGCGCACTCCAACAGAGTGGAATAAGCTCGCTAGTGAACTTAAAGACATACAAATAAAACTGAATGGTCTCGTGTCCGCAATCCATGAACCCGGACCTGCGGGGATCAGCCCCTACGAAGCTATAGGTCGATCGCTACGCTACCAAGACGTGCATCATCTCGAACTAGACTGGGAGAAAGACGAGCATGGACAAGGGCGTGCCCCAACCAGTGAAGTTCTTGCAGGTCTTGAAAAATTGGCTCGGCAACTCGCCCTTAAATATGACGAGCTCGAAAATGAAGATTTCACCGCCTTTGAGGGAATAGAAAACACTGAATGGTCCTATAGCTGGCAATCTCAATTCTCAACGGTGGCTAAAAGATTAAGTACAAATCTATCGACCCTCAGAAAGAACGCCTCCGATTTCAGTATGAGGATGGGATTCCAGAAGATTGGTAATAGTTTCGGGGAGTACCAGGCCCTAATTTCGCTAGCGGATCTGCTTCCAGAATGCGCTACAGCAAATTCCCAATTTGGCCTTGAAGCCAAGGGTTTGAAGTTCATCGAAATCCTTGAGCAAGCCTGTAGCCATCTCAAAGAGTACCAGAATATTAAAATAGAAAACTCGTTGGAAAAACATTCCGATCAGCGAATCTCAAACATGCCGATATCAGAGTGGATCAATTCTAGAACTCGCTCCAGTTCCAAACTGTGGCCATTGCGAATCTTTGCCTTCTGGAAACTACGAAAACAGATTCGCTCGCACTTCGCACTACCAGACACCATGGGTAGGAAACTCGAGGAGGATTTGGAAATACTACAGGATCTTGCGAAGAGACAAGAACTGCTCAGCAATCTCACCAGTGAACTTCCCGAACATGCTCCGTGGAACAACTTAGAAACCGACACCGAGCAAACACTAATAAACATTTCTATTACACGAAAACTTCGTGAAGTTGGCACCTGGCTAGCTAATCATGACAAAGATCTAGTTGAAACATTTTCCGTGTTATCCAAGGCACTGTTTACAGAAGTAGACCGTATTCAGCCAGGCATGCCTCTTGCAAGCACCGCCTTGGGACTAATCACCAGCCAGGCGGCATTCGTAACCACTCGCGAAGAGTTCCAACGATTGGCGCAGCAGGAGGAGGAAACCAACGATCTTGATATACTCGAAAAACGGCTGGAGATTCTTATTGATCGTGCGACCAGGCTTAATCCTTGGTGCCAATGGGTACAAGGGCAAAGAGAAGCGCGGGATGCGGGGCTTGGATCACTAGTCGATGCCCTCCAGAACGAATCCGTAATTCCCAATCAGGCACAAGAAGTATTCAGAACTGCCTACTGCCGATGGGTTGCCCCGATTCTGATCGACGCTCGCCCTGAACTTGTCAATTTCTCCGCAAGAAGTCACCAAGAACTGATCGAGGAATTCCGAAGTTTGGATCGCAAACTCGCGAAAACTGTCTCCTCTCAAATTAGAGCAAAACTGTCCGGCAAAGTCCTATCTCAGGAGAGAGCAGGGCTGACCAAGAATGAACGATATGGCATCCTGAGCCGTGAAATGCAGAAACAGAGGGCACACATACCCGTAAGAAGACTTATCGAGAGGATGGGAGATGTTCTATTACAGTTAACTCCATGCCTCTTGATGAGCCCTCTCTCCGTAGCGCAGTTCCTTTCTGCGAACCAAAAACTCTTCGACGTCGTCATCTTCGACGAGGCGAGCCAGATAACTGTACCCGATGCCATCGGTGCCATCGCTCGCGGAAAAAACTGCATTATTGTCGGCGATCAAAAGCAGATGCCACCGACACGTTTCTTTGAACGAGGACCCGACGAAGACGAAAACGAAGAGGCCCGAGATCTTGAAAGCATTTTAGACGAAGCTATTGCGTCACAAGTAAAGCGTCATCAATTGACTGGTCACTATCGGAGCAAGCACGAGAGCCTGATTACCTTCTCAAACCACGCATACTATGGCGGATCGCTTGTGACCTTCCCATCCGCCGAAACAAAAGAATCTGCAGTTACTTTCCACCGTGTCGATGGGATCTATGCTAGGGGTAAAACGCGAACCAATGAGATTGAGGCCCGCGCCGTAGTCGAAGAAGTTACACGTAGGTTACGCGATCCGGAATTGTGCAAACTCTCCATTGGCGTTGTCACGCTTAATTCCGAACAACAACGCCTCATCTTGGATTTACTTGATGGACTACGTAGGGGTGAGCCTGAACTCGAACCTTTCTTCCACTGGAGCAATGCTTCAGGCCCTGCTCCAGTATTCGTTAAAAACCTCGAGACCGTTCAGGGAGATGAGCGAGACGTCATCCTGCTCAGTATCGGATACGGTCCCACCGAGCATGGTGCACAAACGATGTACCATAACTTTGGTCCCCTTAATAAAGATGGAGGGGAGCGACGATTAAACGTCGCCATCACTCGAGCGACCACAGAAGTTATGGTATTCGCAAGTTTCGATGCATCGATGATAGACTTGACTAGAACTAAAGCGAATGCTGTAGCGGATCTGAAGCATTACATCGACTACGCCGACAGAGGCAAGGTGGCCCTGGCGCAGGCTATCCGTTCTTTCGGAGAACTCCGAGGATACGACAGTGACTTCGAGAAATCTGTCGCAGAGGGGCTTCGTAAATACAACTGGAACGTGCGAACGCAAATCGGAGTCTCAAAGTTCAGAATCGACCTTGGGATCATCCATCCAGATGCGCCAGGAAAATTTCTCGCAGGAGTCGAATGCGACGGCGCAACCTATCATTCCTCTAAATCGGCTCGGGACCGAGATCGGGTTCGACAAGAAATTCTCGAACGACTCGGATGGAGGTTGTTTCGAATCTGGTCTACAGACTTCTTTAATGACGAGAAAAGGAAGATTCAGGAGTTGGACGAACGCCTAAGGAAACTACTTAAAGAAGATCGAGAAAGGGCTGCCGAACTGGCAAAGAAGAGGGAACGCGCCTCGGCAACCTCAATGGACACCAAGATTGAATTTGAAGACAAAGGGGCAGGATCCAACGAATCTGGTGGTACGAAAGATTCTAGCACTCTTACAAGTGGACAAACGTCCGAAACCTCTGAGAACTCACGAGTATCAGAAGGCGCCCCTTCGTTCCCCAATGCTACTGATCGTGTACTCGAGTCAGGGGACCCCACCATCAATCCGGTAGATTTCTACGAACCTACTTACCAAAGAACACTAAAGTATTTAGCAATAAAAATTATCGATCAAGAAGGTCCAGTTACCTTCAATTTCCTCAGCAAGAGAATTGCACGCATGCATAACTTCCTAAGAACTGGAAGAGAGATCAAGCGTAAGGTGTGGCAAGCTAGCCATAACTTGCGCAAGAAGACGAGTGCGCCGGGCGGGGAAGAAATCTTCTGGCCAGAAGACATGGAGCCAGCAGGTTTGATCGAGTTTCGCGGACTTAGGGTGAATGACACAAAGAGAAATTGGGAAGAAGTTCCCCATCCTGAAAAACTAGGCCTCGTTCAGCAAGTTCTCAACACGAACCCGGAGGACCCCGCTCGGAAAATCGCCAAAGTCATTGGCTATTCGCGTGTAAAACAAGCATTCCGTACTGAGATTGAAGAACTCAAGATGAAAGTCCAAGAACTGTAGGATCATTACTTCTCGGCCTAGAATCTCAACACCCTGAACATCGTAGAAACCATCCTTACCGATTCACCGANTCCAGTATGGAGATGCGGCATGAACGTTCAACACTCACGACCCTTGTCAAAAATCGCTTCGAAGAACTCATCNGAACAGAACAGCAGGTCCAGGATGCAATAGAGGCGTACCGGATTCAGTGGTGCGCCTGGTTCATCGAAGGCTGGCCCGACGCCATTTTCATCGATGTAGGTGCCCTCTGCGATGACAGGGTCTGTCGCCCAGTCATCGGCATTGCTCAGGAGATTGTCGAGAACACGCTCTCCCTCAGGGGAGCAGATCCTGACCATTCTTTTTCTTCTTCTGTTGCTCAGATGAATTTTGATTCCCTGCTTTCTAATTCTGGCTGTGTGATCACGAACGCGCAATTGCCACAGCGAGGCCTGGTCCACAATAGCTGCGGCCCCCCGCCATAGGCGTGGGTCCGCAGGACAACGAATTGGCACTGAAAAAGGAGGG